>Ga0222714_10003038_pt1 | contig 17374 bp, 27 predicted proteins | sample C33_3DmetaG_FD_165048 | JGI IMG/M metagenome (GOLD analysis project Ga0222714, IMG submission 165048) | Estuarine water microbial communities from San Francisco Bay, California, United States - C33_3D | ecosystem: Environmental > Aquatic > Marine > Unclassified | place: USA: California...
GCTTACCACCGTTGGGCCACCGCTTGCTGATCCAGCAGCTACTTCGTTAATGTCAAGTATACCGTTGTTGTTAGCGTCCCCGTTTAGGTCACCTTGTGTTAAATTGATTGTTAGACTACGAATAACTTGGTCCATAGGATCCCAGTCTGCTGTAGGATATTGAGTAGGAAATGACGATTCAGCATCTCCCAATGGAATGTAAACAAATGTATACTGTCCAGTCACAAGTCCTGCGTAGTTAATACCTTGCCATACGTATGATTCTTGTGTAGTACCACCATTAGTAGCACCAGTTGGGTCGTATGGAACAAGTTGAGTGCCGTCACTTGTAAAAAAGTTCACACCTGATATTAAACCAGCTGGTGAATTTTGTGATAGCAAGTTAAAAGCATCGATGCTTGTGCTGCCATCCGGTTTAATTATTTTAATTTCAGCTTCGTTAAAAGCCTGACCGTGCCAGTTACCATACCAGAAGTTTAAACCTCCGTTACCGTCACCAACGTAGCCGATTGAGTTTGTGTGTGCCAAGGTGGCTGTAGATACCACCGCCGACACGGCAAGTGCGACTGCTGTCGCTAAAAATTTTTTCATGTTGTCTGCTCCGCACCGAATTTATTCTTATTATTTTTTGTGCTTGTTGTGAGTCGGGCCTCACTGAGTATTTAATGGTTTACCATGACAACGATATATGGATATATTATTCATAAAAAAAAGACCCGAAGGTCTTCTACTGATTACGAGTTCCAGTACCGCTCTATCTTTGCGGCCGGTTTAATTGAAAATCACTTAGCTAGAAGTTTTAATGTTGCTGCCTTCTTTTCTGCACTTAGTGGAACATAATCCAAAGCATCTGCCATTGCATCATTATCATAGCAATACTTGACAAACTCAGCAACATGTTTTGTGTTGGCACCGTCAGGGTAAACAATCAAGAATGTGTCAGCAGTTAAAATCCATTTGCCAGATTTAAATGCATCTGCACTTGATTCAACGCCGTTAACTCGTGTTGTTGTCAAACTATTTTGCTTGGCATAAGCATACTCAACATAGCCAATTGTACCTTTGACTTGTTTAACTGTTGCGGCTACACCAGCATTGCCTTTGCCGCCAACGTAATTGCTTTTCCATTTAACAGCCTTACCTACACCAATGTCTTGTTTAAACTCAGCGGATGCGTTAGACAAGTGTTGAGTGAATACGCCTGTTGTGCCAGAACCGTCTGAACGAACTGCTAGTGTAATTGGCATGTCAGGTAAGCCTTGTCCCAGTTCTTTCCAGTTAGTGATCTTACCACGGAAAATGTCTGCAACCTGTGTAATGGTCAAATCAATTTGATTGTTTGTGACACTTTCTAAATTAACAACTAGAACAACTCCGCCCATTACCATTGGGAATTGGATCTGTCCCATCTTATCTAAATCTTCTTGGGTACGAGCAACATCGCTTGCACCAAAGTCTACTGTCTTTCGATCGATTTGTTTGATACCACCTGAACTACCAATTGACTGATAGTTGACTGTGTTGCTAGTGTCTGCTTTGAAAGACTCTGCCCATTTTGCATAAATTGGATATGGAAAACTGGCACCAGCGCCAGTTATTGTAAATGCATTTGCAGTTAATGTGATAGTGGCCACCAGAGCCGCTAGTAGTTTTTTCATTGTGTAATCTCCTTAAATTTTTAATTACACAAATATTTAAGGTTGGAAAGATTACAAACAGATTACAAACTACCAGTTTTGGGAAATTTAAATTTAAATCCCTTACCGCTTTCTAGTATGCAAGAGACTTTTCGGTTGTATAATACAATCGTCCAAGTTTGAGTTTCAGTATTAAGGACGACAGACGCATATACTGGTTCATCTTCTGCGGTTGCTTCTTTAACAACGCCTATCCACATGGGTTCTTCACCATATTTTTCACCGAACCAAGGCAGCATTGTGCTGGCTTCATCGCATACAATGGTTTTGTTAATTTTTTCTTCTTTGGCAAACAATGACACAGGCATCAGCATCGCCGCAATAATTAATAATTTGCCAAACATAAAAGATCCTTAATCTAATACTTACCTTATCTGTTATAATTTATAAGAAAAACTGCAACCCAGGTAACAAAAGCAATTGCGCTAAAAGCAATTGTTAAGCCAATTCCCCATTCGAAAACACGCAATACTGCTTTTCTTCTCTGCTGAATAGCATACTGTCTTTCTCGTTCTTCTTGTTCACGACTGCGTTTTATCTCTTTTTGGAAATTCAACCAATCATCCCACATACCACCACGGCCTTGATAGATCATCATCTGCTTTAGTTCATCTTCTTGAGCCGCAAGTTGTTCTGCGGCCATAAATGCTTCGAGGTCGCTCTTATGACCGTGCTGATGGGCACGCTTTTGTAGTTCGGTTTTTAATCCGAAATACCGTGCCATTGCTTCTCCTGCTTCGTATATCTCTTTACCATTAGCAAGAGTTTGCTTTATTACATCAAAAGCCGCATTGGCGGCTGCTAATTCTGCTAACATCGAGTCTGCTCCTGTTTTTTATTATTTTATTATTCACTAATAGTTATTCGCCTTTTGTAAATGTTAACAAGAGCAGTTAATTGGCCAGTGGGTTATCCAACGCTTTTTGTATTTTCTTATCTACATTAGAATTAGTTTCTTTGATAGCAAGTTCCATCTCTTTACGTGCAGTATTCAAGTCTGTAGTAACTTCTTTGCGCATTTGACGCATTTCTGTTTGTACTTCCTTAACACTGATTTCCGTATCACGGATGCTTTGCTTAACACCACGCTCGACAGTATCAACCACACCTTCTAAACGACGAATGTCGCCCTTAAGGTCATTTTTAATGTTGTTAGTGTATTCAGTTGATTGTGCTACGTTGGCGTCAACACCTTCCATCTTTTTATCCAATGCTGTTAGACGTTCATTGATACCGCTTAGATCTGGAGCAACGTACTCTTGGATCTGTTGCTTCATGTCCATATAGTCTTTATATACCTCAAAAGCGCCGTATAGGCCACCTAGTATAGTAGATACTATTGTACCTGCTATCATTAGTTTGGCAGGTGTAAAACTATAGCCACCTATACTGATAACAGTATTGGCACTGGCGTATTGTTCCACTGCCGCTTCCATCTGGTCAACTTTTTCGTCAATATTTTTACTCATTTTCTCTCTCCTTTATCCGTTTTATAATTTTTATTAGGTGTTCCGTATAATGCATACACCTTTATCTCATACTCTTCTCCACTTTTGGCCGTTTTGATTTCTATACCAACTTCCTTCCAAAAACTCTTCCAAAGAACTACCGGGGATTTATACTGGTCTTTTCTCATTGAGCTAGTTCCCACTGTTGATCTACCATTTGTGTGTGCAACCTATCACTTGCGCCCGACATTCTACGTAGCGTTCTGGCATTATCCACATTACGTTGATTAGGGTAAACAACAAATGGTTTGTAGCCCATTCCATCAGGCATAATAACACTGTATGATTGGAATCCTGGAGTGAATCCCATGGCAGCCATAACTATATTTTGCACAGCAACTTGTGCTGCCAAAGAAGTTGCTTTGTCCAAATCTTCACTGGCTTTTTCGCCAGCGGCTACAGCAGAGTTCATTGCAGCCTCTTTGCGTTTTGCCGCTATTTGCTGTCTTAGTGATTGTTTTTTAGTTTCTTTTTTCTCACCGGTTGATGTGCCAGCAACTTCTGTCTTTGTTTCAGTCTTTGTTTCAGTCTTTGCTTCTGCTTTCTTTTCTTCTTTAGCCGCCGGCTTAGCCGCTACTGCTACTGTTTCAGTAGGTGCAGGCGCTACAGGTGCCAGTTTTACTGCCGCTGTCGCTGATGTAGCAGGTGCCGCTGTCGTAGTACTTGTATTAATGACTTTATCAACGGTTGCATCTCCCGTAGCAGAAGGTGCAGTTGCGACAGTTCCTGTATCACTTATGGTTACTTCTGCAACAGTTTTACTCTCAGTAGGATTAGAAGCAGTTACGGTAGAGTATCCAGGACATAAAGTATTAGATTGTGGATCTGTTGCACATGCAGCCAGTGTTGTTGTATAGTCTGTGCAGTAAGGATACAACAGTTGGTTAGTACTACATTCTTTCTTTGCAGTATCATATCCGGTACACAAATTATTACTCAAAGGATCAAGTGAGCATAATTCAGTTTCCAACTTATATGAAGGACAGTAATCATGTGTTAATCCATTGGCAGAACATTCACTGACTGCTGTTTGATATGTGGGACAATATGTATTAGACAAAGGATCTGCATCGCATTGTGTTACCGCAGCCTGATATCCTGAACACCCACTGTCATAAAAAGGATCAGCAGTACATTGCTGTTCATAATATGCTTGTGCATATCCACTGCATTGTGTGCTGTATAACGGATCTGCATTACACTGGTAATCTAAATATGCTTGTGCGTAACCAGGACAGGCAGCATCATATAACTGGTCTGCATTGCATTGCTGACTAAAGTATGCTTCCTCGTAACCTGAACACCCACTGTCATAAAGAGCATTATAAGAACATTGTTGATCATAATATGCCTGTGCATAGTCAGGACAAGTAGAACTATATAAAGGATTTATAGCGCAGACGTCTGTAGTTTCTGTGCCAGTAAATGTAATAGTAGTGCCAGCAAGGTTCGGCATATTACTTACTGGACCAAACCAATATTGACTATACTCGCCTTTGCTTATGTCACCAGCAATACCTATAAGTGGATTACGATTTGAATTTAAGTTAACTTGATCGTATGTGATGCCAATATATCCAGTATCTTTAATGTTAACGCTAAATGTGTTTTCTAAATTTGTTCCTATTTCAATGACTTTATCCCAAGTATATGTTAGGCCCGTGCCTCCGTCTGTTTGCTGTGTATAAAATGTACTGTTGTTACCTGGATACAAGTCTGTATTCAACGCATAGATTGCATAGTTCCATGGAGAGTTAGCCTGAGACGCTTGGTTATTTAAATCGGTGCCGTCACAACAAAAACTGTTATTAGGGTTTAAGAAACCTATTACACCGTTGGTAAACATGTAAGATGTTGTGTAGTTGTTTCCGTAAAAAGGAAAAGCAAAAGGCAAGTTAACCTGTGCATATCCATCATCCGACATCTGATAATATGTTCTGAATCCAGGGCACGATGGAGAGCTTTGTGGATCGACGCTACATTGATCTACTGTGTAGTTAGCAGTCAAAGTTACATCTCGAACTTGTGGACCGTAGTATCCTGCCCAATAGCCACCATCTCTGGCAACAAATTGAATACCTAGGTTGACGTTGTTGTCTAGTTGTATTGCAGAGTTTAGTGTTTCTGTTCCGCTAAACCGTGTCCAGTCAAACTGTGTGTTATAGTTTTGATCTGACTGCTGAACAATTTGTCCTGAACTGTTAGTAATGAATGAAGTAACTGCTATCGAATCTGTTCCATTTTGATTACCTGCAACACCATTTAAGTTGCGAATATCATATGCCCAATTCCAACCATTGATTTGCACACCACTACCAGACAAGGCCTGATTGATAGCCTGAACTTGGTGTACCGCAGTTAACCCATATGAAAAGTGTATGGTATTGGTTGCAGGATCGTATAATGGTCCAGGGCCACCCGTACAACAATTGTTAGGGTGGGTTCCCGTGGTTACATTATTCCAAGTGTTAGTTATTAAGTTGGAACTTGTTTCGGTTTCGGCGTGAGCTGTACTGCATGCTAATAGCAACAATACTAACAAGAACTTTTTCATTACTCACAGCCTACTCTCTGTTTAACAATTGGGTCGTCACCTGAATACCCCGGGCAACTATTAGAATTTGGTATTGTAACCACTACCAAGGCTACGGTATTTGGTCCAGGTATTCGATCTTCGGGTTTAATACGACCACGTGCTGTCCAGATCTCTTTGGCTTGCTCACCAATTTTACCCATAACAGGACAAGGTGTGCCAGCATCTATCATAGCCTGGAATACACGCTCATCTTGACATAGTGTAGCAACTGCTGCCACCTTCATACCCATGTCATACAAGTTTTTACTTAACTTAATGCGTTCGCAGTTTAGATCCCTTGTCGTACCACCAACACTAACACCTAAAATTTGTGTTTGCATTGCACCCGAACTTGCGGTTGCACAAACGTCATTATTGATGGTTGTTACTGCTGGTGCCACAGCCGTGGGCGGGGGCGACTTAACTGTTGTTTCTGCTTTTGACGTACTGTTTGTTGTGCTGTTACTTGTTGAATCAGTCACAATTGGGTCCGCGGCAACCACAGCCGTGGCGAATATTGCTATTAATGTTGTTATTATTTTTTTCACTGTCAGCTCCTGAGATTAAATCTCTTATTGTATACAGAGTATTTACCAGAAGCCCGGTAAATATTTAAAAGGAGCTAAAATGATAAACGCATTGCCGCATATAGAAAAGCCACCCCAAGAGTGGACTGCGGAAGAACGATGGGCAGTTATAAGCAACAGGTATGAATGGATACGGCGTTGCCTTGACTACTACGAAAAAGAAATAAAACTAAAACGTTTTATTAAATTGTGTACTAAAGAATACTAAGACTTCTTGTCCGACGGGTTCTCTTGTGCTTCTTTTGGTTTTTTAGCCTGATTCCACAAACTTCTTGCAATAGGACCCATACTTTTGTGCGGTAAATGCTTTTGTGTCTCTTTAGGACGCGGACGTCTTTTAAACCAACTCATAAAAAATTCCCCTAAGTACTTATAGGGGGATTTTTATAGATTTAAATAGCAGTTAAAGTGAAGTAATACGTTTGAGTACTTCTTCATAAAACGTATCGAGTTCGCCGCCAAACAAACCTTTAAGGTTAGGTATAACACTGATGCAGTAAGAATAGTTATCTGCATCCATTTGGTGAATAAAATCGTTATGCAAGTTTATGTGTTTTTGTAAATCTACTACCTGATCGATTGGAATTTGTTCATTGGTAACAACACAATAAGCCCGATCTGGTTTACCATCAACCGAAACCTGATCTAACGGTAAAATTAGATATTGGTCTTTTAATTTTTCTGCTTTATCTTTGCCTATCATTATATACATTCAGCGATTTCCTCTAAACTTTGAATAATCTGCATAATGTTAATATTGTGTTCTCGGTACCCTTCTGTAACCATTTCAAGATAATACTCACTCGGCATATCTAATTTGGTATTGTCTTTCATATAATAAATCATCGGGCGCAGAGTCTTTCCATCATGTTCCACTATGACTTCTTTTTTATCATAATAAAAAGGATAGCCTTCCAGTTGATCTAGTGATTTTTCGCATGCATCTGTAATTAGCCACAATGCGCATTCCATACTAGCACCTGGCTTATATTCTGCATCACAATGCACTTTAAATGCCAGTTTGTGGTTCTTGAGCGTTACTTTTCCCAGGCTTTTAGCGTCGGGACAACGATATTCCATCTCTGACATGTTACAGTTCATGCCGTATGCTAGATAATATTTCATAGTGTTTTTAATTCAAACCGTTTAACTGCTGACTGTAGTGCTTGTGCTTGACTCACACAATCTGCTAAAGCATTGTGTAGTAGTTCACCGGATTTACGATCATCGCCTAAGGCTTTGAGTAATGTGCGACTATCTCTGATAGTATAATATTGCCATGGTGCAGGCTTGCCCATTTGCCTGTATAAATTTTCGATAATAACAATATCGAACACAGGACCTTGTGCCCAAATTCTATCAGCGCCAACAATAAACTTATTCAACTGTTTAGTAAAATCTTCTAAACTTGTTCGATCTGATTCGCCTAATGCTTCTTCTCGAACTTGGTCATTTTGTGTACCCCACCACTCTACAGTATTGGGATCTACATTACGACCTAAGGCTAGTTGTTCATCCACGTCGACTCGAAAATAAAGCCCGTCCTTCATTGGCACAGTTTCATCAAATGGATTAAACTTAATTGCACCAAACGTTAGTACAACAGCATCTGGACTAGTTGCTAACGTTTCGATGTCTAACATAACGTCCATGTTAAGACTCCGGTTCTAACTTTACCGTTAAAGGGAATCCGTTATTACGAGCAAGCATGGTAACTTCTACGCCTTTTTGTTCTGCCATCTCGAATGGCATAGTTGCTACTACTGCTGATCCGTCGGTGTGGATCTTTAAAGTCATTTCATCTGCAACCATTCGATCATAATTGAATATAACTACCAAAGTTTCTGAGACAAATTCTTGTGTAGTTATTTCGTCATTGATATAGATTACATTATATTGTACAGGCTCAGGAATATCTTCTCTGGGTTTAATAACCTGTATTACCGGTGTTTCGACTTCTGTGCTCATATTATTGAATCTCAAAAAGGGGGAAGAATTCTTCCCCCGGATTAGTTAATTACTTTTGAAAAGTAATAGCAATTTTCTTGGGCTTTTGTTCTTCGGGAACAATATGCTCAAGAGCGATAGCCAAGATACCATTTTTTACAGTTGCGGCACGTACTTCTACGTTGTCTGCAAGAGTAAAGTTGCGTTCGAAATTACGAGCGCTGATACCTTTGTGAATATATTCGACTTCTGTTTCTTTCTTTTCTTGTTTTCCTGTTACAGTCAATTGATTCTCTTTAACTTCGACATCAATTTCTTCTTCAGAAAATCCAGCAACAGCCACTTCGATAACATAATGTGTGTCATCTAGTCGTGCGATGTTGTATGGAGGGTAGTTATCACTGCCGCGGCTATTAGCGAATGTGCGATTCATTTCATTGAAAAGACGATCAAAGCCAATTGCATGGCGAGCGAAAGTTGGTAAGTCGATTGTGTCAATACGATAGTTTGTCATTTGTTTTCTCCTTAATAAGCAAGTTATGACATTAATTGTAGACCCCACCCGGGCATCTACAACAGTATTTATTATACTACAATCTTTGAAAAAAATCTAGTATTTTGGTTATGTTAAATAGTTCGAAATATCAGAAAACAAAGTTAGACTTAACATTATTCTGGGCAATTGTGCGTTAGGGACAGGATCTACGCTATGTGGAATCTGAGTGTTAAACACAATTGGTTGCGTTAGTATCAATTCATCGAACTGTGTACACTGTACTGGGTCAATTACACAGTTTTTTATATCTGTCAGATCCAACGTGTTTCTATAATCTTGTGGTATGTGAAACCATTTAATGATTGCCTGATCGCAGTTTAATATAGGAATATTAATTCTTGACAAGACCGGCAGTTGATCAATATGTATGGGTAAGTTTTTTCTTTTCTTTTCGTTGTCCAAAATAGTAACGGCAGCGGTTTTTACTACCCAATTATTGCTAATCAACCATTTTGTTAAACTTGGACAAGACTTGTAAAGTTCGATTGCTAAACGGTCCCATCCTGACCATGGCATTTGTTTGTTCCACGATTCTTTGTTATTTAAAATAACCTGACAGCATTCGTTTTGTATGTCAGTTAGATTATCGCAAGCAATTATAGCGTAAGGATTTAACTCATGCGGTAACATTAAAACATGCGTTTAGGAAGTTGCTGGCTATCTAATTTTTTACGCCAACGATTCTTGGCGGCAGCTTTTTTGCGTTTACGCTCTGTGGTAGGCTTTTCATATTGCTCACGGTCACGCAGTTCTTGCAATAATCCGTTTTCGTTTATCTTCTTTTTAAACTTGCGCAATGCACGTTCAAAATTATCATCTTTTACAAATACTTTAGTCATACACTAAATCCATCATCAAATTCGGCCAGCCAAACTTTAGGATCTGTATTGTAATGCCTTGTATCTAATACTTGCCGACTTTTTTCCTTAACTCCGTATTCCCATTGCACATCGTTAACGCCGCTGTGATGTAGATAAATGTCATATTCTTTATCACTTAAAAGATTAACTAGGGCTTGGATTTGTTCCGCATCCCAATCAGCATTTCGTATCATAACTTTAGGGATGTTGACATTTAAGTCAAAATCGGGATATGTAAAAATTCTAGGCATACTTTTCCTTAACGCTTCGCTGTGATTAATAAGTGCCAACCTAAGGCACGTTCCATAATTTTAAACAATTCTGTTGGCATTGCTTCAAACCACGGCTGTTTAACGTATTCATATTTAACATAATGTTCTATATTCCAAGGAAAAATAAAGTCTTGATCTACGTGTACATTATCAAATGCATTAAACAATTCTCTTGCTTCTTGTTTGGTATAAGTTACTGCTTGTGGGCAATTATCTTGCGCTTCGGGTTGATCCCAACCTGCATCAATCAAAATATTTTTCCAACTGTTTTTAGCATATAGCATTACCCGACATTCTCCGCCGTCTGCTAGCAAATTTGGTAAGTTAGCAACTACACGTTCAGGTCTGGGAGCATGATGTATTACACCAAAACTGTAAATTAAATCAAACTTTTCGTGTGGGTCAAATACGGAGTCTAATTCTTCAGCGTTAGCCTCGAATATTTCACCATTAAGGTCGAATACTTTGAAGCGTCGTTTTGCAAGTTTTACGCTTTCAGCACTCAAGTCTATGCCAGTGTATTTGGCTCCTGCTCTTGCAAAGTTAACAGCATCGGTTCCTATACCACACCCTATTTCTAGTACACGTTTTCCTTTCCAACGGTCAAATTCTGGAAATGTGTAGTTGTGCGGTTCATTAGCATAACGCCTTGCTTCAACTTCATCAAAGTATTCTTTTGAACCTATAGGACTTTGACTATGCCTAACATTACACGGACGGTTGTTCCAGTATGTTCTAACTTTTTCTAATAGATCGTTGTTATTGTTTGTTGACATATTCATTTAGTTTGTTAATCCACTCATTTAAATCTTTAATTCTATCTGGATGGCTGTAGTCTTCGGGGTTCGTTGGATCTCGCCCATCGGCAGCATAACTTTGTTCTTTAAACGTTTCGTCGTTGTTGCCACCTGTTACATCTGCACGGTCATGATATACTTGTACAGGTATATCTTTAAGTGTCCTTGTGTTTTTAGTTACATGATAAATCCACCAGTCGCTATGGTTAACTGGACTAATCTTACCAAACAAGTCTAACCAGGATCTAGGTATAATAGGAAATAATGCAAACGGATGATTCATTGTAACGCAAGGCATCCTGAGACAACCAAACCAACCTGTTTCTCGGACAATAAAATCATCCCAGTTATCAGTTAACATTAGTGCATCGTCATTCCAGAACATGACCCAGTCACCGGTTGCTTCTTCGGCTAGCATGTTTACATACTTGTAAAGACGCAAGTATCCAAATCTTTCAGTTTCGAATACCTTAGTAGTTGCTTCGGACTGTGCAATAAAGTCCCACCAAGTCTTTGAGAAAAATTCTCTGCTTTCTTCATCATTGTCGTCATATGCGATTAAGATTTCAATGTCCGCAGTATTTTTTGCACTTGCAAGTAAACTGCCTATGCTTTTAATTACTGCGTCTGTTCTTTTTCTTGTAGGTAATAATATGGATATTTTAGGTTTTGCCATTCTTTCTTTCGAGTTGTTCTGCAACAAGTTCTTGTTCGCTTGTGCTTAGTTGATCTAAATCATATTCGCCTGTGGCTAATTTTTCTATTAAGAATTGTATATATTGTTCATCGTAACTATACGTGTCAGTTCTGGTTTTGTCAACTTCTATCCACTTGGATCCGTTGAACTTATACAACCGATTCGGAATAGTGTCTACACGTAAAAACATTGTACCTTTTGTTGCTTGAGCTGGGAATTGTGTACCAAAAGTTGTAGATACAGGTGTGGCTACATTATCTGCTTGAATTTTACTATGTTGGTTAGCAGACTGTGTACTAGAAGCAGACAGTGTCGTTGCATTTTTAAAATAAGCAGATAGCTCAGGATATTCAAATCCAAAAACCTCAGCAGACATTTTTTTGCCGCCGACATCATAATAACTATCTCCAATTCGATTAACTCTGATATTTCCGTATTGGATCGTATCTTCGTCGACTATGTTAATTTCGTTAACTGACTCGTTAGTTTCTTCGACTACTACATGATCTATTTGTTCAGGTGTTTCTGTTGTTGGCTCTGGCCGAAGATGTGGGTGGTCTTGGTACATCCATCCGGGTGTAGTTGGGTCGCTCGATAACGGCTCCGTTGATTTTTCTTCTTCAGGTTCGATATCAGTTAATGTAGCAATAGCAGATTCTTTTACAAAATCATCTACATTCTTTTCTTCTTCGACAGGTCGTTCTGATTTATCCTGCTGTATCCACGAAAAGCTCAATTGACTTGCTAGTAATAATAAAACTGCCAAAGGATCAAATACAAAGATGATAATGATAATCATCCAGGTTACTGCTTTTTCTAAAATGTTTTTATCTGCTTGCTCGCCGTATATGAATTCAGCAATATACTTAATAGGTCCAACTTCTGCTTCCAGTTTACGGAATTCTTTTTCAAATACCAGCTTATCTTCTCGTACGGTATCTATACTAGTTTGTTCTTCTTTAATATTTTTTTCTAGTAGTGAAATCCGAACATCAACATCTTCGGTTTTGATAGATGCCTGGGTGCGCAATTTTGCAATACGATCTTGTATGCTTTTAATTTGTGTTGCATACTTTTTATCGACTTCGGTTAATCCTGCATTTAATGTACGATTAATTCTACCAATTTCACGTTGTGCGGCACTGGCAACACTGAGTTCAGTTTTCCTTGCTTGGTCGACTGCTTTGTCGTATTCGGTACCGCCGGCTAGCGAACCTTTGAATCGTTCTGTTGCGGCTTTGATATCTGCATCTTTGCGTTGTTGTGCTTGTTCCAATCTAGCATTTTGCTGTGCAATCTGTTTGTCAGCAGTTTCTTGTAATACATCTTTTTCTTCTTTGATTCGCAAATAAATTTTGTCTAATTCTTCTTGATCATTTGCGGCCATGCTATCAACTCTGCTTCCGCCGCCTTTCATTAATGAATCAATTTCGCCTTGCCATCGGGTAATTTTAGCTTCTGACCTTGCAATCTTTTCGTTAATGGTATCAATTTGAGCAACCTGCTCCTGGCTCATGCTGGTTTGTTCGATGTGTGCTTTCGACAAGAACCCGAATATACCCATGCTAGTAATAAACATCAGAACTAGTACAGCCATTAACATATAACTCTTTAATGCAAAAGGTGCCCGTTCCCAATTTGCCTTAAGCCACCATGCGGCAACTAACTTGGATAATTCCAATACCGTACCCATTATCATAATAGGCAATGCCGCCGCGGCAAATATTGATACCAACCCGCTGACGCTATAGTAGATAGCAATGGCAGAAATTGCTAATCCAGATAAAAAAGTTAAAAGTGCTAAAAACATGTAATTATTTTAAGATGCAATATATACTTATTCTATATTATTTTACGCTAAAATACAAGTTTATTTTAGCCACAATAAAACCCGCCTTAGCGGGTTTTGTTTCCTTTAAATTAGTTACCAATCAAATTCGCAAGATTGGTTCATGTAAGCATCGTGTTCTCTTGCAATGTGGTCAATGTATTCCTCGTATTCAGCGTCTGCATTTTTAAGAAACGCCGCATCCCATTCATCAGGAACAATGGTCTCTTGTTCCTCTTGTTGATCGATCCATTTGTTTTTCATTTTACCCATGATGTTTACTCCTTGTTAGCGATCTCTGATAATTTAGAACGATATTCCAGCTGGCTGACTTGAAACGAATAAATGATGTACGCCCAAACTGCGATACAAATAACCATTACAACTTGTACTACATCTTTGGCGCTAGGGTCCAAATACTCCAATAGGTATTTCATACCTAAGGCGATCAGTAATCCTGCGACCATATAAACTACCGTTTTAATTGCGGCTTCAACTTTAATTGACATAAAGATACCTTTCAAAAACAAATTATAACATACACAGACATTTACGTCAAGTGCTAACTAGCTAGCCATTTGAGAATACTTAAAGCCATTTACATGGAATAGTAGGTTTCGGAACTGGGAGAGCAGTAGTAGGGCGTATTGTAACGCTCTTTAAACTCTGCACCCGTCATCATGTTCTTCTTAGTAACGTAGGTTTCAAAAACTTCAGCAACGAAGCCTGCTTCACGAAAGTCTTTGGCAATCTGCTGAATGAAATCGCTAGTGCTAGGTGCATAGTCCAAAACGTCAACAAAACGCAAACCTGCTTTGTTCCTACCATAACGCTCGTCACGTTTGATGCGCTTGTCTGCTTTGTACAGTTCGATAGTGTATTCAACTAACTTGCTCATTTCCAACTCCTGTTTTGTTACTATGTCTATATTATAGCAAAACGGTGAATTTCAGTCAACCAAAATGTAGTACTACTTAGGTACTACATTTTGAAAGCGATATTCCCTACGCAACCACCAACGATACTTGGCTAGATATTGCTTAACTGTATAGTCGGCAGGAGCAGATTGTCCCCATTCTTCTAGTTCTTGGAGGTGTTGATACCAGCGTTCTTGTAGCCATAGTCGAAACGTCATTGCAGTCTCCAAAATTAGTACTGATTTAGTACTGGGTTAAATTCACGAATCAGTTCACGTTCGCGAGCATGGGCGGGTTTGCGACCACGTACAGTTTCTAGCACACCATACTCAAACGCTCCAACACCGTATTCACGGATACTGTTGCATAAGGGCCACACTTTGTTTTCAGTTAGTGCCCTACGAACATGTTTTTGTATACGGACTTTGAGTGCTTTACGTAGCCCTTGTCCGCATACAGTAATGCCCACGTACTGCTCGCCTGTAACCCGATTGGTAATACAGTATACAGCGTGGGTAGTATCTTGGCGTCTTTTGCGTTTCGTCATACCATTATTATAACAAATTTTGGTATTTTTTGCAACCAAAATTTGTCAGTGTAAAGTATTATTTTCTAAGTCGTAAACACCGAATAATTGTAGTATTTTTGCCACATTTTCTGGAGCTTCTTTATTAGAATCCGGTGCAATTACGGTTTTTAATTGTCCATCAGCACTAATGACCAATACATAATCTTCTTCTAATATATCAAAATCATCAAAGTAATCACTTACTTCTTCGTTTTTTAGAGTATATGTCATTATATTGCCTTTCTAATTTTCGATAATGTGTTTTAGTTTTTTTAACTAACAATTGCGTTACTTTATCATTTTTACCGAAAAAATGTCGGTATATATTATAAATTGGTGTTTTTTCTAATATAGGGTTTTTATTATAAAAAACTTTTTGATTAATCATCGAAGATGCCGCAGTAAATGCATAAGCATCTATTTCATCTGGAATTCCATAGTATTCTTGATTTTCTTTAAAAATGATATTTTTTTCGGAACTTTTATAATTACGACCTTCATTAAAATGTCTTTTTCTTGATTGATGTAAATGTATAAATTCGTGTCCTAAAATACTTGCAATATCAATTGCAAAATAATGCCAATGTTCAAATGTTAAATCAGATTCGTCGAATGTAAAAATTCTATTAGAAGGAAATACAATTTCTAGAAAAATACAGGATTTATTATCGTAATCTAATTCTGGATCATATAATCCAGAAACATCAAATTGATTTTTTAAAGAAGATATGCTATCTATCTTTATTATTTTTACATCTGTAAATGGAATTGTGCGATTAAGTTTATTAACTATCTGCCGACTAGTCAATTGTTTACCGTAACTTTTAACATAAAGTTGGTGTAATTGGTCTAATAACTCGAAATAGTTCACTGGTATCTACCTCGCTTTGTTTATTATATTTACTCTTTTAATTTTGAGCAAGTATAATGGTAGATTAAGTTATTCGCCTAACGTTCCTGTTATAGTAACACCGGATTCTCTAAAGAACAAATCGTTTTTACCAGTATCCAAGACAGTTCTGGCTACTTCACCCTCTAGTGTATCTTGGGACAACCCATACAACATGTAGTCTGTAGCAATGTTGGCTTGATCTGCCGCATAGCCAGGCAAACTTTGTACAAAAGAAAACACAGTAATATTATCACCATAGCTGGTTAAGTCAATATTAGCCTTGTTATAATTTTTAATTTCGTAGTAAAGATTTGTAGTAAATTTATCGTAGTTAGAGTTGATTTGATTAACAATAGCAGGAATATTTCCAGTGGTATCTGCAACTATAGTATTCACTAAAGTATAATATTCATCTTTTTTCGCTTCTAACAACCTATCCCAAGATGCTTCATCTCTGCTAGACTCTTCGGTTGTCAATGGTAAGCGAGCAGATAATCTACTAATTTCTGTGAACGTATCTCGTATTTGAGGACCATACTCGGTTGCGTACAATTGTGCTATACCATCATTGACTTCTCGCATTAGCTCTGATTGATAACCGCTTCCCATTCCAATAACATTTAATATTGTTATAGGTTCGTTGTTAGCACCGAAAGGTAAGAAACTTCTCAAACTATCAATAGTTGCTTGATTAATTAATGTATTACCTGTCAGAGATTCAACGTTGGCTGTAACATTACTCTGTACGTTATCAATTAAGTCTGCAATTTCCTGTCCTGTTTGTAAAATTAAATTAGGTGCTCTTTTGTAAAAATCTGCGCCTACTTCAACAAACGTATCAAATTCGCTATCGTTAGGTAATCCGCTTGCTCTGTCTATTCTGGTATAGTCTAACGGGTTAAACATGTCGGGGACACTACTACCTAAAACTTCTTGAATGGTTTCTATATCTGCAGGATTGGTGATTTGTCTAAGTTCTTGGGTAATAATGTCAGTGTATAAACTGTTACCTATGTCATCGAAGTTTACGCCAGCAGTATACAAACTCAACGACAAATTGTTTATATACCCTAATCCATTTTCTAACATCACATCTGCTACAGCATTTGATGTACCGAAATAACCGCTTGTGATCGAGCTAGCTATCTTACCAATGTTTCGAAATGCTGTCACCAATGCATTACCGACTTGGTACTTGTTAAAACCCTGAGTTGTAAGAACTTGGAAACTATCGGCTCCATAATAAGCCAAGTCGGTATCTTCAGCTTTTTTAAGTGCGGCTAGATAATTGTTACAAGTTAACACCCAAGCAACTGCACTGGTAAAGGCATTCATAAAATAAAATTGATCAAACTGATTGCCGCCACTGATTCTAAAAAGTGCTATATCAGTATAATAAATTGCATTACCCGGTAAGTCAGTGTATTTGTCCGGCATAACACCTGTCAGCGCCGGCATAGGGGTATTCGCACCAAATGTGTCACCTTCTGGATTTTTAAGGTATTCTTTAAAATATCCAACATGATACGGAGTAGTTGTAATAGATCCTCCGGTCACTGTGGTGTTATAATCTCCAGTACCTAACTGCATTGCGACCATGTTACCTTGAGCACTTAAACTTCCATCGTAAATACCACTTGCTGAAAAGTTAGGAAGCGCCGGACCATAAGAAA
>Ga0222714_10003039_pt1 | contig 17358 bp, 14 predicted proteins | sample C33_3DmetaG_FD_165048 | JGI IMG/M metagenome (GOLD analysis project Ga0222714, IMG submission 165048) | Estuarine water microbial communities from San Francisco Bay, California, United States - C33_3D | ecosystem: Environmental > Aquatic > Marine > Unclassified | place: USA: California...
CTCCAAAGAATCCAAGTGTTGAAATACCAGAAACATTTAATTGAGTGACCGATGCGATACCACCAATAACACTTGCAGAAATATCGGAATTAGTTGCATAAGTAGCACTAGAAGCATTACCACTGAAGCTGGATGCTGCAACGACACCAGTAAAGTTTCCATCACCAACGACTGATAGTTTTGATGTTGGATTTGTGGTTCCTATACCAACAGAACCAGAAACATAAGCACCACCAGTGACTTGAAGATTTTGTGATGCGGTTCCTGTTGAAGTAGCAGCACCAATGAATACAGGTCCGTTAGAAAACGTTGTGATACCAGTAACTTGAAGTTGTGTAAGAGATCCAATACCACCACTAACACTTGTAGAAACACCTGATGTTGTAGCATAAGTTGATATACCACTAGAAGTAGCATAAGAAGCAGTATTGGCATTACCACTTATATTAATATTATAAGTTCCACTTAATCTGGAACTATTAATTGTTCCTGCGGTAATATTAGCAGCATCACTTAAATTAAATGCCGTTGTAGCAAATGATGCTGTAGAAGCAGTTCCAGTTAAGTTAGCAGTAATCGTTCCAGCACTGAAGTTTCCCGAAGAATCTCTTGCTACAACTTGATTAGAAGTGTTTATGGATGTTGCAGCAACACCAATTGTCAATACAGCACTTTCACTTCCACCATCACCTCCAGTAATATAGGAACCGTTAGTAATAGAAGTAACATAATTACCTGTCGTATCAGTACCCAACCCAACACTATTTGGTTGAATAGTTGCTGCCAATGATACATTACCAGTTCCATTAAAACTGATTGGAGAAGCAATTATGTCTCCAGTAATTTCAAAGGTTCTTGAATTTTGAAGAGCAGTTGTTACACCTGATATTGTGGCATAAGTTGCTATGCCTGAACTAGTTGCATAATTAGCACTCGAAGCACTCGAAGCATTACCACTGAATGTTGTTGCTGTTACAACACCTGACGCATTGATATTTCTAACAACTGCTAAATCATTTTGAGTAAATTGGACATTTCCAGCCGCTAATCTAGTTCCTACTGGAAACTGTGTGGAACCAATACCAACCGCATAGTTACTCAACCAAGCATCAGTGCCAAGTCCAGAGAATGTTCCAGACTTAAACCACATAATCTTCTTATATGTGGCAGGAGTGGTTTCAATACCAGCAATGAATAACTGAACTAATGGATTTCCTTCAGTTGATGCAATTGCAATACCACCGTGATTGGCAGTATTATCATTAGAAACATCATTACCTAATGCATCAGTTCTAAATCCAAGAACAAGATCAGGGTCAGCAACTTTGAGTTCTGTTGTAAATAAGGTTGCTGAAGTTCCACCAATCGTAATGCTACCATTGACATTTAAGTTACGATTGACTTGTAGGTCTCTGGTAACTGTTAGGTCTTGTGGTGCAGTGAATTGACTTGGAATACTTAATGTTGGTGAAGAACCTTCACCAGTTCCACTGGTAACTGTGATTTGATTTGCAGTTCCTGTGATATCTTTTACATAATCACCATAAGTATGAGTTCCAAGACCAACAGAATTTACAGTAACGCTTGATGCTGTTGTTGCGGTTCCTGTAAGAGCACCGAAGAATGTAGTAGCAGTAACTATACCAGTAAAGTTTCCATCACCAACAACTGATAGTTTTGATGTTGGATTTGTGGTTCCGATACCAAGATTATCGGAAACATAAGCACCACCAGTTACATTTAGACTATCAAAAGTTGGAGTATCAGAAACTCTGACGGTTGCAATTGCACCACCAGCAGTTCCAGTTGCAATAATATTGTTACCACGGAAATCAATACTTGTAACACTTCCTGCCGTTCCTACAATTGATCCTTCTTCACGAATATCAATACCAGTCAGATTTCCTGCACCAGCACTTGCAACTGTTGCCCAATTCCATCCACCAGAACCATCTGCAACAGGAACATAAAGTGCAGCACCATAATTAGAACCATCAGGAGATAGTTGATTTACATCCAGTTGATTTATTGTTGCAATACCAGTATTATTGATAGTTACACTTCTTACATTAGTGATTGTAGAAATGCCAATATAGTTTAAGTCAGTACCAGAAATATTTGTAATGATGCCAGTTAATATATTCCCATTACTGACATTGAGAGATGTTAGATTACCAGTAGTGTAAGTTAAAGTAGTTCCTGAAAGTGTTGTTGCAGTATTAACACCAGTTGAGATTAGATTTCCAGTTACATTTCCAGTAAGATTACCGAAAAAAGATGCGGTAACAATACCAGCACTAAATCCACCAAGAGCATTTCTTGAAACTATTGTATTATTAGTATTATCACTTGTGGCGTTAGAAGTTACTGTAAATGTAGAAGAACCAGATTGATTTGCAGTAAATGTAGCAGAACCAGAAAGTCCAGTTCCAGAAACTCCTAGTGTTAGTTGACCATTATTGGGTGCAACTGTCGAAACACCAGTTACAAGTCCCTTTGCATTAACAGTAATTGATGGAATTGATCCTGCATCACCATAGGTTCCAGTATTACTATTGACAGTTGCTAATGTTGTTACTGTATTATTAGAAGAAACATCACCAGAAAGATTTGGAATATTAGTTGTTGATGTTGCTGTACCTGTAAGATTTCCTACAAATGTAGTTGCTGTTACTATACCAGATACAAGAATATTACCATCGACTGATAGTTTTGACGTTGGTTCTGTGGTGTTGATACCAATATTACCAGTATTTGTTGCAACAAATACTGTCCCACCAATACCTACTTCTAGTCCGCGCTTTACCCTAAAATTCTGGTCAGCCAAGGTTCACTATCCCCTATGCTTCTTTTATATATTTATCAAACTACAATAGCAGTAAAGCTAATTTTAAAAGTTGTTGAAGAAGCACTTGTAGGAGTTGCGAGAAGTCTTATAATACCACCAGAAATATTCACATCATAAGAAGCAACAGTTGTATTATTGAATACTGTCCCATATTCAGTTAAGTATGCGGTTGTGCCGTCGTGAACTACAAGTATCTTTGTAGTATGGAAGTTTGTTCCCCGAACTGCCTGAACCAAATATTCAACAGAACGATAAGACGCTGATGGAAGTCCAGTATGAATTGCAGTCTGTGATGTTGTTGTGGTTGTTGCGGTCGCAGATCCGTTTCTAGTTGATACAGTATCATAAGTTGTTGATGTTATAATACCAGAAACATTAATGTTACCTTCAACCGATAATTTCGATGTTGGATTTGTGCTTCCAATACCCAGATTTCCAGAGACGTAAGCGCCGCCAGTAACTTGAAGTGGTTGTAATGTAGTTCCTGTTTCCGTTCCAGAACCAATTAGTACTGGTCCATTATTGAATGTAGAAACACCTAAAACATTTAATTGAGTTACAGAAGCAATACCACCAATAACATTTGTAGATATGCCAGAACTTGTAGCATAAGTTGCTATTCCAGAGCTTGTGGCATAAGTTGCTATTCCAGATCTTGTGGCATAAGTTGCTATTCCACTGATATCAATATTATAAGTACCAGACAATCTTTCAATAGCAATTGTTCCTGCTGCAATATTTGCAGCATTAGTAAGATTAATTGCAGTCGTTGCTGTTCCCGTAAGATTTCCTACAAATCCACCAGAAGAAGTAGTAACACCAGAAACATTAAGATTACTCAATGTTCCAACAGAAGTTAGAGAAGAATTAACAACACTACTTCCAAGAGTTGTAGAAGTTAATACAGTATTTGCACCAGTTTTAAACGATCCACCACTAGTAACTCCAAGACCAATTGAAGATTCTAAAGTATTTGAAGAATTATTATAAGTAAATGTTTTACTAATATTTTCAGAACCAATACTAATACCAGCACCATTAAGAAGTAAGTTTGACCCCACTGTTGATGCAATACCAACATTAAAATCTGCTAGTTCAATAGTAGTTGAATTAACTACAAATTGAGTTCCATCTACATATAAGTCTCCCAGAATGCGAACAATTCCACTAGTAGTTCCAACACCAATTGGTGATGGGTCAATAATGATTTCGGCAGGACCATTAATTGTATTGGTAGTGAATCCAAGAGTTCCCGAACCAGTTGAAAACTGTGCTGCTGTTATGATACCAGCACTAAATCCACCAAGAGCATTTCTTGAAACTATTGTACTATTAGTATTATCACTTGTGGCGTTAGAAGTTACGGTGAATGCAGAGTTTCCAGATTGATTTGCAGTAAATGTAGCAGATCCAGTTAATCCAGTTCCAGAAACACTTAATGTTAATGTACCATTATTGGGTGCAACTGTCGAAACACCAGTTACAAGTCCTTTAGCATTTACAGTGACAATTGGAATTGATCCTGCATCACCATAGGTTCCAGTATTACTATTGACAGTTGCTAATGTTGTTATGGTATTATTAGATGTTACATCACCGGAAAGATTAGGAATATTTGTAGTGGAAGTTGCTGTTCCTGTAAGATTTCCTACAAATGTAGTTGCTGTTACTGTGCCAGAAACATTAATGCCGGAAGAAGTTACAATTCCACTGAAATTACCTGATGCTGCTGTTAGAACACCAACAGTAATATTAGGTGTTCCAGTTAATCCTTGAGAAATTGTTGATATACCACTTGAGGTGGCATAAGTTGCTATTCCAGCAACAGAAACGTAGTCTGCAACAGTGATCGTTGCAATACCATTAGGTCCAGTGTCTGCGGATACAATAACATTGGGTCCTACAATATTAAGAGTAGTTATGCTTCCTGAACTTCCTACTAGTATTCCTTCATCTTGAATACTAATTCCACCAAAAGAACCAGAAGCAGCACTCACATTACCCCAGTAAGGGGCATTACCATCCCATAGAATAACTTGACCTACAGATGCCGATGAAGCATCAATAAAAGAAGTTGTGTCTGCCGATGTTTGATAAGGAATATCACCAGCATCACCACCTTTAATATTGGTTGCTATACCAGCAGTTGTTGCATAAGTTGCTATACCAGATACATCAGCATAAAGAGAAGAAACAAAAAGACTAGATGATGTTAAACTATCAGCGTATATATTCTTAACTCTAAGTTCATTTGAATTAAGTGTACTTTCACCAATCTGAATTCCGGTAGTATCACTTATTGTAAGTCCTGTTCCAATTATAATTTTATTATTATCCCCATCAAGTGTAATCGAACTTGATCCTACAGTTAATACTCCAACAATTCTAGCATTACCCCGAACTAATAAAGAAGTTCCAGAAGTTCCAACTACCTCTAAACTTTGAGCCTTAACATCGTCAAGGTTATTAAAACGATCCATAATGATCGTTGTTCCAGATCCAACTGTAAGAGTATTTCCAACAGCAACATTTATATTTTTATGGACAGTATATAATAAAGTATTTGTAGGTAAAGTTACACTAGAAGTTATATTTTGATCATCTCCAAAGAATCCAAGTGTTGATACACCAACAAGATTTGAATTACTAAACTCAGTAGTATTAATAAAATTATTAAAATCAACAACTACTGTACTTCCATAACCAGTAATAGTAATACCAGTTCCAACAAAATTAATATCAGTAAATCCAATACCAACCCTTCCTTCTGGTACAATCAAACCAGACTGAGGATTTATTGAGGTTAACCCAATACCAATACCAGAAGTAAATAGAGATCCATTCTGGAACAAATCTCCATTAAAATAAAGATCATTATCTACATAAAGATCTCCGCCAGTTGTTGTGATCCCACCTGCTGATGCAAGAGTTGTAATACCAACTACGGATAAATTTCCACCAACAAGGACATCACTTCTTGCAGTAACAACACCAATAGCATCTATATTAGTTACATCTTCATAAGTTAACGTTCCAGCAATGCTTACATTTCCACTAAATGAAGCATCAACTGCAGTAATAATTCCAACAGTAATGTTTGGAGTTCCAGTCAGACCTTGTGCGACTGTTGCAATACCTGCTGTTGTAGCATAAGTTGCAATACCTGCTGTTGTAGCATATCCATCTAAAATACCACTAAAACGATATGCAGTAATAATGCCAGTAGTATTTGCGCTGAAAGTATTAGAAAGTGTAACTGCTAGGTCTACATTACCAGTTCCATCAAAGGATACTGAAGATGCAGTTGCTACATCACCACTGACTGAAAAATCTCTTGCGGTTTGAAGTTGAACTGCATCTGTTGCAGTTGCGGCAATACCAGTTAAATCTCCTACAAATCCACCTGTCGCAGTGATAATACCAGAGGCATTAACATCAGTTACATCTAAGTGAACAAGAGTTGAGATTCCAGTTACATTAATGTTCCGAGCAGTAAATTCATCAAATACAAGGTCATTCTGAACATAAAGATTTCCACCAACATAAAGATCATCCTGAAATGTTCCGACTCCAACAAAGGTGGAAACTCCCGAAACACTTAATTCATTTGAGAAGAGTGATGTAGAAGTTGTAAGTCCAAGTGTTGTAATTCCAGTAACGACAAGACTATTAAAAGTAGGAGTATCAGAAACGCGAACTGTTGCAATCCCATTTGGCTGCGGATCTGCACTTGCAATAATATTGCTTCCTCTAAAATCAAGTTGCTTGATGCTTCCAGCAGATCCTACAACTGAACCTTCATCCGTTACAGTAAATCCATTGAGAATATTATCAACTGAAAAAATACCTGGAACATCTACCCATTCCCATCCACCAGAACCATTTGCTCTTAGTAGATATTGAGAAGCACCAAAGTCAGTTCCATTTGTAGTCAAACCAGTAACTTGAAGGTTTGTTAGTGTTGAGAAACCAGATACACTAAGTTGTGATGCTGTAACAATACCAAGTGTACTAATTCCACTAGAATTGATATTATCAATAGTAGCATCAGTAGTATCAAGAATTGTAATTGTACCAACACCAGCATTTACTTGCCCATTAAAAGTAGTAGCAGTTACAACTCCACTAATGTTCGTATCGCCACTTACGGTTAGTGCCCCTAATAATGTAGAAGTTCCAATACCTACATTAGATAGTCTGTAGATATCTAAATTGTCAGACGTTGCAGTCCATCTAGAAGCGATGAATGGTTGGTTATCTTGGAAAAGATCTCCATTGAAGTTAATGTTTCCATTAACATCTAAACTACCTGCAATTGAAACATTATTTTGGAATGTTGAGAACCCTACAAATGTAGAAACCCCAGTAACATCTAAACCATCATTAAGAATAACTTGACCACTTATGTTGGCACCACCGTTAGCATCTATTAGTCCAACAAAAGTTGTAACACCACTGATGTTAACGTTATCAAGTTCAGTGTGTCCATCAACATCTAAGTCACCATTAGCATCAATATTAGCATTGACTGTAAGTAGATCATCAATAGTAGTTACATCAAGTGTAGTAATACCATCAACATCTAAGTCACCATTAAAGTCGGCAGAACTAGCAAATGTAGAAAGACCAGATACGTTTAAGTCATCAACATCAGTCTGCCCTACCACATTAAGAGTAGTGCCATCAAATGTTAAACTTCCACTATCTTCTAATCTACCACCAACACCAACAATAACAATTCTATTTTCTGTCAGATCTTCAACAGTTGCCTGATTAGCAGTCAGTCCAGCATTAACATCAAGGAGTCCAGAAGTTGTAGTAACACCAGAAATACTTACATTATCTAAATCAGTATGTCCATCAACATCTAGATTACCATTAATATCAACAGTAACAAAAGTAGAAACACCAGTAATATTAATGTTTCTACCAGTAAACTCATCAAATACTAAATCATCTTTAATATAGAGATCACCGCCAACGTAAAGATCTCCTTGGAATGTACCAACCCCAACGAAGGTAGAAACACCAGATACATTTAAGTTATCAAGTTCAGTATGCCCAGTAACATCCAGACCAGCATTAGCGGTAAGTAGACCATCAACAGTGGTTACATCAAGTGTAGTAATACCATCAACGTCTAAGTCGGCATTAGCATCAATATTTCCAGCAAATGTCGTTACACCAGAAATATTAACGTTATCTAACTCTGTATGACCATCTACATCAATTGAACCGTTGATGTCAATATCAGAACCAAAAGTTGATATTCCAACTACATTAAGGGTTTCTGATATATTAGTAATATCAAGTTCAGTTCTTCCATCAACATCTAAGTCACCATTAGCGTCAATGTTTCCACCAAATGTAGAGACTCCTACAACGTTTAAATTTCCAGTTAAAGTGGCATTACGTCCAGTAGATTCATCAAAGAAAAGATCACCACCTACATAGAGGTCTCCACCAGTTGTAGTGATCCCACCTGCTGATGCAAGAGTTGTAATTCCTACAACATTTAAATTTTGCGATACATTAATATTACCAGTATTAATAGTATCGTCGGTAAATTGAGTTTCTCTTACGGCAAATCTAACACCGTTAGGAACCAGAGTTGAACCAATGCCAACTGCATAGTTGAACATCCAAGCATCAGTTGTACCAACTCCATATGAGTTAGCGGCAACCCACATCAACTGCTTGTAAGTTGGAGGAAGACTACTGAAACCTGCAAGAGCAAGATCAACTAATGGTGATCCTTCTGTGGATGCAATTGCAATACCACCGTGATTTGCAGTGATATCGTTAGAAACATCGTTATTAAAGGCATCAGTTGCAATACCAAGAGTAATCTCTTTGTCAAATACTTTTAAATCTTGTGCTTGAATAATAGTGGTTGTTCCACCAATACTCAGATTTCCAGCAACGAAAAGGTTATTATGGAAAGTTGCTGTCGTATCATAGACATCAAACTCACCCTGAACATCAAGATTCTGAATAGTGGCAATACCACTTACATTTAAATTATCAAGTTCAGTATGCCCATCAACATCAATATCATTATTGAAATCAGCAAAACCACCAAATGTAGAGATTCCAGTTGCTAAAAGATTTCTTGTAGTGATGTCTTCACCGATGGATGCGCCACCACTAACATTTACTCCACCAACGTAGAGTTGATTTGCAACATAAAGATCGTTACTGAAAGTTCCAACACCAACAAATGTAGAAGCACCTCCTACATTAATATCACCAGTAATGTTTGTTGTCCCAACAACAAACAAAGAATGATTTTGAGCATTAGTCGTCCCAATACCGACTTTACCGATTGTCTGTAATACTGTGCGGTTCTCGGTAACTGATGAAATACCAAGATTAAGATTCTGTTGCCTGCCGCTCTTATATGGTTGGGACATTTCTGATATTAGTTAAGAGTTTCTAAGATGCTTCCAATGAATTTTACATTTGTGGCACTATCAGAACTAATCTGAATAGAGTCACCAGTCTCAAGAATCAACTTACCAAACAAAAGATTCGTTGAATCATTTGCAGGTATTGGCAAGTCTTTGACGATTTCTGTTGTAACTGCAATACCAGCAGATGTTCTTTTATGAGAAAAAGAAACTGTATGAGTATCGCTTCCAACATTTGATGCTTGTGCTAGCAAAATAATTCCACTATAACCAACTGGTGCCGTATAAATTCCAACGGTATTAGTGCTAACAACTTTAGTAACAGTCTGATATACGTTTAACGGTAATGGCATTTTTTAATCTCCTCCTAATGCTAGAATAAATGGTGTCATTGTTGCAAACAAACTCTTAGAATAGAATGTACCAGAAATCGTTCCTGTAACTTGGTTGATTTGGACACCATCACCGATTCGGAAGTTTCCTGCCTGGTCGGTACTCGTGTAAACAACTAGACCACCGTTTCTATTATCAACTTCATTTTCTTGAATTGGAACTCCACCAGCAGAAGGAAGAGAACGATTAATATCAGTTCCAGAACCAATGTATTCAAATGAATGACCAGATCCTAATACTCTACTTTGTTTAAAGAATGGAACTGTTGTTCCTATGCCAACAGAGTAAGGAAGATTTTCATTGAATGTTACAGTACAAATACCAGATGAAATTGGTGTTGATCTAGTAACAGCATAATAAGTTGGAATTAATTCTGCGACTCCTGTTGCTGTATTTATTCCCACATCAGGAGCACCAAAAGTCACTGTTGGCACAGATGTGTATCCTCTACCATTTGAAATCATTTCAACAGCAAGTACACTTCCACCAACAATTTCTGGGGCAGCAGTTGCTCCAACACCCCAATCATTTACTGTGCTTGGATCATCAATTGTGATTGTTGGTGCAGAATTATATCCACTTCCTGGATTGGTAATTGTTATTTTTCCAACTGTATAATAGAGATCTTCAAAGTAAACCACTTGACCATCAAAAGGTCTTATAATGTTTATTGCAACTGTTCCTCCACTCTGATAAGTGTGAGGTAAGGTAGAAGCACCAACAAAAGCAGAGAATTCATTGCTTGCAGTTACATCTCTAACTTCAAAAACATAACCATAATTTCCACTTGGATATGTTACAATTCCTGGTCCCGATGGACAACTAAATTCTAGTCCAGAAATCGTAACTCCCATTCCAACAGTATAATTATGATCCGTGGAAGTCGTAACTGTAAGAATTCCAGTTACGTTATCATAAGATGCTGTCTGAACTCCAAGAGTAGGATTATCAAAGTATAAAGTAAAGGTATCAGAGTTTTCGGGAGATGTTGCAGAAATAATACCAGAGTACTTGTATGGTCCTACACCATCTGCAACCAATCCATAATTACCAAAGGAAGAGTTGGAGTTTGTTAAGTCACAAGCACCACCAGATCCACAGAAAACAGCAATATCATCACAAATCGTGAATAGAGAAACTAACTGAGCATATCCTTCATTAGTGATTGAAACTCCAATACCACCTTGATTATACTGAGTATAGGAATCAACCACCATTGATTTTAATGGACCAATTGCTTTTGATCCATCAATCTTCATTCCAATACTATTTGGAATGAAGTTTGTGCAGTTCTGAACGTATGGAGATTGGGCGAAATATTTAACTTCGTTTGGATCAAATGCAAAAATTGCCTTACCAGGATTCAATGTCCCACTGTAAGACATCTCTGCAACATAGTTTCCAGGGGAAACATAGAACAAATCTTCCCCAGCATTACTAGGAACAACAGTAACTTCTCTTAAACTATCACCAACAATACTAACCTGAGGTCCTATCGGAATTGGATTATCTTCTACATAAGTTCCAGCGGAAACCTTAACTACGGATCCTGGAATTGTAGATGCAACTGCAACTGCTGCTTTGATGGTTGCCTTTGCATCACCTAATTTCTTACCTGTATTTGTATCGTTTCCGTCATTCGTTACGTAGAGAACATTCGTAACGGAAACACCCGAACCGACTCTAACAACATCCGTTCCAATACCAGGACGTGCTCTAAGTGTAAAAAGATCAGCATCAAAAGTATTAAGAGCTAATTCACCTAGTTGTAAATCTGTTACCGCTGGCACCTTCCCAGGTACAGCAGATCTTTTTATTCTAAACGGAGTTGCCATTTATCGCATTCGGTATTTACCATAAGAAGCAGTATATACTGCTGATTTATTTATTCAAGATGCGTTATTCCTTCTGGGACGATAGGCAAATAAATTCGTTGGTGGATCTGGTTTCATCCACTCTTCTATCTTATCAAATCTTTCTTCACTATAAAATTCTTGCTGGACATACCACAGTTTCCAATGTTCGTGTCCTTTATCTTGATTACAAGAATGGCAGCAGCAGACTACATTTTTTGTGAAGTCTGTGCCACCTTTTGATCTTGGTATTACGTGATCAATTGTGAGATTCTCTTCCGATCCACAATATGCACACTGATGATTCCACTGTTCTTTTATGTTTTGCCTCCACATTCGTTTCGCCTCCCCAGAACTTGTCGTATGTAAATTAAACAAGTATTCTTTTGGAGAATGTAGAGGTCCCATAAGTTACTGCGACTTATGACTATTTATTTCCTGTTTTGATTACAACGACTAGTTCTTTAAGAGTAATGTAAATGTAGGAAAGTTGTTCTCTCAAAGTGGTGTTACTTTTCATTCTTCTTTTTACAAGCACCGCGAGCATATGCTCTTGCCATACTATCTACATGAGAACAAGGTTTTCCTTTCTCGCCACAGTAAGGACACTTAGCATCCTCTGGGTCATTAGGGTACGAAAACTTCGGCATCACTCTGGTTCAATTGTTTTTGCTTTTTAACACCAAATGCTTCATCAAATTGTTCATATATTTCCTTCCAAGAACCACCGACTCCACCATCCATATTTACTACAATATCAGTTGTTGGAAGTTGTTTCTGGGAAGTGGATGTAATATCAATCACTTGGTCCATAATAAACTTTTGCTTTCTATAAGTCCTTTCGGTAGGACGCAACTCACAGAGCATTCTGGCATCAGTCTCTTCGCCACAGTGGGCAATGACCTTACCAGTCCGATACTCTACAACCACCCAATAATCACTTGTCATGATGCGCCTTTAACTCTGGATTTGGTTGTGAAGGAACTACTGGGTTCCTGCTTTTATTCTTGATCACAATAAAAGCATCGTTTTGATAGGAGACTGTGCCAAAAGGTTTTGCCCACTTAGGATTTGCAGTTGGACTGGTAGCAGTTCCAGTTACGGCAACGCCACCAATCTCAACTACAATCTCATCTTCCCCAGTCCATTCGAGTTTTTGAAGGGCAATAGAAAGTTGTCCCAACCAATCAGCACTCCGCATTACATTCTCCTCAGGTTCAAGATTTCCGTTCATCGGGTTTAGTCATCTTCACATCATTATACTTCTTTTTAGGTGGTCTGTAAAGATTTGGCCAAGTATCTCTGATGATTTCTGCCAACTTATAAGGAGTATCTGAACTGATCACTTCTTCTGTACAGAGTCCCAATCCTTTTGGAACTGTTCGAGTCCCTTTTCAGTCATCACATTCTTATACATTGCCCAGAAGACAGTGGGAGGAATAGTTACTACATCAGCACCAAATAGAGCACACTGCTCAACCTGCCTCACATCACGAATGGAAGCACCAAGAATCTGAGTAGTAGTAAAACGACCTTCACCAGTATAAACTTGACGGATATCCTTAATCAGTTGAAGTCCATCAACAGAGTTGTCCATCCAACGACCAACGAAAGGTGAGATATAAGTAGCACCTGCCTTCTCAGCAAGAATTGCCTGTGCTACAGAGAACACCAGAGTCACATTGACTTTGTATTGATTCACGGCAAGAGCAGTACAGGCTTTCAGTCCTTCTACAGTACAAGGAACTTTGATGGTTACGTTCCAGAGACCATTGAATGCTTGTGCTTGATCAATCATTTCCTCAGCAGTATCAGCAACCACTTCGGCAGAGATAGACTTTAGAGATGGAAATGATGCTGAGATTTCTTTAATCACTTCGATAGGATCACGCCCACTCTTTTTAATCAGAGTAGGATTTGTTGTAACACCATCAATCAACCCAGTTGTACAGGCTGGACCGATCATATTAACTTCGGCAGTGTCAAGAAAGATTTTCATACGTATTGCTCCAGGATTTTTACAATGTTTTGAGTGATGGGAACTCCACCAATATATTCTTCCACTTTCTCACCAGTTTCATTCAGAACAATCAAAGTGGGAGTGGCATTAATACCATACTGTTTGGCAGTGGCGATATTATCATCTTCACCTTCATCAAGCAGAAGTTCTTTGACTGCTTCAGTTCTTGAGTCTTCCATTGCCTTAAAATATTTCTTGACCAGAATACAAGGTCCGCATTCTTTCTTTGAGAATAGTAAAATCATTTCTTAATTTCTGTCTGTGGTATGTAGTCTATATCATTCCAGTGTCTTATTGCGTTAGCAACAATGGCAACATTAGTGACCAAGTAAGAAACAAAAATAAGGGTGCGTATCCAAGCAATAGTATCAGACTCTCTATCATTCTTACCTGATTTTTCTCCAAGTGCTTTTGCCCATAAACGCCAAATAGTTTTTTTCTTTTTCATTATTGTATCATAGTTTTTCAAGATTTTCTACAAGTGTTTTGAGTTCTTTTAGTGTGGCGTCGTTCTTTAATTTATTTGCTCTCAAAGATACTACCCAAATATTCCCTTTAACATAACCAAGTTCAGGAATAATCTTATCAAGTGAAGGATTGTTTGGTGAAGTTTTATCAGAATTACTTTTTAGTTTTATGCCAAGTAAGGGACATTTATCTGGGATAACAATATCATCAAGTTCAATATTGAAAGGCAGATTGTTTTTCTTTGCCCTACTTTTTGCTCTCGCTAACATTTTATATTCGGTTGTCTTTGAGATTGCGTTGGGGTCAAATCTTTTTTTATTTGTTTCAACTGCTCTCTCTATACGAATACATCCACAAGATTGAGTTCTACCATTTAATAATCCTTCTCTTCTTGTTGAGGTCGTTTTTTTACCACAAGAACAAGAACACTCGCATAAGATGTATTTCTTATTACTATATTCTCGCAATACAGTCAATCTACCAAATGTTCTACCAACTAATCCACCACAAGGAATTGATTTATTATTTAATCCCATCTTCTTTTAAAACTCTATTATTATTTATATAATATCATAGTTGTGGTCATAAGTCAATAAAAAAGACCCCGAAGGGTCTTTATAATCAAAGAGCATTTCCTCTCGGCATAATTTCCTCTGGAAAAGAAAAACGCTCATGTGGCTGGTCTACTTCAGCCATCCAAACACGAATGCCCTCCGAAAGGAGTATATTCTTCGTATAGAAAGTTTCCCATTCCGGGTCTTCAGCAGCACGAATCTCTTGACTCACAAAATCATAAGCTCTAAGGTTAAGTGCAAGACCAATAATACCGATGCTAGAGGTCCAAAGACCCATAACAGGAACAAACAGCATAAAAAAGTGAAGCCAACGCTTATTGCTAAAAGCGATTCCAAAAATCTGAGACCAAAAACGGTTCGCTGTAACCATGGAATATGTTTCCTCTTCCTGAGTTGGTTCAAAAGCTTTAAAGGTGTTTGATTGATCACTGTCTTCATAAAGAGTGTTTTCTACTGTTGCACCGTGAATAGCGCAGAGCAGTGCTCCTCCCAGTATACCAGCAACTCCCATCATATGGAAGGGGTTGAGTGTCCAGTTGTGGAAACCTTGTAGGAAGAGAAGGAATCTAAAGATCGCCGCAACGCCAAACGATGGCGCAAAGAACCAACTGGATTGCCCCAGTGGATACATGAGGAATACGCTGACGAATACAGCGATAGGACCAGAGAAAGCAATCGCATTATACGGACGGATACCTACTAGACGAGCAATTTCAAACTGACGCAACATGAAACCTATAAGGGCAAAGGCTCCGTGGAGCGCCACAAAAGTCCAGAGTCCCCCAAGTTGGCACCACCTGACGAAATCCCCCTGAGACTCAGGACCCCAAAGTAGAAGAAGAGAATGACCCATAGCATCTGCAGGGGTGCTTACCGCAGCGGTCAAAAAATTACAACCTTCCAAATAACTGGAAGCAATACCGTGTGTATACCAACTTGTAGCAAATGTAGTCCCAGTCAACCACCCACCAAGTGCGAGGTATGCTGTTGGAAATAAAAGTAGGCCAGACCAACCTACGAACACAAATCTGTCCCTTTTCAACCAATCATCAAGGACATCAAACCATCCACGCTGTGATTGGGAGGGTGCCTGTAAAACAGAAGAAGTCATAGCCTCCTTTACATTACTTTACATATTTATTGTAATGGAAACTGGATAAAAAGGGAAGTGTATTTATACTTACTGCCTTCGGCAGGTGCCCTTAAGGGCACTATATTTTAGAGTATCTACCATCAATAGGTTTGTTAGGGTCAAGTCCTTTTTGTTCTCTATATTTTCTCCACCTTTCTTTGGTTGCTTCACTTCTATTTTTCTTTGCCTCCTCACTAACTTTTTGAGGACCACAAGCATTTTTATTTCCTTTCATACTTTTAGAAAGTTTTTCTTTATGCTCTTCTGTTAGTTTATTTCCAAGACACCTTTTATTACCTAAACCTGCCTCACCTATTTTTCTTTTATGCTCCTCACTCAAAGGCTTTCCTTTTCTTGCTTCACTTATTTTCTCTTTGCTTTCAGGTGTGTGCTTTGGTTTGCCTTTATGTGCCTCACTCATTTTCTTTTTGGTTTCTTCTGTATGAACTCTTCCAGTTGGGTCCATCAGCAACCTTACAATCTCTTCTTTACCAATAGTTCCTTCTAAACCTTTCCAAGCACAGTAATCTTTGATATTACCATATTGCTCCCACAACTTTCTATGTGCCTCTGCGTGTTCTTCCACAGTCAGTTCAATAAGATTTGATGGGTTATCACTACCACCCATATGTCTTGGAATAATATGGTGCTTATGTTTCATTCTTACTGCTACTGTCTCTACTACATTATTATTTATAAAAAAAGAGACCTTTACAGGTCTCTCTGTCTGGTTCTTCAAGTGTCTATCCACCTAAAACCCAAAAGTTTATTCATAAAGAACCTAACAATCGCAGTCGGTTTCTTATTCATATAATACTTCAAATACCCATTTCCGAATGTATAATATCCAACTTCTTTACCACCTTCTTTGATTACAAAATTGGAAGTAATATTACTACCAGTCGCAGAAAGTTTAGAGTAATCTAATGTTCCCATAAGTTTGAGTGGAAAACTTCCATTATCACGAGCATAGTTAAAGTCATCATTCTGTTTCTCACAAAAGTTCTCATACTTTTCTTTTGCTATCACCCAATCATAAGACATCCTATAATTATTTTTTACTTTCTCAATCTGTTTATCAATCTTCTCATCAAATTCTTGTGAGATTTCTTCCAGAGTTTTAGGTTTCTCTGGAATATCAAGATAAGGTTTGATTACATCAAAATACTCATAATTTTCTGTGTAATAAAAAGCACCACAAACATAAGGAAGAATACTTTGAGGTGCTTTTTGGAGTTTCTTTGGATTGAGTTTGTATCCTATTGGTTCAATCATCAGTTCTTTGTGGTTATAAAATCATTATAGACCAAAAAGGGCACCTATGAAGTGCCCGTGTTCCAGTTTAGAAAGTGTCTTTTATATTTTACCTATTATCAGTTTGTTCTCTGTATCTCTGTAAATCTCTAAACAATCCATTCACACCAATAAAGATTAGATACAATCCCAGAAAGGTAGTCATACAGAAGTCCTCACGGAAGCTAAGAGGTTTTGTTTATTTCCAGTCATCCAGGACATCGAACCACCCCCTTTGTTGAATTGGTTGTGAAAGTGTTGAAGAAGTCATAACCTCCTGTATCGTTTCTCATATTTATCTTAACATTCCTTAACAAAAAAGTCAACCCCAATAGATGACTCCAAGAGTGAAGAAGAGGAATATAA
>Ga0222714_10003041_pt1 | contig 17357 bp, 17 predicted proteins | sample C33_3DmetaG_FD_165048 | JGI IMG/M metagenome (GOLD analysis project Ga0222714, IMG submission 165048) | Estuarine water microbial communities from San Francisco Bay, California, United States - C33_3D | ecosystem: Environmental > Aquatic > Marine > Unclassified | place: USA: California...
CACCCAGATCAATTCGCGCGCCCCCAGAAGCACAAGATTCGATTTCCAATCCAGGATGAGCTTGCTTTAGTTGGGCAATCAACCTGTAAAAGGCGTTGGTTTGCTGATTAACTATCGCTTTCTCCTGATAACCAGGCTCAATTAATACCCGATTGTGATCCCACTTAATGTAATCAATTTCATTTTCAGTTAACAATAAATTTATTTTTTCAAGCAAATAATCATAAACATCAGGATTTGCCAAGTTAAGCACTAGCTGATGACGTTGCTCTGGTGGAGTTCTGCCGCCAGCTTGCAAAATCCAATCTGGGTGATTTCGATACAAGTCTGAATCAGGATTAACCATCTCAGGTTCAAACCAAAGGCCAAACTCCATATCTAAAGATTTAACCACCTTGATTAGCTCAGTTAGTCCTGATGGCCAAACTTTTTTATCTACCCACCAATCACCCAATCCTGCAAAATCATCTCGGCGGTTATGAAACCAACCATCATCGAGCACAAAACGCTCTACGCCCAGTTCGTGAGCAGTTTTTGCTAACTGGGTAAGTCGATCAAGGTCATGATCAAAATAAACAGCTTCCCAAACATTTAAAGTAATTGGTCGTGGCTTGATTTTAGTTGGATGCGTTGGCCTGCTCCGTAGCCATTTGTAATGGGCATTTGAGATGCCATCAATTCCAACATCACTGTAGGCAAAAACAACTTGCGGTGATTGATAAGTATGATTTGTCAGCAGAACTATCTCGCCAGGAAGTAGTAATTCTTCGGCGCCAATGCTTTGTTGACCTGTTGGTAATTTTTCAACTGCATGACGAGAATTGCCGCTCCAAGCCAGACCACAAGACCAAGCTTCCCCAACCTGGAATCCACAATTTGGTGTTATAGCTAGCATCGTGATTGTTGCATCATGCCCACTTCTGCCATCTCTAATCTCACGCGCAAAAGTTCCAACCGATATTGGCGCTAACTGCATTTGACGTTCTTTTACCCATCTGCCAGTAAAGCTCATCAAATTTGTTGCACGGCTTGGAAGTGGAAGCCAGGTAGATAGTGAATTAATCGTAAACGGATTATCTGAAAGATTAGTAATTGACTGCGTTATTGATAAAATTCCACTTTCCTGCAGATCAAATTCCACTTTAGCTGAGATGCCTATCTGAGCATCAAGAACGTTAAATTCCGCTTTATTCGTCGTTGTTGAATGTGAAACAAGTTTGAAGTCTGGTGAAAAATTAGCACCAAGATGGTGTCCTAGTAGCGCACTTACACCTAGCCATCCTTTTGAATTTTCTCGCCAAAAGCCAGGATGAACTGGGGTGTCTAAATCACTGAAGTTAAATGAATCAGTTAAGAGATCAAAGTTAGTTTGATTGACCTTGGGATATCGCAAGGCTTTACCCCAGTACAAAACAGATACCTGGTCATTGGAAGTGTCAATAATTAGGGAAACATTGCTGGCTGTTAAATGGATAATAGATTCAGTTGTGAGTTGAGACAATTTTTGCTCCCTCGCTGGCGGTAACAAGATAAACCTTAGGGGAGAGATATCCAGCTTGCTTAAAACCCACAACTGCGTTTTCTTTGAGAGTCTCCACTAAGTGATTTGAGATCAGGGTAATTGTGGACCCGCCAAATCCACCACCCATCATGCGAGCACCAAAGGCTCCGCTTTCAATTGCAATACTCACTGCCAAGTTCAGTTCAGGGCAAGACACTTCAAAGTCATCTCGAAGCGAAGCATGTGATTGGTTTATCAACTCTCCGAGTTGCTGCAGATTAGAAGCTTTTAAAGCTGCCTCAGCCTGAAGCACTCGTTGATTCTCAGTAACCACATGCCTCAACCTTTGAATTATTCGATTGTTTGCTCCTGCTGAGATTAGAGAGTCAATGGCGTTATCTAAATCAGTGATGTCGCGTAAATATTTCACTTGCAATATTTTTGCTGCCTCTTCGCAGTCATCTCGCCTTTGGGCGTAACTTCCATCTGTCAATTCATGCTTTGATCTTGTGTCAATTACTACAAATGTTGCATCGGCAGAAGTTAAATCAATTGGAATTAAATCAATTACATCATCTCGAGTATCAAAAAGCATCAAATGATCAGCCTTGGACATCAATGAAGCCACTTGATCCATTGAACCTGTGGGGACGCCAACAAATTCATTTTCAGCACGTTTTGCCCATCGTGCCAATTCACGCATAGGAACATCTTTTTCGAGCAAAGTAACCAGTGCCAAGATTACTGAGCATTCAACAGCTGCAGAAGATGACATTCCTGCACCCAGCGGAAGATCTGCATCAATAGATATATCGATACCAAATGAGATTTCTAGATTCTGCTTAACAGCCCAGACGGCTCCAGCAACGTATGCAGCCCATCCAGTAACTAAACCAGGCGTTAGCTCACTTAAGTTAAACTCAAAATCACCTGGCAGTTGTTTTGACCGCATTGAAACTATTTGATCAGTTCGTTTGCTTAATTGCGCTGTAACACCCAGCTCAATCGCCATTGGAAATACAAAACCGCCAGTGTAATCGGTGTGTTCACCAATTACATTTACTCGACCGGGGGCACGCGCGATTACGGTTTTCACCTATTGGCCTTCATAAATTCATATGCGTCTTCAACAATTTTAGGTAGGTCATAAACTGGTTCCCAGCCTAATATTTCCTTAGCTAACTTGTTTGACGTAACTAATATTGCTGGATCACCATCGCGAGGCGAACTTATTTGAGTTTCTACCTTTTTCCCGGTAACGGCTTCAACTGCGGCGACCACATCTAGGACACTTGATCCTGTTTCTGTACCTAGATTGAGGATGTGATGAGTACCGTGAGTCAGCTTTGTTAGGGCTTTGACATGCGCAACTGACAAATCAGCTACATGGATGTAGTCCCTAATGCAGGTCCCATCTTTAGTTGGCCAGCTATCTCCATATATTTCAAAAATATGCTCAGAATTCAGAACAGCTGACAAGATATTTGGAATCAAATGAGTTTCAGGGCTATGTCGTTCACCTAAGTTACCAACCGCCCCAGCCACATTGAAGTATCTAAGGCTGATGGCTGCGAATTTCTCACTTTGGCAAAATTCACTAAGAAGATCATCAACTGCTAACTTGCTTTCACCATAGGGACTTTTTGGAATTGTTTGAGCAGTTTCGGTGATTGGACTCGATAGTGGATCACCATAAACCGCTGCCGTGGAGGAGAAAACAATTTTTCTGACATCCGCTTGAACCATAGCGGTTAACAAGTTTTTGGTTCCAATTAAATTGGTATTCCAATAGAGTTCAGGATTAGTTACAGATTCACCGACTAAAGATTTAGCTGCAAAGTGAATAACAGCTTCGCAATTATGCAATGCTGACGCTAGTGCGAGTTTATCTAACATGCTGCCATTGATAAAAGTAGCAGCTGGATCTATGGCATCTTCATGACCAGTTGAGAGATCATCAAATACTTTTACTTGATGTCCTAATTTGATTAAATCAGCAACTACTACCGAACCAATGTAGCCAGCACCACCAGTGACTAGTATTTTCATGATACTGCTAACTTCTGAAATTCAGTTCGAATATGCCCAGCTGCATCTTCTGGTAACACATCACTAATCCATGCGCCCATTAAAGATTCAGATCCTGCAAGATACTTAAGCTTCGCTTCTGATCGTTGCACACTTACTAGTCTAAAAAATAGCCTAGAATCAACAACGGCCTCGGGGGAATTAGAAGGCGCCTGCACCCAGCCGGCCATATAAGGCAGCGGAGAATCAAAAAGATTATCTAATGATTTGATTAAGCGAGGTAAAAATCCTGCCAATGATTCAAATTCGCGCTCATTCAACTCGGTTAAGCTAGTTATATTTCGAAGTGGGTGAAGTTGAATCTCATAAGGCCATCTAGCAGCATGAGGCACAAAAGCCACCCAACTGTTATCTTGGAAAATTATGCGCTCATCAGCAAGCAGTTCTTTGGCTACCACATCATCCAGCATCGATCTTTGATGAAGATTTCGATATTCCTTGGCTTGCGACAGTAATTTTTCAACATAGGTTGGAATAAAAGGATATGCATAAATTTGACCATGCGGATGGTGCAACGTTACTCCGACTTCAGCTCCACGATTCTCAAAAATGAAAACATAGTTAACATCTGTTAATTGGCTCAATTCAGCACTTCGATCTATCCAAGCGGAGATGACCAAACCCATCTCGGCTTGATTGAGTTGAGCTAGTGAAACATCGTGTAAAGGCGAATATGTAATAACTTCACATCGACCTGTTGCTACTTGCTCAGATCCCCAGCTAGGTGTTTGAGTAATCGAGCTACCTGATGAAGCCTGACTAAAGGAAGGAAATCTATTTTCAAAAACAACAACTGAGTAATCAGATTCTGGAATTTCAGATTCGCGATCAGCATTTGTTGGGCACAGGGGGCATTGGTCAATGTTTGGGTGGAAAATTCGCTGCTGCCGATGGCCAGCTATTGCTACCCAGTCGCCGGTTAATAAGTCATATCTCATGCTTCCCTGAGCAGCAGTTACGTCGGCAAGATTTCGCTGATCCGCCTTCACCCTAGGAGCACTTGCATCAAGGTCAAAATAGAAAATCGATCTGCCATCAGCTAAATGATTAGTAGTTTTGCGCATCTCATTCCAATACTGACGCTACGCGAATGTCATCGACATGTTCTTTTAGGGTAGTTATCGCTGATCTAGAGATGCGATCATCTGTTATCAAAGTAGAAACTTCAGATAAAGGAGCAATGGTATGTAGACCAATCACGCCCCATTTTGTGGAGTCAGCTACAACAACAAATTGCCGGGAGACATTAGCTAATGCTCTATTTGTTTCAGCCTCAAGTAAATTTGGCGTAGTGATTCCAGCTTGAGCATCAAGGCCATGCACGCCCATAAAACATAAATCAATATTTAATTTTTCGATGCTTCCAACCGCCATTGGGCCCACCAGCGCATCTGATGGTGTTCTAGTTCCACCAATAACTATTACCTCAGTATCACTGGCGGCCCCATCATGAAATAACTCAACCACTCTGATCGAATTTGTAATTAAGGTGAGATTTGGAATTCCCATCAGTGCTCTAGCAATGGCATAAGTTGTAGAGCCAGCAGTGAGCGCAACAGCTGCACCAGGCTGAACCATCTCGACAGCAACTTTGGCTATAGCGGATTTTGCACGCTGTTCCAATTGCACCTTGGCTGCAAAGCCAGGCTCAACTGACTTATTCATTCGGGTGGCGGTAGCTCCACCATGAACTTTTCTTACTTGACCACTTTTTTCTAAAATATCTAAATCACGCCGCACGGTCATTTCTGAAACATTAAGTGAAATTGCAAGTCGACTTACTGTTACAGCACCATCATTTTCAATGGAATGCAATATTAGTTCACGGCGTTGCGTAGCAAGCATCACAAATTCTCTCTAATCACAGCAATTTCCCCTGCAGGCAATTTAAAGCTTCCTACAATTTCTTGCTTTGTTAATAACTCAAAACCTTTAGCTTGGATTTTTACTTCGTTATTTGTGTGGTTGACCAAGAACAACCAAGACTGTTCATCTTTGGCTCTGCGAACTGCTTCAACCCCAGCTGTTGTTACTAAAGTTTGAGAGATGCCTGCATCTTTTAAAACTTTAGCGATAAAGTCATGCATATCTTTACGATTTAAACTTGTACCTAAGTACCAAGCTGATCCATTCCCAATTAAATTACGCGATATCGCAACAGATGCTTCTAGAGCTGGATTCTTGTAGCTTGCAATTACATTAGCAGTTGTAGCTGATGCTCGCTCTGACCAAGTATTAGCCTCGTAGCCATTACTTAAGAGCACTGTTTGATTTTCCATCAATGGTGCAAATTCTTCAATGGTTAATCCAAGTAATTCACGCAACGGGCCGGGATAACCTCCCAAATAAATGTGATCGTTGAGGTCGGAAATGGCTGTAAAGTAACTTGCTAGCAAATTTCCCCCGCTTGAAACATATCTAGATAGTGAAGTTGCAGTTTCTTTACTCATTAAATAAGTCATTGGGGCAACAACTAGTTGATACGAGCTCAGATCATCCTGCTCGGATGGGGGAGGGATGACATCAATACCCACATTCAGATTCCAGAACGCTTGATATATTGCCAACGCATTGTTTAGATAATCCAAGTCAGTGCTGGGTAAATTAGGTTGGTCCAGGCTCCACCAGGACTCATAATCCCAAATCATTGCAACTTTATTTGAAACAGTGGATCCAGTTACTTCTTCAAGTGAATCTAGAAACTCACCTAATTTAACAACTTCACGCCAAACTTTGGAGTTTTTGCCTGCGTGTGGAACAAGTCCAGAATGAAATTTCTCAGAACCTGCAAAAGATGCACGCCACTGGAAAAACATTGCGCCATCAGCACCGCGAGCAACGTGTTGAATTGAATTACGTAAGAGCTCTTTTGGCTCTTTTGCTCTATTCCTTGGCTGCCAATTTACAGCGCTAGTTGAGTGTTCCATAAGTAACCAGGGATAACCTTTAGCTAATCCTCTGGTGGTATCTGCTTGCATAGCTAATTCAATATGCGCATTTGGATCATTACTCATTAGGTAGTGGTCAGTTGAAATCACATCAACTTCTGCGGCCCACTTCCAGTAATCAAGTTTATTAAATCCACGAATTGTCATAAAGTTTGTAGTTACTGGAATTCCTGGGGAATGGCGATGAATAATATTTCGTTCTGCAACGTAGCATTCCAATAAGGCATCTGATGAAAATCTAGCAAAATCCAGCTGCATTGTTGGATTTGGAGACGTGCCATCAGGGGTAACTTTTGGAGTTCCAATTTCACTCCAATCATGGTAACGCTGACTCCAGAAATCAGTTCCCCATGCTCTGTTCAGCTGGCTTAGTGAATCTTGATATTTATTTTTTAACCATGCTCTAAAAGCTATGGCAGATGTTTCTGAGTAGTCTCGAGCGTTATGACAGGCATATTCATTATGCACATGCCACATTGCAATGGCTGGGTGTTTTCCATAGCGCTGCGCAATTTTTTCTGTTAAGGCTTGTGCTGCTCGGCGATAATTCGCTGATGATGGACAAAAGTTTTGTCGTCCACCGTGTGATCTAATGATTCCGTTTTGATCTGTGAATTTGGAATCAGGATATTTAATGCCTAGCCAAGCAGGGGGAGAAGCGGTTGCGTTGGCCAAATCTATAGAGATCCCTTTTGAGTGCAAGCCATTTATTACTTCATCAAGCCAGTCAAAGGTGTATTCGCCTTCGTGAGGCTCCAAGTTAGCCCAGCTGAAAATCCCAAGTGAAACTGTGGTTACCCCAGCTTCCAGCATAAGTTCAAGATCCTCATGCCAAATTCCCTTAGGCCATTGTTCGGGGTTGTAATCTCCGCCAAACCAGATGCCGCTTTGCCAGGGTTTCAAAGTCGCTCCTAGATTAAAAACCTCACAATCTCACACATAGTCGCACAGATAAACTGATAAATCCAATTCACATTCTGTCGTTATCATATCGTTACCTATCAGGTAACGATTTAGATTTCTTCATGATCTGGCTAGAAAAAACTGATAATTAACTCTAAAGTGCAGATATGTTCGGTTCTGTTAGAACCTGATAATCGAGATGGAGGTCTCGCATGACCACACCAGACAAGTTGTTGTCCCGACGCTCAGTGCTTAAGGGTTCAGCTGCTGGAGCTTTAGGAATTGCAGCCGTTGGCGGATTGGCCGCTTGCAGCAGTGATTCAGATGGTGCTTCGGGTGGAGCGGCAGTTACTGGCCCGATTGCATTTGGTGCTCGTACGGTTGATGAACAACCAACATTGCAGTTACGGGCGCTAGTTGATGCCTATTCTGCTAAAACTGGAAATGAAGTTACGTATAACGCAACTGAATCAAATGCTTTCCAGAACAACCTAAGCCAATACCTACAAGGAACACCTGATGACACGTTCCAGTGGATGGCCGGTTACCGCATGCAGTTCTTTGCTGAGCAGGGATTGCTTGTTGATCTATCTGATGTTTGGGCTGAAATTGGAGATCAATACGACGAGAGTTACAAGATTGCATCAACCGGATTAGACGGTAAGCAGTATTTTGTTCCTCAGTCTTGGTATCCGTGGGGCATGCACTTCCGTAAATCAATGTTTGCTGATCTTGGCCTAGATGCTGACTCAGTTACAACATGGGATGAATTTTTAAGCATGCTAGATGGCATGAAGTCAAAAGGTTTAATTGGATTCGCAGCAGGCGATAAGGGCGGCTGGGAAGCAATGGGCACCTTCGACATCATCAATGCTCGAACTAATGGTTACCAATTCCATGTCGATCTTCTAGCTGGTCGTGAAGAGTGGACAGATGATCGAGTTCTGCAGGTATTTAAGAATTGGGAGCAGCTGCTGCCATATATGAATACCAATGTGCTTGATCTTGAGTGGGATGGCGCAACTCAACTCTTGCTGCAAAAGAAAGCAGGAACAGTATTGATGGGATCTTGGTTTGCTGGTGATTTCAAAGCCCAGTCAGATGAAGATTACTTCGATCTATCAATTATTCCGTTCCCAGAGATCAATCCTGAGCATGGTCGCGACACAATTGATGCACCAATTGATGGATTCTGTGTAGCTGCAAATGGTGGAAATAATGCTGGAGGTATTGACCTAATTAAATTCGCTGGTGACATGGAAGGCGTTCAAGCAATGCTTGATACCGGTGTTCCAATGACTTCAGCTAATCGTGGTCAAGACACATCTACTTATGATGCATTCCAAAAGGAACAGCTTGCAGTTATGGCTGAAGCACAATACATCACACAGTTCCTAGATCGAGATACTCGTCCAGACTTTGCTGGCCCAGTAGTTGGCCCTGCAATTCAGTCCTGGTTCCGTAATCCAAATGATGTGAATAAGATTTTGGAGAGCCTGCAAGCGCAATGGGAGGCGCTACCACCGCTTTCGTAATCACATTCAACAGTAGGGATTAATTGATGAGCACGACGGCGACGAACAACAAACAAGTTAGTCGCCGTCGTGCTTTTTCAAAACGTGACAAAATCACATTAGGTTTTTTTGTTGGAATTCCAACTGCTTTGCATTTAGCGCTGGTTTGGATACCAGCTATAGCAACAATTGGTTTGTCGTTTACATATTGGACTGGTATTCAATATTCCAATATTAGATGGGCCGGATTAGGCAACTACAAAAATATCTTTTTCTCTACCCCAGCTTTTTATGATGCCCTGCAAAACAATGTCATCTGGTTGCTGTGGTTCTTTTTGATAGCTTCGCCGCTGGGAGTGCTGCTTGCATATCAAATTGATCGGCAAATTCGTGGCCATAAATTTTATCAATCCGCTTATTACATGCCAGTGGTGCTTTCCCTAGCCGTTACCGGCATCATCTGGAATTTCATGTTGCGACCAGATGGATTCATTAATGGATTACTTGGTCGAGATATTGATAATGCGGTTTCCTTTTTTGGAAATTATGACATAAATATTTATGTCATTATGGTCATTGCATCTTGGCGACATATTGGATACATCATGCTGCTTTATTTAGCGGGGCTAAAAGCAATTGACTCATCCTTGCGTGAAGCTGCTGCAATTGATGGCGCAACTGAGTGGGAAACATTCAGAAAAATTATTTTTCCTACCATGAAGCCAGTAAATATTATTATCGTTGTTATAACCATGATCGAATCACTGCGTGCTTTTGACATTGTTTACATTATTTACGGCACTAGTGCCGGGCTGCCAATTTTGGGAATTTTGGTGTTTCAAAACATTGCTGGTGAAGGAGCATCTATGAAAGGTGCTGCGTATGCTGTGATTCTCTTCGTTCTTTCAATTGGTCCAATCATTGCTTATCTGGCGCAGCAATTTAAAGAGGATGTCAAATGACCTCACAAATTGTTGTAGATAAAAAATACCGCAATAGACAGAAAATAAAAGACAGATACATCTCATTGTTTATTGGAGTATTTGCCCTTTTGTGGATTTTTCCAATTTTATGGACGCTATGGAGTTCGTTTAGACCGTACAGCGAAATTCGCGCAAGGGGAACGTTTTCAGTTCCTGAGCGGTTTGGTATTTTTAATTATCAATCTGCGATATCAAGGATGGAACTACCTACATATTTGTATAACTCTTTCATAATTACCGTTCCGGCAGTTTTCTTTACTTTATTTTTTGGTTCCTTAATTGCCTTTGTGGTTTCTCGCTATTCATTCAAATTCAATGTAGCGATGTTGTTGTTGTTTACAGCGGGCAACTTGCTGCCAGGACAATTAGTTTTTATCCCAGTTTTCAAACTTTATTTGCAGCTGGGAGATTTAGTTGGAAATCGAAGATTTTTATATGATTCGCATTGGGGAGTAATTTTAATTCATGTTGCCTTCCAGATGGGCTTTGCAACCTTTGTGCTGAGCAGCTATATGAAAACTATTCCAAAAGAGATATCGGAATCGGCAATGGTGGACGGTGCTTCGGTCTGGCGGCATTATTGGAGCGTAATTCTGCCGCTGCTCCGGCCGCCGCTAGCTTCGTTGGCTGTATTAATGACTACCTGGATATATAACGACTTTTTCTGGGCATTAGTGCTGATGTCAACTGATAAAAAGCGGCCGATTACCTCTGGGCTGGGTCGGTTAACAGGAGAATTCGTAACTGACTACAACCTACTTGCTGCTGGAGCCATGATTGCAGCTGTGCCAACTTTGATCGTATTTTTAGTGCTTCGGAGACAATTTGTCTCAGGCCTCACCCTAGGCTCCACTAAAGGGTAATACCCTTTAGGCTTATCACTACCGGACAGGAGGCAGTCATGCCAAATTTAAAGCCAACCGAGCTAATCATTCTATTGGTAGTTTTGATATTGCTATTTGGAGCAAAGAAGTTGCCGGATGCAGCTCGGGGAATTGGTAGATCACTTCGGATTTTCAAAGCCGAAGTAAAAGCTCAAGATGAAATTGTGGTCGAAGACGATAAAAACACTGAGACCAAACCGTAGTCTCTGCGTGCTAGTTAAGTATGCGTAAGTTTGGTCTTCGAAAGCGTGATCCCAAAGCGGAGATGACGTTAATTGAACATCTGCGTGAGCTTCGTAATAGATTATTTCAAATTGTAAGTTTTTTGGTTGTTGCAACTATTGTTGGCTGGTTTATTTATGATTTTACGTTTGACCTCCTAAAAAGACCAATTGATTTTGCTATTGCAGATGCAGCTGCTGAAGGTAGAGAGATAGGTCTTGTCTTAGCAGGAGTAGCTGATGCATTTACGCTGCAATTGAAGGTCTCAGCTACATTTGCACTAATTGTTACAGCACCGGTATGGCTGTGGCATTTGTGGCGATTTATCACACCTGGTCTGCAGCAAAAAGAGCGCCGTTATGGTTTAATTTTTATGTTTACAGCGCTCCCACTATTTTTTGGTGGAGTTTGGCTGGCTTACACGGTGCTGCCGTTGGCGATGGACTTATTGCTTGGCTTCACGCCGCAAGATGTTTCAAACTTACTGCCGGTGGATAGATATCTAAATTTCTTCCTCAGAACTTTAATTGTTTTTGGGCTGGGATTTTTAGCTCCAGTTGTTCTAGTGATGCTAAGCCTGGCAAATGTGGTTGCTGGCAGCACCATGGTGAAGTATTGGCGACAGGTGATCATGGTGGTTGTAGTTTTTGGTGCCGTAGCAACTCCAACCGGGGATCCGCTAAATATGATGCTGCTGGCGGGGCCAATGCTCATATTGGTTTTTGGCGCGATTGGAATTGCAGTGCTAATTGATAAACGTCGAGGCAGAACCCAAGAATGGTCAGATTCGCTTGGCGACGACGAAGCCTCGCCCTTGTAACCATCGCTAACACCTGTCTAATACTCTTAGCCCATGCCCCAAATTCAATGGCCTGATCTGCCTGCAGCGCAACAGCCAAATTGGCCCGATCAAGCTGCGCTAGCTGCAGCTCGAGCCGAACTGGAAACCTTGCCGCCGTTGATTTTTGCCGGTGAAGCTGATCAGCTACGCAATGCGTTAGCAAAAGCAGCTCACGGCAATGCCTTTGTGTTAACGGCTGGAGATTGTGCTGAGACTTTCAAACACAACACGGCTGATTCCATTCGTGGGCGGCTTCGCACAGTTTTGCAGATGGCAGTAGTTCTCACTTACGGTTCCACTCTGCCAGTTATAAAAATTGGTCGAATTGCGGGACAGTATTTCAAGCCTCGCTCAGGTGAAAATGAAACAGTTAATGGAATCACACTGCCTGTATATCGTGGCGATGCAGTTAATGGTGTTGATTTCACCGCTGAATCAAGAATTCCAGATCCATTCCGAATGGTTAAGGCCTACCACGCTTCAAGCGCTACTTTGAATTTAGTTAGAGCATTTACGCAAGGTGGCTATGCTGATCTGCGCGAAGTACATTCTTGGAATCAAGATTTTGTGCAACAAACCAAAACTGGTGATAAATATGAAAAAATTGCCAGCGATATTGATCGAGCATTAGCTTTTATGGAAGCTTGCGGAGTTGATCCATCGGAGTTTCGAACTGTTGATTTTTATTCAAGCCATGAAGCACTTGTGCTTGATTACGAGAAGCCGCTTACCCGTGTTGATTCACGCACTGGCAAGTTGTACGACGTAAGTGCACACTTTCTTTGGATTGGAGATAGAACCAGGCAGCTAGATGGTGCTCATTTAGATTTCGTTTCTCGAATTTCCAATCCACTCGGGGTAAAAATTGGGCCAAACACAACTGTTGAAGAAATAAATCGGATTTTAGAAATGCTTGACCCTGAAAAGACATCAGGTCGAATTACTTTTATTTCGCGCATGGGTGTTGAAAAAATCAAAGAGACGCTTCCGCCACTAATGACCGCCTCATTTAAATCAGGTCATCAGCCGCTGTGGGTATGTGACCCAATGCATGGCAACACCAGGACTGCATCAACTGGGCATAAGACGCGTGAATTTGCCGATGTGCTTGGAGAAGTAGTGGGATTTTTTGAGGTATGTCGGGTGCTTGGCGTACATCCAGGCGGAATTCACATCGAGTTAACCGGTGATGACGTTACTGAATGCACCGGTGGCATGGAAGGCCTACTTGATCAAGATCTGCCTAGCCGATACGAGACCGCGTGTGACCCGCGTTTAAATCGAGTGCAATCACTTGAACTAGCATTTCGGGTCTCGGAGATGTTAAAAAGCTAGATGACGCAGCTGTTGGCAATGCAATATAAATTATTAGGAAATAATTTTGCTGTAATTGCAGATCTCAGCAAAACCTATCCAATTATTTTGGCAAGCAATTTTTGTACAGTTGATGAATTAATCGATACTAGCTCCATTAAAGACACTAAATCAGGAAAATTGCCAGAGCTTAAAACTGCGCTTAACGGCTATGAAAACAGGGAATTTGAGTTGATTTCCTCATTTAAATGGACGCAAACCGGCCCAGAATTTTCCAGGCGAATCTGGCAGGAAATTTCAAAAATAAAACCAGGGCGCACAAAAACATATTTGGAAATTGCAACTAACGCTGGAAACCCAAAAGCAACCAGAGCAGCCGGATCAGCTTGTGGTAAAAATGCAGTACCAATATTTGTGCCATGCCATCGAGTAGTGCCAAGCGCTGGGGGAGTTGGAAATTATGCTGGTGGTGCAGACCTTAAGGCGCAGCTGCTACACCACGAGAGCGGTATGCGCCAAGTTCAGAAACCAACATTGCAGAAATAATTAAACCGCCACCCAGTGCAATTGGCGCTGTGATTACATCAGAGACAATAATTACTGAAAATATTGCCCCCCACACAGGCTCAAGTGTAAAAATAATTGCGGATCTAGTCGCAGTTACTTGAGCTTGACCCCAAGTTTGCAGCAGCAGTGCTAATGCACCAGCGCCAGCTCCTAGATAAATTAATTCATCCCAAAGTGAGTTAGGCGGCCACTGCAGCGAATTCATTGCTAGTGCAAGTATGAGCGACATCACCGCAACTGTGGCCATTTGAATCGTGGTCATGGCCCAAGCGATTTCTGGCCGACCCCATCTGCTCAAGAAAGTGATCTGCAAACTCCACATAAAAGCAGTCACAATTGTGATTGTTTCTCCAAATCCAAATCCAACACCGCGAAGCGTCATAATGGCCAATCCAGATATCGCAATTGCCACCGCAGCCCACGTTACCCCAGGGATGCGATCCCGAAAAATTATTGCTCCAACTAATGGCGTGAAAACCACAAACATGCCTGCGATAAATCCAGAGGCAGTAGCGGTGGTGTGTTGCAAGCCCCAACTCTGCAATAAATACCCACTACCAAGAAATACCCCAATCGCAGCAGAATTTCTGGCATCAGCTGCTGATAACTGAAATACGCTTCGTGGTTTTAATAACAGCAGAATTAAAACGGCAATTAGCGAACGAAAGAGCATCCCTGAGATCAAATCCATCTGAGTTACTACTACTTCAGTTATCGCAAACGAACTACCCCATAAGGCGGTTGCAACAATTAAGGCAAAACTTGCGATCAAAGGATGCGTTTTTAAGGACATCACGATAGCCTAGGTGTTAACACCACGGGAGTCTGCGAACAGGCAGGCTGAGAGGGCGAAAATTTCGTCGACCGTAGTACCAGTCGGGTAATGCCGAATAGGGAGGTTGTAATGACTGTTTTATTTACTGCTTGGGAATATGAAGTAACAATTCTGGAATTTGGCTCTGTGATTGCGTCAATACTGGCAATTGGGCTTGGAATAATTGGCACCAGATGGGCTTGGCCGTTTTGGATACTGGGTTCGGTGCTATACGGATGGCTATTTTTAGAATTTGATTTATTTGCATCAGCAGCACTGCAGTTAATTTTTATTGCTGCAGCTATTTGGGGATGGTTTGGTTGGGGTGCCAAGGGTGCGCAGCCAAAATTGCTTAACAATAAAAATAGAACCTATTGGTTGCTATTTGCGATGATTGCTTGGGCTGGATTGAACCCAATACTTAAAGAACTAGGAGCTGTTGCAACGTATCTAGACTCATTTATTTTTGTTGGCTCTTTAATCGCTCAAATTTTAATGGTCCAGCAACGCATTGATGCTTGGGTTATATGGATTGCAGTTGATGTGGTTGGAACAATTCATTATGCCCGCCAAGAACTTTATTTCACTGCGCTTTTCTATGCCATTTTAGTTTTAATGGCCACCCAGGGATGGATCCGATGGCTAAAGATGAATCAAAAAGCATTAAAAGCGTAGCGGATATTTCAACTGCTATTTACCAAGCACCTGCCAAACTAGGTGAATGTAGATTAGTTTTAATTGATGGCCCAGCTGGTAGCGGCAAAACTCAGCTAGCTGCACACTTAGTTGCCAAAACTAAAGCTGAACTCATACATATGGATGACATGTATCAAGGCTGGGATAACGCGCTAACGGCTGAGACCATGACAAAAATCATGTCTCAGGTCTTAGAGCCAATAGGCCAATCTGAAACTGCAAGTTATAAGAAGTTTGATTGGATTAATAACGCACCAGGTGGTTTAGTCGAAATTGCGGCACCTGAAGTATTAATCATTGAGGGAGTAGGAGCGGCAGCTGAGCAGCTGCGGCAATATGCGAGTTTGGCAATTTGGATTGAAGTTGCAGCTGAAATTGGGTATGCGCGAGTGATGAAACGAGATGGGGATCAGATTTCAATACAGATGCAGCTTTGGCAACAGCAGGAGCGATCTTGGCACCAACTTGATAGAACTAAATCAGCTTGCGATCTGTGGCTAGATGGCAATCGGACACCAGAGTTGGGTAGCTCAGAATATCTGCTATTAATGAAGTAAGTTTGCGCTTGTGCAATTAACAAACTTCGCATATCTAGGTGTTTTGGCTTTTATTGTGCTGGGTACAGTTTGGTTGGAGTTTGTTATTGGCGCGCGGGTTTTGCGCAAACCTAAACGATTAATTCTTTCACTGATCCCAGTATTTACAGGACTAACCATCTGGGATTTGTATGCGATAAGTGAACGTCATTGGTGGTTTAATGAAAATTATGTAACTGGGTTAACTATTGGCGTTATTCCAATTGAAGAATTGCTATTTTTTATAATCACACCAACTGCAATGCTATATAGCTTCGAAGCGGTAAGGGCAGTTAAGCAATGGCAAGTTGGTGATGAAAAGTGACCTATACCCAAATTGGTATCCTTGCTGTAGGTATTGCTATTTTTTTGGATTTAGTTGTTTTACATACAAATATTTTAAAAAAAGGTATATGGTGGATTAGCTATGCCATTGTGATCTCCTTTCAATTCATTACCAACGGCTTACTCACTGGCTTTGCAATCGTGCAGTATGACCCAGCATTTACAATTGGATCTAATTTTCACAGCGATCGACCTCCTATATTTGGTGATGGCCGAATATTTTTTGCACCAGCAGAGGATTTAATGTTTGGATTTGCAATGTGTTTAAGCGTAGTTGCAATCTGGATATTTCTGGGGAGTAAAGGAATACAACAAACTCCAATTAGCAATACCAGTGAAAAAATGCGCAATCGGTTTAAGTTTCTACGCTAAAAGTATTTTCTAGCCTCAATCCAAGCTTTTCCAGCAACTTTTATTCGGCGTAGATTACTTACTTTGGCACGCTTTTTAAATACTTGATAATCAATCTCTTCAACCGCGCCTACGATTCCGCAATATAAAATTCTGGCAGCATCAATACATGGTTGGCTTGCAGGTGATAGCAGCTTAATTCCCGGTATTGATTTTTGTTCCAATTGGCGAACTCGTGATATTTCAAATTTAATCAAATCTCTAATGGGATTTGTAAGCTTGCGGGCATGTAGATCAGCTTTGGTAACCCCAAAACGCTCAAGATCTTCAAGTGGAAGATAAATTCGACCACGATCTAAGTCTTCGTTGATGTCACGAATAAAATTAGCTAATTGAAAAGCAATTCCTAAGTTTTTTGCTGGCTCATAAGCTAAATCACTGCTTGGCTCCAGGATGGGCACCATTTGTAAACCAATAACAGCGGCTGATCCGTAGACATATTCGTAGAGATCTTCATATGTTTGATACTCAGTTACTGTTAAATCCATTCGCATCGATTTGAGAAATGCTTCAATATGGGCAATTGGAATATTCCAACGGTTAACTGTGTCAACTAAAGCAGCAGCAACTGGATCAGCTGAGTGGCCACGTTTTAGATCCGCTAAAACGGCCTCACCCCAGCTATTTAACTGCTCAGCTTTTTGGGTAGCTGTAAGCGTGCTGGCAAGGTCATCAACAATTTCATCGGCATATCTCGCAAAGCCGTACAGCGCATGAACATATGGTCGCTTTGCAGGTGGTAGAAGCCGAG
>Ga0222714_10003044_pt1 | contig 17349 bp, 13 predicted proteins | sample C33_3DmetaG_FD_165048 | JGI IMG/M metagenome (GOLD analysis project Ga0222714, IMG submission 165048) | Estuarine water microbial communities from San Francisco Bay, California, United States - C33_3D | ecosystem: Environmental > Aquatic > Marine > Unclassified | place: USA: California...
TGGAGGCTGCAGTAAACAGCACCTTGGCACGCTGTTTCACCGGAACAGTCTTCCACGTTTCAAAGGCCTTTGTAGCAGCCTTCATGGCCTTCTCAGCATCATCCTTGCCTGACTTCTGGAAGATGCCAATGATCTCGTCCGGGTGAGCTGGGTTCCGACTGATCGTCTTGCGCTCGGAGCGGACCTTCTTGCCATTGATGATGTTGGGGTACTCCTTGCCGAATCGCGCTCGGACGGCATCGATCGCTGCCCGCTGCTTTGCTGCAATGGCCGGCTTAGAGAAATCCAGATATACTTCGTTCGCAAACTCTTTCATGGCAAGTGCTCCGCTGCTGCAGATTGTTGTTGTTTCGTTGCTAGGTGCGCAAATTACGTGCTTTCTGATTTTAGGGCCGTATGATCGAGTACCTCGTTGACCTTGCAGCATCACTACCCGTGTGGGCCATATTCGTATCGGTCTTCGTAGCGACGTTTATCGAACACCTGGTGCCACCCTCCCCCAGCGATGTGTTTGTGGCCTTCATCGGAACGTTGGTGGGCATCGGTGTCGTGGACTTTCCCACAACACTCGTCGTTGCCACGATCGGTGCGGTAGGGGGCTTTGTGGCCGCCTATGGAATTGGTCGCCGGTACGGTAGAGCGATTCTTGAACACCGTTGGGTGCCGTTCATCACGGCTGAGCTCATCGATCGTGTGAACGCCTGGTTCGACCGCTACCACGGAGCAATCATCGTCGGAAACAGATTTCTGGCGGGAACCCGCGCTGTGATTGCGTTTGCAGCGGGGATGGCGAAGCTCCCTCTGCCGCGCACCGTCCTCTACTCTGCCCTAAGCGCCACAGCTTGGAATGCACTGCTCCTGTGGGCCGGAATGGCCCTTGGATCGCAGTGGCAGCGCATCGATTACTGGTTGTCTGTCTACGGCTGGGTGCTTCTCGGACTGACCATCGTGATTGTGGTCCTACTAGTCCTACGCAAGCGTAGGACGCCTTAGTTGTTTGCTTCCTGTTGCCAGTCAACAATCAGGGAGAAGCGCAGGGTGTTAGCCAGCGGGTGGTTGTCTTCTACCGTGAGGATGTAGGAGAAATCCAGTCGGAAGACATCGTACGTTACACCGGCTCCTAACGTGAAGAAGTTGCGAGCTCCGGCCGCCTTGGGTTCGGTGAAGTATCCACCGCGCAGAGCAACAGCCTGGTCGTAGATGTACTCCAAGCCAACACCCGTTTCCAAGCCCCCTACTCCCCAAGCCGTGACAAAGCTCATCGGAATAGCATCCGAACCAAGCGAGTCGCGACGCACCAGCAACTTGGCAACATCCACAGAGATAAGCAGGTCGCTGAACTCATCCTCAACAAGTTTGACAGCAGCACCCATACGCAGCTGCGTTGGTAGCGGATCGGACTCGTTGAGGTAGGTCATCTTTGGACCTACGTTCTGCAGGTTGACTCCCAGCGACAGGCGATTATCGAGGTCGGCACCGAAGACATCCAGCTTGGTGGGTTTCCACAGGAATCCCACGTCGAAGGCTGCCGAAATACCCGTGCCAGCACTCGCCTGCTGACCGCCAGCCGGAGCAAGGTTGGACTGAATGTACTTGATCTGCACGCCAGCGGCGACGTCCTTGCTGAGCATGGTTCCGTAGGATACGCCAAGAGCAAACTCGTTCGATCGAAACTTGCCCAACTCCGTACCGTCGATCGCCGTGCGGGTAAACTCACCCAGGTTCATGAAGATGAAGGTACCGGCGATGGTGCCGTCGAGCTCCGGGACGTACTGTCCGTAGGTGCCGTACGAGTAGAACAGGTCTGCATTGAACTGGGGAAGCCACTTCGAGAAGCTCAGCGACACCTGCTGCATGTCCGTCTGGAAACCGAGTCCAGCAGGGTTCCAAAACACGGCGTTGATGTCGTCGGCAATAGCTGTTCCAACCTCACCCATGCCACTGGCACGAGCATCAGGTGCAATCATAACAAAGGGCACGGCGGCACCGCCGGCCTGACCAAACGACGTTGTAGCAGCGGCGCAAAGAAGGGCGAAAGCAAGTCCGCTCGAGCGGAGGATCGACATAGTTGGCCTTCCTGAAGTGCGAATCAAGTACAAAGTTAGTTCGAAAGTTATCGAATGAGGGCAAGTTTACCACGGACGTCGCGGCTTCCGCCGCGGGCATCGGTCATGCGCACGATTGCAGAATAGATACCCGAGCCGAGTTGGTATCCGGAAAGATCCGTTCCATCCCACTGGACGTCTGCTGTATGCATATCACGAATCTCCATCGGCGAGGTAAACACCATCCGTCCGGTAAGATCGAAGATCTCCAGCACTGCCGTAAACGCGCTAGCAAGATTGTGCTGAAACCGAATCGTGGTTGTCGATGAAAAAGGATTCGGATAGTTCGTCATCCATGTTGCTACAATACCCTCGTCCTCCGAAGCAATGCGGAACGTCGTCTGAGCAGTGCTCATGTTATTCAGCACATCCCAAGCGCGCACGCGGACGTCGTGGTACCCTTCATCCAGCCCAAAGATCTGTTTTGTGGCTGTGCCTGCGCGACTGTTTTCGACCGACGTTGCAAACGATTCGGTAAGGTCCTCAATGCGTTGACCGTTGTCGAAGGAGGCCTCGATACCATGACCGATGCCAACGCCGGAGGTATTCACGCCGGTGGCATCCTGGAGATCCACGATCAGAATCGGATGCTGACGCACCACATCCCCTGAACGGAACTGCCTCGAATCGAGAGAGATACGGATCTCAGGGCCCTCGGTATCGTCGAAGGTGGCATCCACCACGCCATCGACAATTACCTGATCGGTAGCACCAATGGCCGAGCGCTGGTCCGTACTCGCAGCAAAACCGTACATCCGCGCCGTGGACTGCGAAAACGCCACGTCCTTTGGAACTACGAAGGTGGCCACAAATCGACCATTGACCACTTCGTAGGACCCCTTGCTGATGGTTGCCCCCGGCAGGCGGAAGGTATTAGGCGTGGAGTTGATGTCGTCGTCTAGCACCGTCACCGTGCGCACGGCATCGAGCAGTGTGATCGTTGCCGTACCATTGAAACTGGCATCGGGTTGGTTGGACGTTGGTTCTAGAATAGAACCCTCCACGGTGACGGTTTGCAGGGCCTTCAGCTGAATCGGTTGAGTACCGACGGTATCACCATTGATGCGATCGAAGACGAGTCTGTTCTGAGGGATGAGCAACCGCACGGTAGGATCTCCGAGCAGGAAGAACTTTTCGTCGTTCGGGCCATAGAACCTCTGCTTCACGTCCATAATGACATCGCCCAGACGCATGACGCTGCCATTGGGACCGCGCCGAAACATGGTTTCGTAGAAGTCTTGGTTAATTGCAGCGTTGGCATCGGAGAGTACCACGCGTGATGCCGAGAACACCCCAATGGCTCCCCCACCATCACGCAGGACCAGATCCTCCGCACCAGATTGGGCATCTGTGAGGTCGAATCGAGCAAAGTCGCAGGTGGCAGCCGTCAGAAAGAAGAGCTTATCGGGGTTATTCATCTGCGACGGTGTCGTTTCCCGCTCAAAGATGAACTCGTGCGCCCACACTCTTGGATTACCATGACCGATCCAGTTCAGCAGTAGCGTACCGGTGGTGTTGATGGTAGAAATGTACGCGGCCGTCACAGCAGGCTTCCTTCGGCCACGGGCAATGTTCTCGGTGGGATACTCCACCATGTAGATCTTTTTTGCCTGCATGTCCAGGGGTAGGTAGTCACTCCAGAGACGTTCACTCTGACGCAGGTGCGTGGTACCATCCGACCCCTCGGACGTAGGACCATCGTCGGCGATGAGTGTCACACGCGTGCGCCAGTCGTCCGTGGCGGACGTCGACTCATAGGCACGGATCTTAGCAATCATCCTATCGCCTATCGCATTAGACGTGATGGGCAACCGGCCAATGGCGACATCCGGCAGAGGGTCGTTCCCCTCCACGCGAGCGAAGTAGTCGTCGGTCGTAAATGTCCACAAACCGTACGATGTGTTATTCGGATCAAGACTCTCGTAGGGAATCACCCAATTGGGCGTGGCTGTCGAAATGCCCTTGTAGTCGTAGTGACCGTCGCCCCACAACAGCACATATCCTGGCTTGACCGGACTATTCCGATACGCATACCGGATCATATCACGCAACGCTGTTGGGTCCACCATGCCGTAGCTGAACTCCCGAAAGATCTCATCGACACCAATCACGGAGACCGTCAACTCAGACGTTGCACGGCGATACTCGGCATAACGCTCGGCCGAGGCGCGCAGTCCAGGATGGGTAATGACCAGCACCTGGCCGAGCTGGCCATTTCTGGCTCGTGAACGCAGGCTAAGAGGCTCGATGCGCTGGATGGACGGCGTCATCCTGCGCGAGGACAGGTAGTATCGACGGATCTGATCTGGTGTAAAGGACTCACGAATGGAAAACAACCCGCCCTGGGGCGCAACATTCTCCACGAGCTCGGGACGCGTGGGATCTGTCACGTCGAAACACAGCGTTGAGCCCCCTTCAAAACCATTGATCGTGTACTCCATCACAGCGGCTCTGCCAGGGTTGGCCACGAAGTCAAAATCTTGGTTATGGGCAACCAATCCGCGAGGGTACTCGATTTCGATCCAATCGAGAATGCCGGTTGACGTGCGTTGCGAACTCTCATAGGCAATGCGCACAACACTTCGCTGATCAGGGGACATCGCCGATGCGTCGATCGATCCCGTCAACGGTACCGGGTAGGTGTCCATGTACTTTGGAACCATCGGGATGGACCGCTGGGCCACGGTTGTTCCCTGCTCCATGACCGTACACACGCCGGAGGCAGACGTCCCCCTATGGGCAACGACCAATCGATAGTCCACTGTACCAGACCGAACCAGACCGGGTACGTCCAGCGAGAGCATCATCGATCCACCGTTTTCGATGGACCGACCGTACCACCGTCTCCCGGATCCTCCATTGTAGGGATTGACAACTTCTTCTTCCTGAAACACGAGTCCTCGAACAACAAGCGGCCGCTCATCGGCCGGGCCACTGGCTGCCGATCGCTGCGCGGCCCTGCGACCGGGAGACCCGCCGACCGTGAGCAGATAGGATGCTCTGGTGTCGTAGTGGTGCAGGTAGTGGGAAATTCTGCCGCTGTCGGCGTGAATGCCGGTGACTCCTCCAGCGTAGAACGTGATGTGATCAACGTCTCCTTGCGGAGTTGTTATCACCATGATCGGCAGTTCTCGCAGTTCCTCGCTAAAGGGTGGTTCTACACGCTCGGAGAGCTCCCGACCACCATTGCCGTACATCTTGATGGACGCCGCCGTGGCTGCATCGGTGGGAATACCAGCGTCGCGCAGTTGTTGCGCCGTCATCTGATAGATCCCCTCGCCGGACACCTCCACGCGGTAGACATGCGAGAACTCGTCGTCGCCGTGGACCTGCTCGCCAGTGCGCGCCTTGGACGTAGGTGGCGTAGACGCGATCTGACTGGACGCTCGGGATCCGTGACGCAGATGTACACGGGCCTCCACCAGCACGTTCACCGGTTGACCTTCGCGCTCCTCCGCCACAACGATGGATACGCTGGCGAGGTGGTGGCCACGCGACACGCCGGCATAGCGAACGACCAGCGGCTCATGTTGCGGCGGATACATCGCCGAACGATGGGTGAGCTCGGAAACGTCGCGTTGAATCAAAGAGGTATCATACAGGGGGCGATAAATGAGCGTGTCATCGCCGTGATCGAGTGGTGACCCAGAGACGAAGCCCGGAATCTCGATGGTCGTTGAAACAACCCACTGTCGAATCAGACCGTCGGCTGACACATGCAGCTGAGCCCCCTTCCCAACATCCTTCGGCGGCATGATGAGAATGGTTGTGGTGGTGTCAGAGGATTGCACAACCTGAACATGCGACGACTGTGCTACTGCACCAGCCTGCAGAAGCAGACTAGCCAGAACGAAGGAAACAACCGTCGGAAAGCGGAAGGCGCCCATGGACATCTACGGATCGTAATGAAACTGCGATGGGACAAATTGCGGTGCGACAAACTGCCAGCGTTCACAGACGCAGCCATGCAGATCTATTGTGTTGGGCAGCTCGCGAAAGTTACTGCATAAAAAAATGCCTCGCCATCAGGGGGGAATGAGACGGCAAGGCATGCAGCATAAAGAGGAAGTGACGACTTGCGTCGTCGAGCGGGAAACGAGACTCGAACTCGCGACCCCAACCTTGGCAAGGTTGTGCTCTACCAACTGAGCTATTCCCGCGTGACCATTCAGACAGTGCCAAATGGACGAATGCAAACATACGAGGCAGAGGGTCACGTGTCAACGGCGTTTTTCTCATCAACCGGTGATGGTAGGGTATCGGAGCGGTAAGGTCATGATTTCACGACGCTTCCTGATATCCACACAGTTATCCACACCTGATCCCCTGTGCGATCATTTACATGAACTAATTACCGCTAAGCTGTTACTAAGCAATGCATTGCGATCAAGCAGCAAAAAGCAGAATTATGAAAATCGTGTCCGAAATGATTCTGCGATGGAAGCCTTTACGTGGTGGATGTCCACAGCTGCCGTTACGTGCGCAGGCACCTCTTTCGCCATACTGGTCACGCCCCGATCCGTAATGCCACACGGAATGATCTCCTGGAACAAGTCAAGGTTATTGGCGACATTAAGCGCGAACCCATGAGTGGTGATCCATCGGCTGCAGTGAATGCCAATTGCACAGATTTTTCTCCGCTGTTCTACCCAGACACCCGTCAAACCGTCTACTCTGTCGGCTACAATTCCGTACGTGGCAAGGGTGTCGATCACGGCTCCTTCAATCGACCGCAGGAACCAGTGAAGATCCGGTGTAGAGCGCTGCAAGTTGAAGATGGGGTAGCCAACGAGTTGACCGGGATTGTGAACTGTTGCCTCACCTCCCCGGTTGATCTCGACAACGTCTATTCCCCGATGCCGCAACAGATCAGCTGGAGTGATCACGCTTCCCTGCTTGGTGACCCTACCCAACGTGATGACCGGTGGATGTTCGCACAGAACCAAGGTGTCCGGAGCGTCGTGATGCAAGATGGCGTCGGCAACTTCGCGCTGCCGACGCCATGCTTCTTGAAAATCAATGAGTCCCCAGTCGACAACGTTCATCTTAGAAGTTCACGCACTCGTCGTAGGCCAGCGCGGCTGATTCCATGATCGCCTCGCTGAGTGTTGGGTGCGCATGCACCGTCTTGAAGATGGCTGGACCAGTGGCCTCGAGCGAACGAGCCATGCCGAGTTCTCCAATCATTTCCGTCACATCCGGACCAATGAGGTGAGCTCCCAACAGTTCGCCATACTTTGCGTCGAAGATGAGTTTTACGAAGCCCTGAGCCTTGCCAATACCGTGTGCCTTGCCGTTGGCAGTAAACGGAAACTTGCCAACCTTAACCTCGTAACCCGCTTCCTTTGCCTTCTTCTCCGTAAGACCAACGCTGGCAACCTGTGGCTGACAGTAGGTACAACCAGGAATGTTGTTGTAGTCGACGCCTTCGGTAGCATGTCCGGCAATATGTTCAGCCGCCACAATCCCTTCAGCAGATGCTTTGTGAGCTAACCACGGAGCACCAGCCACGTCGCCAATGGCGTAAATGTTTGGCACCGACGTCCGCATGAACTTGTCTGTTGTGATCCAGCCACGCTCAAGCTTCACGCCAGCCTGCTCAAGACCAATACCCTCGATGTTGCCTTGCACGCCGATAGCATTCAAGGCCAGGTCTGCCGCGATCGTCTCCTGTGTGCCATCTTTCTTCTCGACGATGATCTCTACGCCCTTCCCCTTCTTCTTGGCACTGACCACCTTGGTTTCTGTGAGGATCTTCATCTTGAGCTCGCGCTCGAAGACCTTTCGCAGTTCCTTTGAGACGTCCTCATCTTCTACCGGTAGTAGGCGATCTTGCATCTCGATGATGGTGACTTCCGATCCAAAGGCATTGTAGAAGTAAGCGAACTCCACACCAATCGCACCAGCTCCCATGATGACCATCTTCTTCGGAGCCTTTTGCTGCAACATGGCCTCCGTGGATGTGAGAATGAACTCACGATCAACGTCGATACCTGGAATCTGTCGAGGACGCGCACCGGTTGCGATGATGATCTGCTTGGCCGTAATCACGTCCGTCACCTTGCCCTGTTCGTCCTTGACCTCAACCGTCGTCGCATTCTTAAGACTACCCCAGCCTTTGACCTGGGCTACCTTGTACTTCTTGAAGAGGAACTGTACTCCCCCACTCATCCGGTCGGCAACTCCACGGGAGCGCTCGATCACCTTGGGGAAGTCCACGTCCACGCCTTTCAACGTAAAACCGTAGTCTCCAGCATGGCTCAGGAAGTTCATGTACTCGGCATTCTTCAACAGGCTCTTCGACGGGATGCAGCCCCAATTCAGGCACACTCCGCCCAAGCGGTCGCGCTCTACACAAGCAGTGGACAGTCCCAACTGCGCCGCGCGAATCGCCGCAACGTAGCCTCCGGGGCCGGAGCCAATGACAACAACATCAAACGTATGCTGATTCATAGATCACTGTTTCTCAGGGTTGGTTTCTCAGGAATGATACTCAAACGACTCCTGGAGCAGCGGATCGTTGATGGCAACCGATCGGCGCTTGGAGAACAACTGCGAGGCAAAGAACAGAAAAACACCTGCGAAGAACAGCACACCCGTAAACTCCTGCCATCCGAAGATGACGGTTGGGGCTTCATGGTTGATGACCTTCGCAACTGCCGGCATCACGATCCAGACAATATCGATGAAGTGGCCTGACAGAATGACGGCAGCAGCTACCAAGAGCATATTCTTCCGTCGCTTCACGTCCTGACGGAGCAACAAGGCAAATGGGAGTAGGAATCGCAAACCAATGAGGATGATGCCAAAAGTCTCCCATCCTCCCGACATCCGGTGGGTGTAGTAGATGGTTTCCTCTGGGATGTTTGCATACCAGATGATGAAGTACTGCGAAAAGCCGATGTAGGCCCAGAACACCGAAAACGCAAACATGAGCTTGCCCATGTCGTGGAAGTGCTCATCCCGGATATAGCCCTTGAGCAGTCCCCGATTGTGGAAGGCCACGAGCGTGACAGCGATGATGGACAACGCAGCCACGAAGTGCCCAGCGAAGGAGTACACGCCCCAGATGGTGGAGAACCAGTGAGGCTCGAGCGACATCAACAGGTCAAACGCGGCAAACGTGATGGTGAGGGCATACACCAATATCCACGGTGCAGAGCGCTTCCAGTTCTTGCGTGTTGGAGTGATATCCTTGGCGTCGTCCTGCTTGACGGAGTTTCCAACGATGTACCATGCCATGCCGATCCACAACAGGCAGTAGATTCCCATCCGTACCACAAAGAACGGTACGTTCAGGTAGGCAGCCTTTGTTTGTAGGATAGGATCATGAGCGGCCGACGCATGTGACCATTCGTAGATGGAGTGGTGCTCACTCAGCAGATTCAACACAATCGGAACAAGGAACAGTGCCATGAAGGGAACCATTCCCGTGTAGTTTTCCGCCACACGACGAATGGACGCACTCCAACCGGCACGAGCCAGATACTGCAACGTGGCAAAGAAGACCATGGTCAGGCTGATCCCGGCAAAGTACCAGAAACCGATCAGGTAATCAGCTACGGCCCGCTCTTGTCCGTTCAGAGCATAGACGGCCGCCAAACCTGCCAAACCGGCAACGAGAAGCCCCATGCCAACCTTCCGAAGGGTGCCAATGAGCGGCGCTGAACCAATGTGTACGTCTGTCATAGGAATTCCTCTACCCTTCTTCGATTAGTTCTCTTGTGCAGGTGCCGAGCTCGCTGCGGCTTGCAGCGTGCGCAGGTAATAGATGATGGCCCAGCGATCGATTGGAGCGATCTTGTCGGCATACTTCGGCATCAGATTCTGGCCGGCACTGATAATGTGAAAGATGCGAGCATTCGACAGGGCCTGCGTCTCTGGACGCGTTAAGTCTGGAATACCCGGCCATCCCTTTTGCGAAACCGCAGACTTCTCGCTGTGCGCGTCGTAGTAGTGGCATGGCGAACAGAACACGTTGAATCGGTTCTGACCACGAGCGAGCAAGAACTCCGTCTGCTCGTACATGGGGTCCACGTTAAAGGACTCCGCCTGCTCGACATCACCCATACCAAGTGGGTACACGACTTGCGTACGGCCCACGGTGCCGTCCACTGGAGGACGCTGACTCGCTCCGTCGGCGAAGAAGCCATTGGCAGACTGTGTGATCGCTTTCCGATTGTGATCCATGTTCGGCTGGAACTCCAACGGAGGTTGCTCGGAGAACCACGTGACGCGACCCGATAGGATCAGAATCACAAACACGGTCACAACCCCCACAGGGATCAGGACCAAGAACGAGAGTTTACGAGGAGCGTTCATGCGAGTTCGGTAGATGAGTGATCAAGCGTTGTTCACCAGGTGCACGTTGCTGGCACCCAGACGACGCAGGAAGTCCTGCGTTCCCTCAGCCGAGAATCGATCGTCCTCGGCGTTGATGGTAACGACATACGTGTCGTTCGTGGCCTTCTGAAAGCTGGCGTCGTCCTGATAGCGGTTGTACCACGTAGGGATCCTGCACAGTCCAAACAAACCAACCACGGTGGCAATCGCCGTTCCTAGGATGCTCAACTCGAAGTCTACCGGAACGGAGAACTGCCAGTTGAAAAATCCTTTACCGCCAATGTTGAGGAGGTAGTCCACAGCACCTGTCCAGAACTGCAAACCGAGCGCAGTGGATAAGCCCCCTACCAACCCTACAAACGAGATGTAGGTGAGGAAGGAACGCTTGATCCCCATGGCCTTATCCAGACCATGAACCGGATACGGAGTGTGAATATCCCAATGCCGATAGCCCGCGTCGCGGATCTGCTCGGCAACGGACATAATCTGATTGACGTCCGTGTACTCTCCAATAACGCCAACTGGTGCAGTACTCATCGTGATGATCCTTGATTGAAATCCAGCGACTGATTAATGATGATGACCATGGTCATCGCCGTGGTGATGTGATGGCTGTGCCGAAGGCATGATGGACTTCACCTCGGCTATAGCAATCACCGGCACGAACTTCGCAAACAGCAAAAACAGCGTCAGGAAGATACCGAACGTGCCAACGAAGATGGAAATCTCCACCCATGTAGGTGTGTAGTAGCCCCATGATGCAGGCAGGAAGTCATGATGCAGCGTGGTGGCAATGATGGTGAATCGCTCAAACCACATACCGATGTTCACGAAGATCGAGATCACGAACATCAACGGAATGCTTCGGCGCGCCTTCTTGAACCAGTACACCTGCGGCGATACCACGTTACAGGCAACCATGGTCCAGTACGCCCAGGCATAGTCACCCATGGCTCGGTTGATGAAGATCCAGCGTTCCCACTGGCTGCCGGAGTACCACGCAATGAACATCTCCATCGCGTAGGCATACCCTACCATCATCCCCGTGGCGAGGATGATCTTGTTCATGTTCTCAAAGTGCTTCAGTGTGATGAACTGCTTGAGATCAAGAATCTCGCGCGCAATCACCAGCAGCGTCATCACCATAGCGAAGCCGGAGAAAATAGCGCCGGCAACGAAGTACGGTGGGAAGATTGTAGTGTGCCATCCTGGCATCACGCCCACGGTAAAGTCGAAGGATACCACCGAGTGCACGGACAATACCAGCGGCGTGGAAATACCTGCCAGAATCATGTAGGCGATTTCGTAGTGGTGCCAGTGACGCGTCGAGCCCGTCCAACCCAGCGACAGGAAGGAGTAGATCTTCTTGGCAACCGGACCCTTGACGTAGTTCCGCACCGTAGCAAGGTCAGGAATCAGACCCACAAACCAGAACATGGCCGACACAGCGAAGTATGTGTTCACGGCGAACACGTCCCACGCCAGTGGGGATCGGAAGTTGATCCACATTTGCATCTGGTTCGGATACGGCAGAAGCCAGTAGAAGAGCCACGGACGACCAGTGTGACTCAATACCATGGTCAATGCGCACACCACAGCGAAAATCGTCATGGCCTCGGCCGAACGGTTGATCGCTGTGCGCCACTTCTGGCGGAACAGGAACAGGATAGCAGAGATCAGTGTGCCGGCGTGGCCGATACCGATCCAGAATACGAAGTTGGTGATGTCCCATCCCCAACCAATCGGATTGTTCAAGCCCCACACACCAATACCGGTGGTGATGGTGTAGTACAGGGCGAACAAACCCAAGGCCGCCATCGTACCGGTTAAACCCAGTGTGAGGAGATACTTCGTGGTGATCTTGGATTCAACGATACTGGCAATCCGAGCGGTGATATCCCGCATCGATGGATTGCCGAGCACAAGCTGCTCGCGCACGGGTTCTTCGTGCGAGAGATGCGCCTGCATTCGTTCTTGTTCCTGGGCGACGGTCATGTCGACATCCTGGTGTTGTTAGTACGAGTTTCTTATCTATCAATGGGTGCCGTGAGCGGCAGGGGCAGCGTGGGCAGCGTGTGGGTCCGGCGTCTTCTCGGTGGTATTCTTCACCTTGGCGAGATACGTCACCTGTGGACGCACGTTCAGCTCGGATAGCACGCGGAAACCGCGTTCGTTATACCGGGCCTTCGACACGTTGCTCTCGGGGTCGTTCGTATCACCAAAGATGATAGCACCTGCCGGGCAGGCTTCTTGACACGCTGTGATGGCTTCACCATCCTTGATCCGAGCCCGACCCTCATCACGGGCATGCCACTTGGCTTCATGCAGACGTTGAACGCAGAAGGTACACTTCTCCATCACACCACGCATCCGCATCGTGACATCCGGGTTGAACACCAGATCCATCGGCGAAGCATAATCCGTGTGGTAGTTCAGGAAGTTGAATCGACGAACCTTATACGGACAGTTGTTCAAGCAGTAGCGTGTACCCACGCAACGGTTGTAGGTCATTTCGTTCAAGCCCTCGGGCGAGTGCGTGGTGGCCGCTACCGGGCACACGTTCTCGCAGGGAGCGTTTTCGCAATGCTGACACAGCATTGGTTCGACAATCGTGTCGGGTGATTCCATCGATCCGGTGTAGTAGCGATCAATCCGGATCCAGTGCATTTCGCGGCCGAGCATCACCTGCTCCTTGCCCACCGTCGGGATGTTGTTCTCGCTTTGGCAGGCGATCACACAGGACGAGCAACCGGTACAGGCACTCATGTCGATGACCATTCCCCACCGGTGGCCCTTGTACTCGTAGTCGGCCGTGATGGAAAGGGGCTCGAGGTAGTTGCCATCCTTACCAGCACTCGGGAAGTGCTCTTTCAAGTTGGGATACACACCGGCTTCGACGTCGGCCAGCGTCACGCGCTTGGCAACAGGCCGTTGATCATGCTCCGACTGACCATCACCAAGGGTGTGGTGATCCTGGGAACAGGCTACCTTGTGCACACTATTGCCCACAGCCTTGACCTCGGCCACGTTGTAGCCTACGGCAGTTGTTCCCAAGCTGAAGGCATTGACACCCATAGATGTCGACACCGTACCAGCCGTGCGGCCAAAGCCAAGACTGACGGCAACGACGTCGTCGGCCATACCAGGTTGTACCCACGCTGGTAGATCCACGGTGCCATGGTCGGTTTTCACCGACACCACACGTCCGTTGGCGGCAGCAACGTCAGCTGCCGACAAGCTGGAAGCAATACCCAGGCTTACGGCCGTTTGCGCACTCATCAGTGCAACGTTCTCCCACGTGATTTTCGTCACGGGATCTGGCAACTCCATCAGCCAAGCATTGTTCGTGATGCGACCATCATACAGAGCCAGTGATGGTACGGTCATCACCACCATCTTAGCTGGCGTGGAAGCAACAGGAAGTGCCGCACCTGCGAAGAGATTCACGGATGGCATGGAAGCAGCGCGTGGAGAGACAGCTACACCATCGCGTAGCATTGTGTTCCACTCCCCTACCGAAGACCAACGCGCCTTGACATAGTCGTGATAGGTCTCCACGGAGGCGAACAGCTCGCCGTTTACACCACGTGCAATCTTCATGATGGTGTCTTCGGTAGAAGCCACACCTTCGTTCATTGGAGCAATCAACGGCTGACGAATCGACAACGAGCCATCGATGGCCTCGGCGTCTCCCCACGACTCAAGCCAGTGGGAGCCAGGAATGCTGATGTCGCACACTGCGGCAGTTTCATCTTCGTACAGGTTCATCGCTACGCGAACGGGAGCTTTTACCATCGCTGCACGGAAGGAGCGGCTGGCGGAGTACTCTGGGTTGACGTCCACGAAGATGAGTGCATGCACCATATCGGCGTTGAGGTCGGCTTCCAGCGCTGCAACGGCAGCGTCAGTCTGACCACTATTCGGCAACACGTGGTTGGCGGAGATCACGGTGCCGTAGGCATTCGCGGCCGCATTGATGGCAATGGCCATTGCCTGCGCCCGTGGCGACAGATGGCGCCCGACCATGAGTACCGCCGATCCGGCATTTTGCGTAAGATGGCGGGCAGCGTCTGCAGCAGCAGCGCGTGTTGCCTCGCTGGCTTGGGCGGCAAGGTCGGCACCGATGGCAGCACTTCCTGCAACGATCTGCTCGAGCACTGCTAGGAATGGTTCGATTTGCGATGGGTGCAAGCGCGTACGTTCATCTGCATTCGCACCCGTCAGCGAGTACTGCGCCTCGGCCACAACGAGCTTCGACATTGCGCTGGCGTCCTTTGAAGGGCGACGCATCTGGGCAAATCGCGACGTGTGGTACGTTGCCAGCGGATCTGTACCGAGTGGGTCAGCATCGACACACACCACGGCCTTCGCCTTAGAGAGGTCCGGCACCAGCTCAGCGTTGATGCCAAGCACGGCCTGATTCGCCATGGCGACGTTTGATGACGAGATCGCTGGCATCATCACCGTCGAGATTGCGGGAATCGACGCGCTAATGTCCGAGAGCATGGCAGAAAACGATGGCGAAGCATGCTCACCAATCACTAGAACAGCTTTCTTACCAGCTGCCTGAGCATCACGTACTGCCGCAACAACCTGCGAGACGGCATTGTCATACGACGTTGCTCCCCCTCCACGTCGAACACGTGGGCGGCGAATGCGCTCAGGATCGTACAGACCAAGGATGGAGGCCTGCATTTCCGCCGACGAGACACCGCGGTTGACTGGGTGCAAGTCGTTGCCCTTGATCTTGATCGGACGTCCCTCACGACTCTTCACCAAGGCACCATAGGCAACATTACGCTGCACATACACCGTTGCATAGTCCATCGGCAAGCCGGGAATTGCTGTTTCGAGCGACTTGGCCGTGGGAACAAGGTGCTGGACCGGCCTGCGACAGGCAGCGGCCGTGAGAGCCATCGATGCCGACATCAAGGCCATGAAGCCACGTCGGCTAACGGTGGAATCAACGAGTGCCCCCGTGGTGTGGCCTTCAGGAAACTCGCCGGTTGAGGTGGCAGTTCCAGCTAATTGATTCAGGCTTTGCCACGTGGTTCCTTGCGAAGCGTGGAGCGAGCGATCGGACATAATCTGACCTTACGGTTGAGTTTCGATTCTAGAATCCTACAGATGTCACACCGGTCCGTGGACCTAGTAGTGACAGGACGAACAGTTCTCCGGGCCTAAGGCTGCCTTCTTCGGATGTGGAATACCGCCAATGGTGTGTGGCGGCAAATCCGAGAGGTAGTTGCCGTACGACGGTTCGACCATCGGCCTTGCCTCCTCAATCTGTGGAGCTATCGAGGCAAAGATGTAGGCACTGTCGGTGAGCTTCTGAACGTCGTGGAGTTCTGCTGTGAAGACGCCCGAGATCGGGCGAGCACCGACGATCGTTTGCTCAGGATTGCGGTGGCAGTCGAGACACCACCCCATGGTAAGTGGCTTTACCTGCGAGACCACTCCCATCTCCTCGATAGGACCGTGGCATGATTTGCAGTCGATCTGGGCACGAATGTGACGAGCGTGTGGAAAGTGGGCGTAGTCCGGGACCTTGTGGATGCGCACCCACTGAATCGGTGTTCCCGACTCATAGCTCTGACGAACCGCTTCCAGCTTCGGGCTATCGGCCTTGATCAGCGTGTGGCAGTTCATACATGTCTGTGTTGACGGTACCGGCGAATGACCGGAGACCTCAACGCCAGCATGACAGTACTGACAACTGATCTGGAGCTGCCCAGCATGCAGTTTGTGTGAGAAGGGCACCGGCTGCTGCGGACGATATCCCACATCAGCAACATCGTTGCGGACCCCAAAATAAATCACAAGAAACACGATCCCGGCAACAGCACCAACAGCACCGAGACCGAGCTTCACTGCCATGTCGAAACGGCGTGAGAACATTCGCCACCCTTTTAAAAAAGTCGTCCAAATATCCGGAAAAACCGAACCTCCACAAAGGCAAAGAAACGCCTACGAGGCTCAAACTTCTCCACGATCAACCTTCTTCAACCTACGTACGAGAACAACAGTGAACGTTGAAACAATTGCCATTGGCACAGCAAGCATGAACAACACCGACCAGGAATAACCCTCCCCTGCCAAAGCTTCTGTGGTACCTGGGCGAAATCCCTCCTTGCAGGACGGACACGCCAGAAGATCAGGAGCTGCAAGCAACAGCACCACCATAGCAACGATCCATAGTAGAGAGCGCCACTGCATCATGATGCTGGAAACCATTGATACAACATGAAATACACCAGAACACCCGTTACCGACACATACAGCCAGATCGGAAACGTAATCCGTGCAATCGCCCGATGTCGTTCTACCTGCATCGTTGCACCACGGAACAACGTGATGGACGATAGCACTGGAACCGTAGCCGCAAGCACGACATGCGAAATCAGCAGCGTGAAGTACACCGCTCGCCAAGCCCCCTGCCCTTGGAACGTGGTGTTGTACGAGCCTGTGGTGCTGTACAGATGCCACTTGTGCAACAGGTATCCGGCAAGAAACACCACACTGACGACAAACGCCGCCACCATCATCGCGCGATGCTGTGGGATGCGTTTCATTCGAATGAAGCGCAAGCCCATCAGAAGAAGCACCGTGCTGAGAGCGTTTAGTGAGGCGTTGATGGCAGGGAGTTGATCCACGTGCGTAGTTCGGTCAGATGTGTAGAATCAGTACTGTCGAAGTAACCAACAACCGTCATATCGGCATCCACGGCCACGAGGCGTGTGCTGTGCATGTCTGGCTGTTCCGGATCCATGAGCATAAAGCCCTTGGTGGCAATCGCCCGCATGGAATCGGAAGGCATACGAATCATCCACCACGCTCCAGGCTGCGCACCGAAGGACGCAGCATAGGCTGCCAGAGCCTCGGTAGTGTCATTGTCTGGATC
>Ga0222714_10003046_pt1 | contig 17344 bp, 12 predicted proteins | sample C33_3DmetaG_FD_165048 | JGI IMG/M metagenome (GOLD analysis project Ga0222714, IMG submission 165048) | Estuarine water microbial communities from San Francisco Bay, California, United States - C33_3D | ecosystem: Environmental > Aquatic > Marine > Unclassified | place: USA: California...
AGAAGAAGACTTTCGTGACGGGTTGTTAAAAGACCACTCTATTGATTTGAAAGGGAACAACGAGATGCTCAACATCACCCAACCCCGTCTCATTGAAACCATTCATACTCAATACCTCCAAGCCGGAGCAGACATCATCGAAACAAACACGTTTGGCGCCACCAGCATTGCCCAATCGGAATACGGCTTAGGGCACCGTGTTGTTGAGATGAACGAGCAAGCAGCGAAGATTGCGAAAGAAGCAGTGCGCAAACATCAGAAAAAAACAGGCAAGCGTTGTTGGGTAGCTGGGGCCATTGGCCCGACCAATGTGACGCTTTCTGCCTCTTCAGATGTGGAGGACCCATCTGCAAGAGCAGCGACCTGGGATGAAGTTTACCAAGCCTACCTTGAGCAACTCCTTGCCCTCATCGATGGGGGTTGCGACATCATCCTCATCGAGACAATTTTCGATGTGCTCAATGCAAAAGCCGCCATCAAGGCAACGTTTGATGCCTTTGAGATGAAACAGGTTGAGTTGCCCATCATCATCTCAGTGACATTCATTCAAGAAGAAGGGGACAGAACCGTTTTTGGACAAAGCGTTGAAGCCTTTTGGACCACCGTCAAGCATGCAAAACCGTTCAGCATTGGCATCAATTGCGGATTGGGGGCCACTGGTTTGCGAAGCAAGTTATCCACACTCGCCAACATCTGCGACACCCGAACCCACATCTATCCAAATGCAGGATTACCCAACCCACTCTCACCCTCAGGTTTTGATGAAACGCCGCACATTACAGCCTCCCACATCGCCTCGTTGGTCCGAGACGGGTTGCTCAATCTTGTAGGGGGATGTTGCGGCACCACGCCCGAACACATCCAAGCCATCCACGATTCAGTTCAAGGATTGCCTCCAAGGGTTCCGGGAGAACCAAGCGAGGTCCCCACTTATGCCGGTTTGGATACTTGCACCATCCTTCCAGACTCCAACCTCATCATGGTTGGAGAGCGCACCAACGTCACGGGTTCAGCTCAATTTCGCAGGCTTGTTACCGCTTTAGATTTTGAAAACGCCGTGGAAGTAGCACGGGACCAAGTACAAAACGGTGCCAACATCATCGACATCAACATGGATGAGGGCTTGGTTGATAGCGAAGTGGTCATGACCCGTTTCCTCAATATGATTGCAACCGAACCAGACATTGCTTCGGTACCCGTCATGATCGATTCCTCAAAATGGAGTGTGCTCGAAGCTGGCCTCAAATGCATTCAAGGCAAACCCATTGTCAACTCCATTTCCCTCAAAGAAGGTGAAGCGGTCTTCCTTGAGCAGGCGAAGACGATTCATCGCTACGGTGCAGCCGTGGTCGTGATGGGTTTTGATGAGAATGGTCAAGCAGAAAGCGTGGAACGGAAAGTAGAAATCGCTCAAAGAGCTCAACGCCTCCTTGTTGAAAAGGTTGGTTTCCACCCCTCAGACATCATTCATGACCCAAACGTACTCGCCGTAGCAACGGGTATGACTGAACACGATGACTTCGCAAAACATTACATCGAGGCAACGAGGATTATCCGAGAGACATGTCCACAATCCATGGTTAGCGGTGGTATCAGCAACCTCTCGTTCTCATTTCGAGGAAACGATACGGTTCGCCAAGCCATGCATGCCATCTTCTTGCACCACGCAATCGGCGCAGGTCTAACGATGGGCATCGTGAATCCTTCCCATCTGACAATCTATGAGGACATTGAAGATTCCTTGTTAGAGATGGTTGAGGATGTGATTCTCAACCGCCGCACCGATGCAACGGAGCGTTTGGTGTCTATGGCCGATCGTTTTTCAAAACAACGAAGCCTACAGGAGAATGCACAGGAATGGAGAGAACTGGATGTCGCAAATCGGTTAGCTCATGCCTTGATTCACGGAATCACCGAATTCATCGAACAGGATGTCGCTGAAGCCTACGATGGTGTTGGCGATGCGTTGAGCATCATTGAAGGCCCTCTCATGGACGGCATGAACGTTGTTGGGGATTTGTTCGGTTCGGGCAAAATGTTTCTTCCACAAGTCGTCAAAAGCGCCCGAGTGATGAAGAAAGCCGTTGCATGGTTAGAGCCCCACATGCATCATGCTGCAACCGAGCAGAAAAAACGGGCAGAAGTCGTCCTTGCGACCGTCAAGGGCGACGTGCATGACATTGGAAAAAACATCGTAAGTATCGTACTCCAATGCAACGACTACGCCGTCCATGACCTTGGTGTAATGGTGCCACTATCCACAATTTTGGATAAAGTTGAAGAGGTGCAGGCCGATGTTCTCGGCCTGTCTGGACTCATCACACCCTCTCTTGATGAAATGATTGAAGTGGCTAAAGAAATGCAACGAAGGGGTATGACCATCCCGTTGCTGATTGGTGGTGCCACCACCTCACGCCAGCATACTGCCGTGAGGATCAACCCTGCCTACGAAGCAGAGGTCGTGCATGTAAAGGACGCCTCGCTCATTTCAGGGGTGCTCAATCAATTGCTCGATGAGGAAAAGAGGCTGGAATTCAAGAAGACACTCGACGAAGAAAACAAACGTTTGACGGCTTTGTATGAGCGAAAAATCAACCAGCCCTTACTCACATTAGAAAAAGCAAGACAACGAAAACCTGTCCTTGAGTTTAACCAACAGACGTGCACCAAGGCCCCATTCACAGGTGTGAAAGAATACTCGCTCAGCCTTGCGGATGTAGAGCCATACATCGACTGGAATTTCTTTTTCACCGCTTGGAACATGAAAGGCACCTATCCCGCCATCCTCAGCCATCCTGAACAGGGCGAGGCGGCGAGTGATGTGTTTGAAAATGGCAAAAAAATACTGGCGGAGGTCATGCACAATCGCTCGCTGCACATCAAGGCTATTGCTGGTTTTTGGCCAGCACATTCAGAAGGCGACGACGTCATCATCCAAGGGCAGGAAAAGTACCGGTTTGCATTCTTGAGGCAACAACGGAGTGTAGGGGACCAGAACATTTGCCTTGCCGATTTTGTAGCACCACAAGACGAGATTCAAGATCATGTGGGGGCATTTGCAGTTGCCGTTCACGGAACCGAATCACTCGCACAGTCCTATGAAGACGAGCAAGACGATTACAATGCCATCATGATCAAAGCTCTTTCAGACCGCCTTGCCGAAGCAAGCGCCGAAAAATTGCATCAAATCATACGAACAGAATGGGGCTTCCCTGACGACGAAGACATGACGCATGAACGCTTGATGAACGCCGATTACCGCTCAATCCGTCCGGCTTTTGGATATCCTGCTTGTCCCGACCACAGCGACAAACGCTCACTCTTTGCTCTCCTGGAGGCCGAAACTCACGGGTTCCATTTGACTGAATCCTGTGCAACATCTCCTGCATCAAGTGTTTCAGGGTTGTATTTTGGCCATCCGGAAGCAACCTATTTCTCCATAAATCGAATCGATGAAGGTCAAGTGATGGATTTGGCACAACGCAAACGAATGCCCCGAAGAGAAGTCGAATATTGGCTCGCCTCCATCATTGACTACGACCCGAACTGACCACCAAAAGTTCCATCAAGAGCGGTGCTTTGCGTTCTTCTAACAAATCGAAGAGTGATCCCACAAACTCGTAGATTGTTTTTTACTCCAATCAGAGGACTCGCAGTGGGCTATGTCACAGCTTACCCATTGTATTCGAGGAAGCCCCAGGCCACTCGAATCTCTGGAGTAAATTGTGTATTCGACTAATGAATTTCAGTTTACAAATTGTGCAGTCTTTCGTGCTAGATAGGGGATATATCCAATCATAAACAACATGAATCCGATTCCTGAAAGGAGAGACAAGACTGTTATTTCCATGGAAATGCCAACAGCCAAACCAATGGCCATCATTACCGTAAGTGCAACGGTTTCTAAGAAGCTTGAAATTGCTGCCTTCCATGAATCAGCGTAAGAGAAAGAAGACGCACTGCTTCGAGCATCTTTGAGTGCCTTGCCGACTGGATATATGATCATTTGACCATAGGCGATAATCGTCGTCATTGCCGCACCCAATATAAGAATGAGTCCAACAATATTATTATCCGAAGATAATCCAACTAGAACCGCCATAATCCAGACAACGGTGAGAACAATTCCGGACACAATCCATCCTCCTATTGCGATTAAACCATATTTGAAGACGCTCATTGCAGAGCTGAAGTCCATGATATTGACCTTTGAGCCTCCTGCGTTCGGAGCGGCAACGACCATCGGTGTTGCGACCATTCCTTGATTCATATTCATTTGTTGCGACATATCAACGGTCGCTGGGCTAAATGTATTCGGGTCTGCTGGTTGCATACAACCACTTCTTCAAGTTTCTTTATAAAAATGCCCTCAATATCATAGAAAAATCTTCTATTTTACTTTAGTATACATCACGCAAGTATCTCTTTTGTTCTCTCATCATGGTTTTTTCGATAAAATCGGTGGCGTCTGTTTCGTTCATGCCTCCGTGTTCCATTGCAATTTCGATAAGGGCTCTATGGACATCCTTTGCCATCCTACTTTTATCACCACAGACATAGAAGTATGCCCCATTGTCAATCCAATTCCACAATTCTTTGCCATGTTCTTTCATTCGATGCTGGACGTAGATTTTTTCAACTTGGTCTCTTGACCAGGCGGTTGTAAATTGGTAGAGATGTCCTTCATCCAGCCAAGATTCAATCGTATCTTTGTAGTAATATTCCGTCTTTTCAGATTGATCACCAAAGAAAAGCCAATTTCTTCCACCCCCACCATCGTGAACACGTTGTTCCATGAAAGCACGGAAGGGTGCAATACCCGTCCCAGGTCCAACCATGATGATGTCAATATCCTTGTTTTCGGGTAAAATGAATGATTTTGTTGGTGACATGAAAATTCCAATAGGTTCGCCAGTTGTACCAATTTCATCGGCTAAGAACTGCGTACATAGTCCACCTCGAGGTCGGTTGTTGTATTCAAATCTGACAATTCCTACGGTCAGTTCGACAAATCCCGGGTGTGCATCATGGGAAGATGCAATGGAATAGAGTCGAGGCTTGAGTCGATCAGCGAGATCAAGGAACTCTTCAGGAGAATATTTCACATTAAATTCTCGCATAATGTCAATGTAATCTCGTGTCCAGAGATAGTTTTCAATAGTTTCTGTCGTTGAATTAATGGCCTCAATTTTTGATGCAGGGTCATCAGAAGGAACGCTTGGTAGTAGCAATTGGGCTGAACCACTCGAACCAGAGGTGATGACTGTACGCTGCCTGTTTACAAATGACATCGAAATATCAATTCCGCTTGAAACTATTTTTTGAGCCAATGAGGCGACAAATTTTTTGTTGGCTAAATGGACTTCAAAATCTTTCTTTAGTGCTACACGGAGTTCTCTATCTCCATTATGGGTCGTCACGATGTGGTTTGGATTCCAACCTTGAACTTCAATGAGTTCATCGACGATATGAGGTGGGTTTTCAGGAATAACCCCGAGAGCATCCCCAACTTTGTAATCCAAACCTGAATCTTCGAGTGCAAAGACAACATGGCGAGTTTCTTTACTCGAACCTTTTCCATTCAAAATGAAATTTTCAGTAATTGTGGTCATGTACGGATTTTTTGCGGACCAATCTGACATTGTAGTCACATCCCTCGATATTAATTTCCAAGAAAATGACCTTTAATATCATTCGTATACGATGATGTGTACAAAGATGGAGACCGATTTGGATATGTAGGTTGAACCATTCGTCGAATTGTGTCGCAAAAGATTCAAGTGCTCGGGACAGGAAATGCGTTCTTACCTCAAGGACGATTGCATTCCCTAACACTTATTGATGGCCAACATCTCATCGATGCACCACCTACTGTGCTTGCCTCCTTGAGACAGGCAAATGTTCCTGTTTCAGATATTCGAACGATTTTCGTAACCCATCTTCATGGCGACCACATTTTTGGTTTTCCATTTTTACTTCTTGAACGCAAATATATCTCAGACCGAGATGGAAACAAGCCATTGAGAGTAGTTGTTGCACCCGGTGGAAAAGAAATCTTGTATTCATTGTGCACAATGGCATACCCTGGTAGTTTGGACGAAATATTCAATGCAATTGACTGGCAAGAACAATTGGTTGGCGAGGTTGAGGGGGGATTGAGGTGGAAAAAATTCCAAGTCCAGCATGTTGACGAAGTTGACCCTTATGGATACCGGTTTGAATATCCACAATTTTCCTTTGTTCACAGTGGGGATTCAGGTCCCTGTGCGTCATTATATTCGGAAATACAAAATGTAGATTTTGTCATAATTGAAATGGGTGTTCCTGATTATGTTGAAACAGATGAACATCATTCACCGTCATCGATTCAAGCCTTGGCTGAACGCTATTCAACACCTCTTGTCATAACGCACACCTACATTGATGAAAGGGGCATCAATTCTCCCGCTATCACGGTCGAACAACCACAACATCCGTCTCATGTGCATCATGCGAGTGATGGATTCACATGCTTTTGGAGTGAAGTATTGGGCTCGGTTCAATTCTCAAATCAATCTTAAAATGTTATTTTTTTGTAGATTCTTGTGGAAAAATGTTCAATATTAAATTGAACCTTATATAGCCAAGAAAAAGAAGAATCATAGTTTTTGACGGACAGAAATATAAGGGGGACTCGGACTCCCAAAAATTGCACAATCTGTAGTTCAGCAGAACTTTTCAGTTGCCTTTAAGTAGAGGAATGTAAATGAGCGTACCAAACATCTTTGATGACTTGTTATCAAGGAAATCGCTCTTCAAAAACAAGGAGATTCTTCGACACGATCATAGCCCACGCAGATTGCCACACCGCGATGAAGAAATCAATAAGATTTCATACAACCTTGTTGAAGCCTTGTATGGCCACATTCCTTCTAACATGACATTGTATGGCGTGACTGGGGCAGGTAAAACTGCTGTAACATCATATGTTTGCCAACACCTAGAAGAAAAAGGTCGCGAAAAAGGCCGAAATGTCGAAACCATCATGGTGAACTGCCGCCAGATAGATACACAATACAGAGTGCTCACATTCATCGGGAACTCTCTTTTAGAAGAGCATGAGGATGAAGAAATTCCGTTTACAGGATGGCCAACAGATCGAGTGATGAAAGAATTGGTCAAAAGGATGGACAAAAGAAGTGGAGTGTTCATTATTGTTCTCGATGAAATCGACCATTTGGTGAGGAAAGCGGGCGATGACCTGCTGTACAATTTAACAAACATCAACTCCATGTTGAAAGTTTCTAGGGCATGCGTTATCGGAATTTCTAATGATCTTAAATTCACAGATTTTCTTGATCCAAGAGTCAAATCAAGACTTGGCCAATTAGATATTTTGTTCAAGCCATACGATGCCCAACAATTGCAAGATATTTTGCGTCAGCGTTCTGACGCTGCATTGGTTGAAGGCGTTCTTGGGGCTGGTGTCATCGAATTGTGCTCTGCCCTTGCAGCTCAAGAGCACGGCGATGCACGTTGTGCCCTTGACCTATTACGAATTTCAACAGAAAAAGCAGAATTTGCTGGCGACGAAATAGTCCTCTCACATCATGTTCGAACAGCACAACACCAAATTGAATCAGACCAAATCGCTCCCGTCATCTCGTCGTTACCAACTCAACAAAAATTGGTTCTTGCTTCGATTCTCATCAATGAACATACTGGACTTAAGAATATTCAGACTGGAGAAGTTTACGAAATATACCGCCAAGCATGCAAACACATTCGTCAAAGTCCGCTGACCCAACGACGAATTTCAGGAATTATTCAGAATTTAGACATGCTCGGTCTTATCACTGCTCGAACAATAAGTCGAGGACGTTATGGTCGAACAAAGGAAATTACTTCGAGTATCCCTAAGAATCTAGAAGCCATCCCACTTATGGTCGAATCTGAAGAAGACCTAAAACCAATTTTTGAACATTCATACAACCATCAATCAAGGTTGGCGTGAAAAAGTGTTTTATTGGGTGCGTTTATAATCACTATCTAGGTCGGAGCATCATGGCTGATGGAGAACTGTTCACTTCAAACCTACCACCAAAGGTTGAACCTTTGAACCCAATTTCACATTGGTTTATGGCTATAGGGCTTTGGGGAATATTGCTCGCAGTCCTCAACATGTTTGGCAAAGTTCACCCTACATACCATGTTTCTTGGGGGGGGCTCTTAACCTTTGAATTTACTAACAAGGCCTTCGAACCCATCTCTAATGGTGTTCAAATCACCGCTTCTGACGGCGTTTTCCTTCTCATCTGTTTTGCGTTGATTTATACAGCTTTCAAGAATATCAACAAAACTATCGGATTTTCATCATGGTTCCGTGGACTTTTCTTCAACGAAACATGGAAATCCCTCGGTGGAGGAAATGAAATTCAAAGGACGATTGCTGCTTGGTGCTTATTGCTTGGCATTATTTTCTATTTTTGGTACGGAATCCAACACACAGCTTGGATTGATGTAGGAGCATATTCCGTCACAATAGCGTTGGTTGGATTTGGATTTGCAATGCTTTATTCATTAAACTCACCAGAAGGCGATTCAAAAGTTGATTAAATTCTCTTTGAAAATAATCTAGGATGACCATTTTTCATGGTCACTGCGTCAATGCATCCTTGAACAATGCCAACAAGAAGTGCAAGGCCCCAAAAAACGATGATGAATCGGATTTTTATTGTCATGATAAGTTTAAAATTTGCACTATTTTTTAGACTATGAACATGAACTGCACCCAAAGTCCCTGTCCACATGATTGCCTCATAGAACAACATCAACAATCCAACCCAATAGACTTCAGAGGAAAATTCTGGTTTGAAAGGAGATTGCCATGTAGAGATGGTTAAGCTACAGATTAGGATAAAACTAAGCAACAGTATTGTTGAGAGCAAAACCGCCATCGATGAGCCATGGAAATCAAATGGGTTTTGTGCCCTTTTCTTCCGAGGATATTTACGCACAATGCGTACATGGGCACGAGCATCTCTCTTCCGTTTTCCAAGGAATCGCTTGAGCCCAGTTTCAGGAACATGATGAACTACAGCGTCAGAGGCATAGAGAATTTTTCCACCTTCAAGAATCAACAACAAACTCACCTCCATATCTTCAGCATGATACCAATTGGTTCCAAAACCACCAACTTTTTCCAATGCTTGTTTTAGGAACATTGAACAGGGTCCATTTGCAAGGGAAGTGTACCTTGAACGAGATTTGTATTTCCGTTCAATCTCCATCGAACGTAAGATACTCACAGGATCTGGGCCCAGGCCAAACATCGTCCGTCCAGTTACAGCGACTATTTTTTCATCTGCCGAAGTCGATGTGTAAGCATTCATGAGGTTACTAATCCAATTTGCCTCTGGTCGAACATCGATATCCGTAATAGCTACCCAATCTCCTCTTGCATGCTCAAGTGCATGTTGTCTGGCTGCAGACAAGCCCAGTGGTTTTTGCGATAAAATCTTGACTTTTGGACCACGAACACCATCTGGGTCATCCCATTTATTCAGTTCATCTCGGGTATGATCTGTAGAACCGTCGTCGACCACAATGATTTCACACGCATCGTATGTTTGTTGACAAAGAGATTGCAGGCAATGATCAACCCATTTCGCCCCATTTCGCACACACACTGTGATGGAAACAAGCGGTTGAGTCAATCGAGCACCTCAAACAATCCAAGGATATCCGAGCACCGTTTTTTCGAAGCCAACGTCGTGATTTGTGCTACAATGCCTTTGTTAGGCTGCCCATACAACACTACCGTTCCGAGTGGTGCACATAGATGAACGAACAGTGGAGCAAGATCTTCCTCGCCATCGACAACAATAACGCTGTGCTCTTCGGAGTAAAAGCAATGTTCGATTGCATTGAGAAGGTTGGGCGTAAGTTGACCAGCTGGATTTGTTGCCATGAGATTTTGTTCAAAGTGATGTATGTTGATTTGATGAGAATCTGATAATTCAATTCGTTTGGTCTTTCCGTCAATAAGTGCAATATCTGGGACTACATCCATGTCCAAGGCTGTTTTTGTTGTGACGTCACCGACGGTGATGAGCAGAGATTCACTAAAATCATATTCCATGAAGATATTTCCCATGGCTATCGAGGGTTCAAGTTCCGAACCTTCAAACAAAACTCCGAATGGTTGTTTGAGCATGTCTCCAACCTCTTCGGTCATCATTAATGTCGAGGTTCTCCACATGTCATGAATCCAGGGGAAACCTTGTTTGTCAATTTGGCCGTTCCGAATCCGTGTGGAACTGATGATTCCTCCTCCTACACTTGGTAATTGAGCCACAACGATAATTTCTAACTCGGGAAGATTATTTTCAGTACGTACCTCATTAATTTTTTCACATTCAAACTGAGTTTCTGGTGTTGAGATAATACAATCTGCTCGAGGATGGGTTGGGGCGGGGCCATGACGATCACAGAGTTCAGAAACTAAAAAATTCGTGTAACCATGTCCTCGAATCCAAGTTTCAATATCTTCAATGCGTTGTTCAAATTCCAAAATGTGTGGAGATTTTTTTTCCGCATCGATTTGATTGAGAACATAGATCTCAACTCGATGAGCCATCGAAAAAGCGGTTGTAAACAGCAATTCGTGTCCGGCGTGTAACCTGTCAAATGTACCGCCGATAAGACAACACTCAAATCGTTTGTTGCTGCTCATCACACTGACGAGTTGCCAGTTGATTTTGATTTCATCGCTTAAATTGACTAAATTCGATGAAAAAAATCCCAAAAAACTGTGCCCCGGATTCTAACAGCCTTCTTCATCGTGTCCTCAGAGGCTTGACCCTCGAATCCGGGGCGTACTGTCCGGTGGATTGGTTGTCTCATGGTCATCCTTGCGTCGCATGAGGACCCATAGTCCACCGTGGTTTACCGCATTGCACCACATTTCATCCCTTTCGGTCAATGTGGCCTTCGATTGCGGCCGTACCGTGGTGTCAGACATCATCGCCTGTCGGCTCAGCCCGATGTTGCAGGTACGGTATTCTTTGCACACGATGACACTTCTTGAAACCATCGGATTTTTTTTGTTTATCTTGATGTATACATTTGAAGTAAAAATTGACCAATAACAGGATCATCATTTGAAAATGATGAAGTAGAAATTTTTGGCCATTGACTGATAGGTTTTGACAACCATCCGAGTAATTGGTGGGTTTTACATCGTGGAACACCACCTTGTTCTTTAGAAAGAAGTATGAGGTGAAGGTCGAGAAGATGGTTATTTTTTGTTTCGATTTGAGACAAAATTCGCTCTACAGTGCCGGTATCAATAACCTGTGGCTCACTCTCAGATCTATTTTTTCCGGGCATCGTTGTTCTTGGTTTGACATGCCAAAGAAGTTGAATCGACCAAGGAATATTTTTTTCTGCAAGCCAATCTCTACCGGATTTACTCAAAGAAAGATATTGAAACCAAGATATTGCATCCTCTCTCCACCACTCAAGTGGAAATAGTTCGATGCATTTTTGAATAAATTCATTGCTCAACTGATTCTGATTGGCCTTGTGATACTGTAGCCACTGGTTGAGTAAGGTAAATTGCTCATCATAGTGAGGTTGCATGAAGAGCCGATTCAGCATTCGATTTCGCTCCTGATTTGATTCAAGAATTTCTGTGGAAAAGAGTGCTTCTAGGACATATGTTGTCAAAACTGGATTTTTTATCCATGCCTCGAACGCAAGGTCAATCATTTCTTGATACGAAGGTTCAATGAAGTCAACGCAAAATAATATGAAAGCAGCTGTAAAATCGTCGTTTTCATTCTGTAATGATTCATATAATTTTAACAAAAACATTGGGCTATTAATGCACCGAAATTTTATTTCAACCATTAAATTTTCTTGCCAGGTTTGACCTCCCATTGCAACACTTTTCAGTAACATTTCATCTGAGAGTAACTTCATATCAATCAATTCGATCCAACCGCGTGGTATTTGGTCGTAGATTCGCTCAAATCTTTGTGACCGTTCAAGCATTGGCGATGCAATCCATGAAGCCAGTGGCTCCTGACGTTCGATAGAATTTGCAAGGAGTGAATCCCCATTTGGATAACTTGCGATTGCAGCCTTCAATGTTGGCGTTAAAAAATCAGATGATTGGCTTATAAATTTGGAATCTTTATGAACCTGATTTTTTGTCATTTGAATTAACATTTCAGCATTTTTTGGCACAATCTGTACGGTATCATTGAGTGGTACTTCGTTGGTTTGGTCGACTTGAATCGCGAAAAATCCATTACGTGAAACCTGAACGTTCAATTCCCCAATGCGAGTTGATGGACGGAGAATCACATTTGCGTTGTTTATTTTTTTCGAATGTACCAGTTTTGTGATGACGGCAACACAGTACTGATGTGAAAGACAACGTTCAAGCAGGTCATCATTTGGAAGATCTAAATTCCACTCTAAAACCCATGGATACGTTGTTTGTAAAAGATATTCAGTTACCGATCTCAAGCCACGTTCATTACAACCTGATATTGAGAGATGAAACGATTTTTGACGTTCATTATCAATCCACTCGACATTTTGGAAATCTCTCCTCAACTCAATCAGCCGTTTCGATGGCCTGCCTTTTCCATCTTTACTCTTTGACAAGAGGTCTTTCGCAATAGACTCCACCTTTCTAAAATCCAATCGCGGATGAATCAATTTTACCCATTCAACAAGAACTGCAAAGGGCATTTTTGAAAATGTGGATTGAATTTGAACTGCCGTATTTGTATGGAGAGCCAGTTTTTGGATGATCAATTCACGCTCTATGGAGGAGGGTAACATTGCAAAAACCCCTCTCGTGATACGGTAGGGAATTTTTTTGTCGATTTTTCCGATTTGGATTTCGCCTTTAGAAAAGGTAGGAATTTCATGATCAGGAGGAGTCGAAGAGAACCATTGCTTTTCAGTAATTTGTTGTTCAAAGTCTTCATGAATAATATTGGCCCACACGAGCCCGATTTTTTTTACCGGATCCTGGAAGTCGATCAATGTGCCTTTGAACGGCTCATCTGGTGTGGTCAATGCACCGTCCGAGAGTCGGTGCCATGATAATTCTGAATGAAGAATCGAAATCCAAGTCCCCCCGTTGTTTCCATTGGAGTTTTCTGTGTACTGCGTTCTTCTCATTGACTCCATTTTTGGAATAAATTGGAGGTTACTTTGAGGAGTTTTTGTGTAACCTATCAAGACTTTTGACCTTTCATCTTTAATCACGATAGCATCCATTTTTTTGTCAAATTCACCAATTTTAGAACGAAGCATATGATGAATCATGTCACTTTGAATTCGATGTATGCCTTGTGTTGTGAGCCTGAGTGATGCTCCGCGGAGACCAATTGAATCATCTCTTTGAATGTCACCTGCTTCTCTTAATTGTTTACAACCGAGTGACATATGAGGTAATTTCATCCCAGTAAAATCTGCCAACTCAGATACCGTTGCTGGACCATCCATCAAATGATGCAAAATTTTCTTATGCGTTCGGCTGCGAATTGCTCGAATTGTCATAAATCTACCACTTTCTACTTGTTATTGCCATAAATCAAAAGTATATATAAGTTAATTTAATTTATAGTTACATTTTGTTACATATTTCCTATGGAAATAGTAGAAGATAACTTACTTTATAACTTGAAATGTAAAAAAAACACCGATATTTACCATAATTATGTAACAACTTCGTTCTTGAAGAGGGTAACGGTTATATCAGTAGCCTCGCTGCTTAGTAATATCAGATGCTGGAGTAAGTAACTGGTAAAAATGACAGGAGGAGAAAGATATGAAAACAACACGAATTCGTGAAAAAATCAAGAAGTATTTGAATGACCGACCAAGGAACACTGCAGAAATTCTTGAACACATCAATTCATCCATGCGTCATGGTACAACCAGTCAACAACTCGGAAATGTTCTTTCAAAAGACAAGGATATTGTCAAAGTCGGCTACATTAAAAGATCTGGAATATTATCAGGGGGATACGATATTTGTGAATGGGCAACACGTGATTGGGTTTCCGAGAATTGCCCTCAATGGGTTGAAGGTAATCCAATCATTATGAGCCCCGATGGTTCATTTATTACACAGATTGAAGACGAATCTTGATGGAACAACCCGCATTGACTTTGCTCCTCCTTCGAGGGCCGTCTTGCTCCGGAAAATCATCTTTTATCGAACACGAACTCCGGCATATTACTCCAAAAAGCGTCTATTCGACCGATGATTTCTTCCTCATAAATGGCAAATACATTTTTGAAAAAAACCGATTACCTCAGTACCACGAAATGAATGTTCGACGTTGTATAGCCTCAATGGAATCACTCGAACCTTTCATTATCATCGATAATACTCACCTGCAAATTTGGGAAATGTGCCCTTATGTGCAAGCAGCATTGAAACATGGCTATCACATTCTAATCCAATCAATGCCAAAACTTCCTCTTGAAATCCTCCTAAAGAGAAATCTGGAAAGGGGAAAAACTGGGAAATTTATTCCACCAGAGGTTCTTGGTCATCATCATTCGATATACGATGTCGAAATAGCGCTTGAAGATATTATCAACTTTTGCGAAGAAGTGAACAATTGAAAATCAGTTGCCTTCGAAAATAGCCATAGCTTCATCAACAGAGGCCCCAGCACAAATGATGGCATGACATGCAGCTGTCATTCGGACGGCTTCTTCTATCGATTTTTGGTGGATGTTTCTTCCAGTAGCCGCCCCTCTGCATCCCGAAATATTGACTTGGTCGTGAAGACGTTGGAGGAAATCACGTGCTGGCAATGAACCTCCACCTGAGCAAATAATTCCAGTTCGACCAGCTGCCTCGACAGCAACTCTGAATGATTCCGGTTGGGTCATTCCTTCCCATGCTCGTGGATAGTTGACCTTGGCAAAATCTGCACCAATACAAGCAGCAACACCCGCAGCTCCTGAGATAAGTTGAGGGTCTTTTTCATCGGTTACTGCTTTTCCTCTTGGATACATCCAAACGACGGAGATCATGCCAAGTTCGTGTGCTTGACGAATGAATTGTGCTGCTTCGGTGAGCATTTCATGCTCGTATTCAGAACCGATGTAAATGGTGTAGCCGATACCTACGACATTAATTCCGTTGTGAACAAGGGCCATCACATCGTCCATGTCCCACATCGATTGGGAAATCGGATCGCGTTGACTCGTAGGTACAACATGAGATTTTGAATTCAACTTCACTAAGTAAGGAATATCGGGGTAATCTCTTGCGTACATGGAAATCAGGCCAAGTTGTCCTGCTAAGACCCCAATTGTACCTTCTTGAACTGCCCTTGCACCGATTTCAAACAGGTGATGTGGGTCATTTGAGGTAAGAGGGATTTTCTTCCCTCCATCGTAAAAATCATCATTGAGATGTTCAATTTTCTGATCACAAGCGAACAGATTCATTGAGCCAGTACCACAAGTTGCGGCTCTCATATTGTCAAGGTAGGTTTCAATGAGCTCATCCGGTACATCTGCAGGAACTGAAACTTTCATTCATCCACCTCAGCACGATCATTGACCAGTGAAATGTGCAACACGCTTCTCAACGTATGCTGCAATTCCTTCCTTTGCATCTGTGCTGTTGAAGAGTGCTGCTTGTAGTTCTCGCTCCAATGCAAGGTGGTACTCAAATGGAATTTCAGGGCCAGTTTGGCACGAACGCTTGATGTTACCAACAGCCTTTACAGCCTTGTTTGGTAATGTGAATTGGGAGCACCAGTCCAACACATCTCTTCTGAAATCTTGTGCTGTCCCTTCCCAAATGTGATTGATGAGGTTGAGCGAATGAGCATCTTCAAAGGACCATAGCTCGCCAGTCACCATCATTTCGAGTGCTTTGGCTTTGCCGACGAGACGAGTGAGCCGTGCTGTTCCACCCGTTCCAGCGAGAACACCAAGGTTGATTTCTGGAAGTCCGACCTTTCCTGAGTTCTTTCGAGCAATTCGAATGTCGGTTGCCATAGCAATTTCCAATCCACCACCAACGGCATGACCGTTGATAGCACAAACAACAAGTTTTGGTGTTTGTTCGAGACGAGAAAGAGTTTCATTGGCGTGAAGACAGAAATTGTATTTGAATCCAGGAGTTACGCTGTTGAGCATTTGAATTGATGCACCTGCGGAGAAAAACGATGCTCCGTTTCCTGTCAAAACAATGCAAGTCACATCGTCGTTAAATCGGGCACGAACGATGGCTTCATCTAAATCTCTCATCATTTCATGAGTGTAGGTGTTTGGAGACCTATCACTTGATTCTGAAAGTGGTTTTCCCGCAGAGTCGGAGCACAATTCAATAACGGCAATGCCATTTTCAGTAACGCCATAATTTACGAGTTTGTTTGACAGAGGTTCGAGTTTCAAGCCATAGAGGTCGCTCATGAATTTCTCCACATTGACTGATGTTAAGAAGAAATCGCACAAGAAATTTGTGAATCAAGAACTGTTATCTTCTTGAAACGAGACATGGCCGCCCTTTTTTCTATGGTCATCCCACCGTTTCTTTACACTCATGGCGTCCTCAGATGGCTCCCACATATCTCGTGGTTTCGCTTTTCGAAACGGCATTCTTCGAACACCTCGACTCATTGCTGTTTTGTCTTTTTCGAGCATGAAAGGTTGAATAAAATAAAACAGTGTTGTCTTCAATATGGTTGGACGGAATAACTTTGAAATCCATCGAAGGCCTTCCCCACTCTTTTTTTGGTCTTTCATCCATTGTCGACACATTCGTTTGAATGTTCTATTGCCCACCCTATTCATCAGCCACCGATTTGTGACACTTGTCCTGACATAGGGAAGAAGTTGTTTTCGCACATCCTTTTCGTAATTTCCTTGGCCAAGGATGTCTTTTGCCGCAAGCACTCCAGACCAAATCGCCATTCTCATCCCGAAGCCCCACATGAAATCCTGCAGGCCCCCAGATTCTCCGACGTAATATTTCCCATCGATTTTGTAATGCTTATTGATGGTAAAGTCGCCTTTTCCTCCAACACGTTTGACCGGCTCCATGTCGATATTGGGGTAATGATGTTGATACCAAGCAATAGTTTCGTTGAGAAATCGCTCTGATTTTTTCTGTTTTCTCCACAAACATGTACAAATGAGTCCTACACCATCGATGACGATGAGGTAGGAATACGCCCCTGGTGCTAACTTGTCGTTGAGTTGAAAGGCGATGATGTTCTCATGCTTGGTGTGGAAAATTTCGCCATAAGCAACTGCGGAGGTGTTTTTTGGCCCACATGCGACAACATCTGCGTCTCCAATATCA
>Ga0222714_10003048_pt1 | contig 17342 bp, 18 predicted proteins | sample C33_3DmetaG_FD_165048 | JGI IMG/M metagenome (GOLD analysis project Ga0222714, IMG submission 165048) | Estuarine water microbial communities from San Francisco Bay, California, United States - C33_3D | ecosystem: Environmental > Aquatic > Marine > Unclassified | place: USA: California...
AGGCTGGCTGCGCCGCCGTCCCCTGCCCGACAGCGAGGCCAAGCTTCCACCGCGGCCGGTCGGCAGGAAAGCCATCAAAAGACCCGCCAGGCCTTGTCATCCAATTCACGCCGAAGTCCCTCGTCGTGAACATGACGGAGCAGATCGTAATAGCTGTAGGGATACTTGAAGGCATGGCCGATGTCGACCTGCTTGTTACCGCGACGCTGCCAATACTCGGCGCTGTTTGGCCGCAGGCCGGTGCGAGAATGCTCGGCATAAACCTTGTCCTCCGCACCAGGTCCCTGCCGGGTAATCGTGACATACTTGCGGAAGGCCTCACGGCAGCTCTCCGCCCATTCGAGATCGCCCATTTCAGCGAACTCGATGAGGGCCTGGCCGAAGGTGAGCATGTGTCCGGAAAATCCCTGCCCGTGCCCCTGCCATCGGTCGATGGCCCCGCTGGCCTCCCGCAGCACAAAAGCCGCCGCAGCGGGGACATCCGAAAACGGCGGTGGATCCACCTCCGCGGCCGCCTTCACCTCGTCCCGCCAGGGCTTGATGGCACGAATCAGTTTGCAGACCCCGTCTATGCGCCGGGGTGTCGCAAGCTCCGGCATGAGCCGGAAGCCGCGGACGGCATGCATCGCGAAAATGGCATTGTGACCCACTTCACGCAGCGATCCGCGGGTCTCCATGAGCGCCTCGCCGATGCGTTTCACCTTCTCCGGTTCGGCATCCTCGACAGGGAAGTCGGCACAGAGGGGAGTGTTCGACCAGTTCAGGTCGAACAACTGCTCGATCCGCTGCCGCGCCTCCGGGGGTAGTTGGTTTTCCTCCACCATGAGATGGGCGGAGATGAAAGCTGCGCCGCGATGACCGTCGGCAAAATAACTGAGGCTGTGCGCCCGGGCCATGGCATTGAGCCCGAGCCGAACCAATCGCCTGGAGGAAGGGTCATGCTCTACCGCCCCACGCAGGCCACCCGCCGCCAGTCCACACAGGCCGGTAGCTGCCCTCAGGGCAAACTGCCTGCGATCCATCGAAATCTGTGGGGCGTTGTTCACGGGTTCTGCAGCCATTCAACGCGAGAATCCGGGGTTCTTCGCAGAATTGTTCCGTTGCCCTCCAGCCCCGCCAACGACCGCGACCGCCAACCGCACCGCAGGAAGGCACCCGCCGTCAGGGATCCATGCCCAGCGCCGTGCGGATCTGGCGTGCGGATGACAGGGCCTCCCCGAGGTCATCGCCCAGCACGGTGAAGTGGCCCATCTTGCGGCGTGCGCGGGGCTCGGTTTTGCCGTAGAGGTGCAGTTTGGCGCGGGGGTGACCGAGCACGGCGGACCAGTCGGGTGAGGCTGCCCCCGCCGGCCAGACATCCCCCAGCAGGTTGACCATGACCGCCGGAGTGTGCTGGGTGGGGTCACCGAGGGGAAGGCCACAGACGGCACGCAGCTGCTGCTGAAACTGGTTGCTGACGCAGGCGTCGATTGTGTGGTGTCCGCTGTTGTGCGGGCGAGGGGCAATTTCATTGACCAGGACACGTCCGTCCTCGGTCACGAACATCTCCACGGCCAGGGTGCCGACATAACCCAGTCCCTCGGCCACGGCTTCCCAAAGGTCCAGCGCCTGGGCGGCGACGGCCGGATCGACGGCTGCCGGCGCAAGGGTGACGTCGAGAATGTGATGGGCATGGCGGTTTTCGACGACGCCATGGACGGCCATGCGACCATCCTGTCCGCGGGCACCGACGACGGAAACCTCGCAGGCGAAGGGTACCCATTGTTCAACCACCGCGTGATGGCCCTGAAAATCCTTCCATGCCTCGGCGAGATCCGTTTCCGTCACCACCTTGCGCTGTCCCTTGCCGTCGTAGCCAAAGGCGGCAGTCTTGATGACACAGGGGCGACCGAGTTCGGCCACCGCGGCCTGCAGACCGGCCAAGTCCTCAACGATGCGAAATTCAGCGCAGGCAATGCCCTCGCCGCGCAAAAACAACTTTTCGCGTTCGCGATGCTGGGTGGTGTGAATGGCGAGACGCGAAGGTCGCAGGGGGCGTCGAGCCTCCACCGCCTGCAGGCATGCGTCGGGGATGTTTTCAAACTCCGCCGTCACCACATCCACCGCCGAGAGAAACCCGTCGAGAGCCGCGGTGTCATCATACGCGGCGTTGAATTCCAGATCGGCAAACTGACCGGCCGGGCACCCCTTGGCTTCATCCGTGAACACCGCGACCCGGTAGCCGCTGCGTCGAGCCTCGAGCGCCAGCATGCGTCCAAGCTGGCCGCCACCGAGAATGCCGATTGTGGAGGGGGGAAGGAAGGGCGGCATGGGGATCAGGCGATCGGCTTGTCCAGTTCCTGCTGGCTTTCGAGAACCTTTTCGGTCTGGCGCTTGCGGAAGGCCTGCAGCTTGGCGGCGAGATCGGGATTGCCATTGGCCAGCATGGCTACCGCGAAAAGTCCGGCATTGAGGGCGCCGGCGTTGCCGATTGCGAAGGTGGCCACGGGGATGCCGCCGGGCATCTGGACGATGGAATAGAGGCTGTCGACACCGCTCAGCGACTTGCTCTGCACCGGCACCCCCAGAACGGGGATCGTTGTCATGCTGGCGGTCATGCCAGGCAGGTGCGCGGCACCGCCGGCGCCGGCGATGATGCACTTCAGGCCGCGGCCGGCGGCGCTGGTGGCGTAATCGTAGAGCAACTGGGGCGTGCGGTGCGCACTCACCACCTGCTTTTCAAACGGGACGCCGAAGTCTTCCAGCACGCGTGCCGCGTTTTCCAGGGTGGGCCAGTCGGAACTGGAGCCCATGATGATGCCGACCAAGGGAGGTGTCATGCACGGAATTAGCGCGGAGAAATGTCGGCTGCAAGCCGCGCTTGCGTTTGCCAACCGGCCGCACCGGTTCACAATGGCGGTCCATGACCTTCCGCGAGAAACTCGAAACCCGCATTGCCTCCGCCGGCACCCGCCTCTGTGTCGGCCTCGACGTCCGTGCCGAGCAGGCCGACGAGGGCACGAAGCGCTGGATCCTTGATTTCATTGCCGAAACCGCCCCGCACGCCGCTGCCTTCAAACCCAATTCCGCCTATTTCGAGGCTCTGGGGTGGCGTGGCATGCGCCTTCTCGAGGACGTGCTGCGGGAGATTCCGAAGGACATTCCGATCGTTCTCGACGTCAAGCGGGGCGACATTGGCGAGACACAGGGCTACTACGCAAAGGCTGCCTTCGACCAGCTTGGCGTCGACGCGGTGACCCTCAATCCCTACATGGGACGCGACACCCTCGAACCCTTCCTGAAGTATCAGGACAAGGGGCTGTACCTGCTCGGCGTGACCTCCAACCCGGGGGCCGCCGACATTGAGCTGCAGCCTGCCGGTGATCGTCGGGTCTATGAGATCGTTGCCGAAATGACCGCCTCCAGCCCCCAGGCGGGTCTTGTGGTTGGCCTGACGAATGCCGCTCCGGACGTCCTGCAGCGCATTCCCGACGTTCCACTGCTCATCCCCGGTCTAGGAGCCCAGGGAGGGGATCTCGCCGCCCTGCGTGGCAGTGGCCGTCAGGCCCCCCTGTTGGTCAATGTCTCCCGCGGCCTGCTGTACCACGGTCAATCCGGCCGGAGCTTTGCCGAGGTCGCTCGCGACTGGGCATCACGCATCGAGGAGGCCCTTGCCTGAAACGAGGAAGCATTGGACAGGAACCTGCCCGTGCGGCATTTCTTGGCACCCTCATTCCCCGCCAGCCCATGCCCTCCCCCGCCCGCCTGCTGCTTCTTGTCAGCCTGAGCCTCGCGCTGAGTTCCTGCGCCAACCTTCTTCCGATGGCCGGTGCCCCGCGCGGGCAGACCCAGTATCTGGAGGCCTTTCCCGTCGCCTCGGTTCCGACTTCCGCCCTGTACAATCAGGATTTGGACTCCTACTGGGACGGCGACGGCATGCGAGGCCCGCCGAGTGTCATCATCGACCTGAGCGACCAAAAGGCATACTTCTACAAGGGTGATGCCCTGGCGGGTGTTTCCGCCCTTTCGACGGGGGATGAAAAACATGCCACCATCACCGGCAAGTTCAAAATCATCCAAAAGAACCAGTGGCACAAATCGAACCTCTACGGGGACTTCGTGGATGCCTACGGCAATGTCGTGGTGGCCAACATTGACATCACCAAGGACAAGCCACCGCCCGGCACCCGCTTCGAAGGGTCGAAGATGCACTACTTCATGCGGTTCAGTGGCGGCACCGGCATGCATGAGGGCTTCCTGCCCGGCTACCCGGCCTCGCACGGTTGCGTCCGCATGCCCGGCCACATGGCCGCCACCTTCTTTAAGAACGTCGAAATAGGCACACCGGTCACCGTGCGCCCCTGAGTTCCATGGAAGCCACGGAACTGCCGCTGGAAACCAGTGTCGAGGAGGTGCATGTCCTGCTGGACTCGCCGAATCCGCCTCGCCTGATCGACTGCCGCGAGGACGACGAATGGCACCTCTGCCGCATCGATGGCGCTGAACTGGTGCCGCTGTCGCAGTTTGGAGAACTCGCCCGCCACCGCTTCACCCATCCCGACGAACATCTGGTCATTTACTGCCACCATGGCATGCGCAGCCAGCGCGCCGCCCTCTGGCTGCGTCAGCAGGGCTTCGCCCGAAGCCAGTCCATGCGAGGCGGCATCGACCTCTGGTCGGACCGCATCGATCCTTCTGTTCCCCGCTACTGACATGCCTCCCGCCCCGCCCGCCGCAGCCATTGGTTTCAAAGAGTGGGCCCTCGTCTGTGACCTGCTGACGAGAGGTCGCCAAAGTCTCATCCTGCGCAAGGGAGGCATTCACGAGGGGCGCGGTGGCTTTGAGTGGAAACACCGCGGCTTCTTTCTTTTCCCCACCTGGTTCCATACGCAGGCTGAGAAACTCAAGGGCGACCTCCCCAGCGTGGTCTTCCCGCCCGAGGAAGAGCGCACGAGTGTCGACATCGACGGCTACGCGGAACTCGCCCAAGTCTGGAAGGTCACCCAATGGGCCCAGGTCGAGTCGATCGCCCACCTGCATGCGTGGAGTGAGGAAGTGGTTCGCGAACGCTTCGTCTACGACGACGAAACCTGCCTGCACATCGCCTTGGTGCGCGCCTGGCGCCTGCCGCAACGTTGGACTTTTCCCTACTCGAAAAGTCATGGCGGATGCCGATCCTGGGTCGATCTCCCGACCAATGGCCTGGATTTGCTGGCCGAAGCCACACCCGCTGTCAGCGAGTCTGAATGGGTGGACATCGGGGCGCAACTGACCCACTTGCTGGGACCCGTGGCACAAGTTGGTTGAGGGTGTCGAATGACCCAACGGAGTTCCCCTGAGGTGGAGCTTGTGAAATTTTTCACAAATTCGAGTTGCCGCCCTGCTTGCCTTCCTGATAATGGCGCAGCCCATGGCAAGCCTCCTCGCCAGCTTTGACACCGTCCTGCTGATCACTTCGGTGGTCAAAATCATCTTTCTGACCTTCCTGGTCATCATGCCGATGGTCGCCTATTCCGTCTATGCGGAACGGCGTTTCTCGGCGGTGATCCAGGACCGGGTGGGTCCCAACCGGGTCGGCATTCCGCTGACCCTGTTTGGCCTCAAGAAGGACATCCAGATCCTCGGGATCGGCGGACTGGTCCAGCCCCTCGCCGACGGCTTGAAATTTTTCCTCAAGGAGGACTTCACCCCGCGCACGGTGAACGCCTTCTATTTCTGGCTGGCCCCCTGCCTGACCATTGTGCCGGCGCTGATGACCTGCGCGGTGCTGCCCTTCGGCAGCGAACTCGACCTCTCCATCCTTGGCCTGGCGCAGCCGGTCAAGGCGGTGATCGCCGACCTCAATGTCGGCCCGCTCTTCGTCTTCGCCATCGCCTCGCTCGGCGTCTACGGCATTGTCATTGCCGGCTGGTCCTCGAACTCGAAGTATCCCTTCCTGGGCGGCGTGCGGTCGAGTGCCCAAATGATTTCCTACGAGCTCTCGCTGGGCCTGTCGATCGTGCCCGTGCTGATGATCTTCGGCGAGCTGAACCTGTCGAAGATGTCGGTCTTTCAGGACGCCCACGGCTGGCTGCTGCTGCCATTGTGGGGTGATGGCCTGAGCCTGGAGCGCTGGGTGCTGCTGGTGCCGGTCGTCGTCTCCTTCTGCGTCTTCGTCGTGGCGATGTTCGCCGAAACGAACCGCCTTCCGTTCGACATGGCCGAGTGTGAAACCGAACTCGTTGCCGGTTACCACACGGAATACAGCTCGATGAAGTTCGCACTTTTCTTCATGGGCGAGTACGCCGCCATGATCATTGGTTCCGGCATGGCCGTGACGATGTTTCTCGGCGGTTGGAGCATCCCCTTCGCTCCGCTGCTTGGCCTCGACTACAAGCCCGGCGACACCCCGCTCTGGCTTGGCCTGCTGCACATCGCGATGTTCTTCGCCAAGATCGTTTTCTTCATCCTCTTCTTCATCCTCATCCGCTGGTCGCTGCCGCGTTTCCGCTTTGACCAGCTCATGAAGCTTGGCTGGCTGTTCATGTTCGAGGTCGCCCTGGCCAACGTCGTGCTCACCGCCGTCATCCTGATCGCCTTCAACCGCTGAGACTCCCCCCATGGCAACCGTCACCGTTCAGCGCCCAAAGCTCGCCTGGCACGAAAAACTCTTCCTCTCGACCCTGGTCAAGGGGCTCAAGATCACCCTGGGACACGCCTTGCGCACCTTCCGCCAGATCTCCGGCGGCAAGCCCAAGGTGACGATGGAATATCCGGAACAAAAGTGGGATGAGAACCTGCCGGAACACTATCGCGGCGCACCCGCCCTGGTGACCGATGAACACGGTCGCGAGCGCTGTGTTTCCTGCCAGCTGTGCGAATTCATCTGTCCTCCCAAAGCCATCAAGATCACCCCGGGTGAAATCCCCTCCGACGATCCCTGGGCCAAGGTGGAAAAGCGCCCGAAGGAATTCGAGATCGACATGATCCGCTGCATCTACTGCGGCATGTGTGAGGAGGTCTGTCCCGAACAGGCGATTTATCTTCGCAAGGACTACGCCATCACCGGGGAGTCGCGCGCCGAAATGGTGCATGACAAAAAGCGCCTCTATGAGATCGGCGGCGTACGTGTCGGCTTGGTCAACAAGTGGAACGAGCTGAAGTGACACGCCCGCCCCACCAACCGCCATCCGTTACCTGATGCCCTCCCTCCTGTTCTACCTCTTCGCACTGATCACCCTTGGCTTCGGCCTGATGGTGGTGCTCGCGCGCAACCCGGTGACCAGTGCCCTCAGCCTGGCCATGAGCTTTGTCGGCCTTGCCGCGCTCTTTCTCAGCCTGGATGCCTACTTCATCGGCATCATTCAGATCCTTGTCTATGCCGGTGCCGTGATGGTGCTGTTCCTCTTCATCATCATGCTGCTCGACATCAAGTCCGAGGAGGGCAAGAGCTTCAACCTCAAGGCGATCGTCGGTGGCGTTGTTCTCGCGGCCGTGCTGGCGGTTCAAATTGCGGCCGTTGCCAGCAGCTATGGACCGGGCCGGACAAACCTGGCCGAGGCCAGGCTGGATCTGCCCGCGGCTGCGGAATACACCAAGCTGCCGACCATTGCCAATGACCTGCGCGCGGGCACGCTCCCGGATGCCAAGTTGGTCGGTCAAAGCCTGTTCCAGCGCTACGGCTTCCATCTGCAGGTCATAGGCCTGCTTCTCCTCGTCGGCACGGTCGGCGTGGTGGTGCTGAGCAAACGCGAAAAGGAGGTCAACTGACGTGATCACCCTGAACCATTACCTGATTGTCAGCGGCCTGCTGTTCTCCCTCGGCCTGGCGGGCGTTGTCGCCCGTCGCAACATCCTGATCATCTACATGTGCCTGGAAATGATGTTGAGCGCCGCCAATCTGACTCTGGTGGCCTTTACCCGCTTCCATGTCACGGACGGATTGCCTGATTTCACCGCCCAATCGCTGGTCTTTTTCACCATCACCGTGGCCGCCGCCGAAGTGGCGGTCGGCTTGGCCATCATCGTGGCGCTGTACCGCACGAAGCGCAGCGTCGAAACCGAGTCCGTCACCCAGTTGCAGGGCTGAACACCGATCCCGTCCCATGCCCGCCCAGGAAACCTCCCACGCCGCCTTCCCGACGCTGCTGCTGCTGCTGCCGTTTTTGTCGGCGCTAGTACTGCTTCTCGGACACCGCATCCTCAAGGGTGCCGGTGTCTTCCTCTCGCTTTTTTCCGCCGCGACCTGCTTCGTGGTCAGCGTGCTCATGCTTGGCTCGACCAATCCGGCCGAGACGGTGCATCTGTTGCCGTTCCTCGAGATCGGCAAGTTCCGCTTCGCGATTGACGCCCTGCTCGACCAGCAATGCCGGGGCATGCTCTTCATTGTCACCTCGATCGGTCTCCTGGTGCACATCTTCTCGCTCGGCTACATGAAGGAGGATGCCGGCAGGGTCCGCTTCTTCGGCGCGCTCTCCCTCTTCATGTTCTCGATGACCGGCATCGTCCTGGCCGGCAACCTGATCATGATGTTCATCTTCTGGGAGCTGGTCGGGGTCAGTTCCTACCTGCTCATCGGCCACTGGTATGAGAAGCCCTCCGCCGCCGAGGCCTCGAAGAAGGCCTTCCTGACCAACCGCATCGGCGACTTCGGCTTCATGATCGGCATTCTGATGCTGTTTTCCGCCAATCATGGCAATGTGAGCTTTGCCGGCGAGGACGGGCTGCGCGCGGCCCTGACCGGAGGCACCCTCCAGCACATTGCCCAAACCCAGGGCAACTTCATGAGCATCGCCGTGCTGTGCCTTTTCATGGGCGCTGTCGGCAAGTCGGCCCAGTTCCCCCTGCACGTCTGGCTGCCGGACGCCATGGAGGGTCCGACCCCGGTTTCCGCCCTCATCCATGCCGCAACCATGGTGGCGGCCGGGGTGTACATGCTCGTGCGGGTCGCCTTCCTTATTGAAGCGGCGCCGGCGGCAGCCCAGACCATCGCTTGGATCGGCGGCATCACCGCGCTGATGGCGGCGCTGATGGCGACCCAGCAGAACGACATCAAACGTGTTCTGGCCTATTCGACCCTCTCCCAGCTTGGCTACATGGTCATGGCGGTCGGTCTTTTTGCCATGCAGCATGCCGGCGCACACCAGGAAACCGTGCCCGGTCACCCGGCCATGTTCCATCTCTACACGCATGCCTTCTTCAAGGCCATGCTCTTCCTTGGTGCCGGCGCGGTCATCTATTCCTGCCACCACGAGCAGGACATGTGGAAGATGGGAGGCCTGATGAAGCACATGCCGGTCACCTTTGCCACCTTCGCGATCGGCACCGCCTCGCTGATGGGCGTGCCCTTTGTGACGAGCGGCTTCTGGAGCAAGGAGGCAATTCTGGGCGTCGCCTTTGAAGTCAAGGGAGGCAGCCCCCTGTTCTGGATCGGCGTTGCCACCGCCATGCTGACCGCCTTCTACATGACCCGACTGTTCGTGGTCGCCTTCCTTGGCAAGCCGCGCAGCGATTCCGCCCACCATGCCGTCGAGGCGCCAATGGTCATGCTGCTGCCGCTGCTCGTCCTGGCCCTGCTCACGCTGGTGTCCGCCGTTCCCGGTGTGACTCACCTTCTTGAGGCCATGAAGCCCCATCATGCCGAAGAGCATGCCACCGTCATGGTTGCCTCGATTGCGGCCCTGCTGATCGGAGCCGGCGGCGCCTTCAGACTCTACCGCGCACGCGACAAGGATCCCGTGAGCATCACCCTCTTCGCCAACAAGTTTTACTTCGACGAGATCTATGCCGTCTTGGTGAGGGTCCTGCAGGACAGTCTGGCCTGGATCATCGCCGGCCTCGATCGACTCATTGTCGACGGACTTTTCTCGCGCCTGCCCGCCTTTGTCGCCCGCCGTGCCGGTGCCGCGGCACGGGTGCTGCAGGGTGGCCACCTGCAGGCCTACACCTTCCTGCTCGGGCTCGGCGTTCTCTTGGTCATTTATGTGGTTGTGTTTGTTCTGCCCGCCCCGGGCCACTGATGGAGACGTGATATGAGCATCCTCGAAATCGTCATCCTGCTCCCCCTCCTTGCCGCGCTTGCCGTCTGCCTTGGAGCCCCTGCCCGTCTCGTCTCCGTGGGTTCCGCAATGGTCAACCTGGGGTTGATGCTGGGTGCGGCCACGAAGTTCAAGGCGGTGGCCGGTGAACTCGCCTTCACCAGTTCCCGGGTCGTGCTCGACAATCCATCGATCAACTTCGCGGTTGGCATGGACGGCACGTCCCTCATCCTCGGCCTGCTGACCGCCCTCGTCACCCTGGCCGCGGTCTGGCAGATCGCCGATGACCGTCCGCCAATCTACCACACCGCTTCGCAACTCATCGCCGCCGGTGCCTTTGGGGCCTTCCTCTGCACGGACCTGTTCTTTCTCTATGCCTTCCATGAACTGGCGCTGATTCCGACCTTCCTGATGATCGCCCTGCATGGACGTGCCGATGAGGCCGCACGCAAGGCGGTTGCCTGGAAGGCCACGCTTTACCTGGGGGCCGGCAGTCTGGTCCTGTTGGCCGGCCTCGGCTGGCTGGTCCTCGAGTATAGTGGGGGGCAAAAATTGACCTTCGACCTGAATGCCCTCCGCGCGATGGCAGCCACCAACCCGCTACCGGCGGAAAAGCAGGGGATCATCTTCTTTGTCCTGCTGCTCGGGTTCGGCACTCTGGTCAGCCTTTTCCCCCTGCACAGCTGGGCGGCGCCCGCCTATGCCACCGCACCGGTGCCCGTGGCCATGCTGCATGCCGGTGTCCTCAAGAAATTCGGTTTGTACGGCCTTATTCAGATCGCCCTGCCGCTGCTGCCGCAGGGCCCGCATGTGCCTTGGGTGCAGAAGGCCCTCCTGCTCATGCTGCTCGGCAACATCCTCGTCGTCGGCTTTGTCACCATCGCCCAGAAGTCCCTCGACCGCATCCTCGGCAACTCCTCGGTGATGCACATGGGCTACATTTTCCTCGGCATCGCCGCCGGCACGGAACTCGCCCTGCGTGGCGCCGTACTGCTCATGTTCGCCCATGGCGTCTCCATCGCCCTGCTGTTTGCCCTTGCCGGTCGTCTGCGCAACCAGCTCGGCACTCTCGAACTCGCCAAGCTTGGCGGCCTGGCCTCCCATGCGCCGGTGTTTGCCATCCTCTTTGCCTTCGGAGCGTTTGCCTCGATTGGCCTGCCCGGCCTGGCGAATTTCGCCGGTGAGGTGCTGGTCTTCCTGGGTGCCTTCGGCGCTGAGGGCGGCACCACGTTTGGCCCGCTTCAGTGGACGGTGGTGCTGGCGCTCTGGGGTGTCGTCATGTCGGCCGTTTACATGCTGCGCGCCTATCGGGACATCTTTCAGGGCAGCGCCACCACCGGGCTGTTCATGAACGACCCCTCGCTGTTCCAGCGCCTGCCGCTCATCCTGCTTGCTGCCGCCCTGTTGATTGCCGGCTGCTGCCCCTGGCTGCTGCTCGACCTGCTCAAAACGGCCCCCGTGCCGTAACCCGTAGTCCACCGATCCATGTCCGTTTTCGCCGTCGAAATTTTCCTCGTCCTTCTGGGCGTCGGCCTGCTCTGCCTGGAAGCACTGCTGCCATCCGTGACGCGGCGCGCCATTGCCGCCCTCAGTCTGGGTGGCACCGCCCTTGCCCTGGTCCTGTTTGCCTTCGCAGACACCTCGGCCGCCGCCCTGCCCGCCTTTGTCCAGCCCTTTCACCAGCTCGACAGCCTTGCTCTTTTCTACAAGGGCTTTGCCCTGGTGGCGACCCTGGCGGTGCTTTGGCTGACCGTTGAAAACCGCGGTTATCTGGAGCGTCACTGCCCCGAGGGTCGCCATGGCGAAATGTTCAGTCTGCCGCCCCTGGTCTGTGCGGGCATGATGTGGATGGCCTCGGCCAAGGACCTGATGACGGTCTTTGTCTGCCTGGAACTGGTGACGGTCTCGTTCTACGTCCTGGTTGCCTTTGCCCGCAAAAGCAGCCTCGTGCTTGAGGCAGGCGTCAAGTACCTCATCCTCGGTGCCCTCAGCACCGGGGTTCTGGTCTACGGCATCGCCTGGACCTACGGCGTCACCGACTCCATGAGCTTTGACGGCATCTCCGCCGCGCTTGCCGATCCGGAAACGCCGCGCCGGGGCGCCCTTCTGGGTGCAGCCTTTTTGCTTGCCGGCCTGGGTTTCAAGGTTGCCGCGGCCCCCTTCCACATCTGGGTTCCGGATGTCTATCAGGGTGCACCTCTGCCCGTCACCACCTTCCTGTCGGTCGGATCGAAGGCCGCGGGTTTCGTCGTGCTGAGTCGCGTGGTCGCGGCCTTCACCGCTGCCGAGTCACTGATCCGCACCGAGATCACCACGCTGCTGCTCATTGCCGGTGCCGCAACCATCCTCCTTGGCAGCCTTCCGGCCCTGTTCCAGACAAGCGTCAAACGCCTGCTGGCCTACTCCAGCATCAGTCATGCCGGTTATCTTTTGCTGGCACTCGCCGCGGCTCCCACCGCCCGCCACGATCTCTCCAGCGCCGGGGTCACTGCCTTTTATCTCGGCACCTACCTGCCGATGACGGTACTCGGCTTCCTCGTCCTGTCTGTTCTGCGCCAGAACGGCGTTGGCGACGACCTGCGTGATCTTGCCGGCCTCGGCCGCCGCCAGCCCTTTCTGGCGCTGGCCGCGACCCTGGGCTTTGCCTCGCTCGCCGGTTTGCCACTGACGGCCGGCTTCATGGGCAAGCTCCTGGTCTTCCTGGGCTTGGTCGATCATGCCGCTTGGGCCGCACTGACCTGTGCCGTGATTGGTGCCGCCGCGGGTTTCTACTACTACTTGAGGCCGGTTCTCGCCATGTACAGCGGTTCACCCGCCACGGCAGAACCCATCAAACTGAGCACCGCCACCCGGGCAGTCCTTTTTGCCCTGGTCGCAGCCATCATCGTCATTGGCGTTTACCCGCGTTCCCTGCAGGCTCCCCTCAAGAGTGCAGGCACGACCGCCGTCCATGCCTCGCACTGAGTTCGGGCGTTGAATTGGAAGTTCACCGTTGGCAGCGACGTAGGAAATGGCCATGCGCCACGCCCTGATCCTGCTTGCCAGCCTGCTCCTGATTCCCGCCGCCACCGCCCAGCAGGAGGACGGCAAGCTGCGCATCGTCGTGTTTGGCGCCCATCCAGATGACGCCGAGTACAAGGCGGGCGGCACCGCGGTCAAGTGGGCTCGCCTCGGCCATCACGTCAAGCTGGTCTCCGTGACCAACGGCGACATCGGCCACTGGCGCGAGGCTGGAGGCCCCCTGGCCCAACGTCGTGCAGCCGAGGCGGCTGCATGCGCGCAGAAGCTTGGCGTCACCTCGCAGGTGCTCGACATCCATGACGGAGAATTGCTGCCCAGCCTCGAAAATCGCAAGCTGATCACCCGCGTCATCCGCGAATGGCGAGCCGACATTGTCATTGCCCACCGTCCCTGGGACTACCATCCCGACCATCGCTACGTCGGCGTGCTCGTCCAGGACGCCGCCTTCATGGTCACGGTGCCCTTCATCTGTCCCGATGTGCCGCCCCTGAAGAAGAACCCAGTGTTTCTGTATTCCAGCGATGGGTTCCAGAAACCCTATCCATTCACCCCGGACGTTGCCGTCTCCGTCGATGACGCTTTCGACCAGAAACTGGATGGCCTGCACGAACTGACCTCGCAGGCTTACGAGGGGGGCGCCAGCGGGTCTGCGGAGTACGTCGCCAAGCAGGTGCCGCCTGCTTCGGATGAAACGGCCCGACGCGCCTGGCTCAAGCGACGCTGGGGAGCTCGCCAGGGCGGGGAGGCGGATCGTCATCGCGAGTTGCTGGTCCGTTGGTACGGCCCGGAGCGTGGCAAGGCCGTCCGTTACGCCGAGACCTTTGAAGTCTGCGAGTATGGCCGTCGCCCCTCGGCCGATGAGCTTCGGGTGCTCTTCCCGTTTTTTGAACCTTGAGCCTGTCAGGAAGGGAACGCACTTTCCCGCTTGAAGGGGGCCCGGCGTGCCGTTTATGACTGCATTCTCAATGATTCTCGCAGCACTCCCCGACCCCAGCCGCCTTGGCGACGTGCTGATGGCCTTCCTCAGCATCCTGTTCGAGGGGGCGCCCTACATCATGGTTGGCACACTGTTGTCCGGCCTGATTGACGCCTTCCTGCCCGCCAAGCTGCTCGACCGGCTGCTGCCGCGCAACCGGGTCTTCTCAACCCTCATTGCCGGTTTTCTGGGGCTGATTTTTCCCGTCTGCGAATGCGCCGTTGTGCCGGTCATCCGTCGACTCGTGCAAAAGGGTCTGCCACTTTCCTGCGCGCTGACCTACATGCTCTCGGCGCCCATCATGAATCCGATCGTTGCGGTCAGCACCCTGACCGCCTTCAAGGAATTTCAGAAGGTCACCGGATGGCTGGAGATCGGCAACGCGACGATGACCCTGGCCCGCCTTTCACTCGGCTATGCCGTCGCCGTTACTGTCGGCTTGATCGTGCTGCGCTTCCGTCCCGGGCGTGTCCTCAACGCCAGCATCATTGAAGGCATCGAGGCACAGCGCCCCGAGGGTTCGGCGGCGCCCAAGGTGCCCTTCAATTCACGCCTGGTTCATGCCATGCGCACGGCGATGCGCGACTTCCTCGACACCGGCATGTACTTTACCATTGGCGTCATCATCACCTCAGTGTTCAACACCCAGGTGAACCAGGCCATCCTCGACAGCGTTGCCGGCAACGAATGGCTGGCCCTGCCCTCCATCATGGGTCTCGCTTTCGTGCTTTCCCTTTGCAGCACTTCGGATGCCTTCATTGCCGCGCCGATGGCCGCCTTCTCGCAGGCCGCAAAACTCGCCTTCCTCGTGTTCGGTCCGATGATGGACATCAAGCTGATGTTCATGTATTCTGTGGTGTTCCGCCGACGCGTTGTCCTGCTGATGCTGGTTGGCACCTTCCTGCTCATCGGCCTGATGTCCCAACCCTGGATCAGCCTGATCGAAATGCTGCAGACCTCCACGAAGCCATGAGCGCCACCCGCACCCTCATTCATCTGGTCAGCGTCGCCCTGCTGCTGCTGTGGAGCGGCGTCCTGTTGTATTTTTACGCCACCGGCCGCATCACCCAATACCTGCCTGGCGACGGCATCTTCCGGCCCATGGTGCTTATGTCAGGGATCGGCCTGGCTGTGCTGGCTCTCATCAATCTCTTCACCATGGGAGCGGAAGACCCCGGCTGCGAGGGACATGATCATGGCTGCTGCGGTCACGATCACAGCCACGACGCTCATGCCGACTGCGGCCACGATCACAGCCACGACAGTCACAGCGGCTGCGGTCATGATCACGGTCACGACGCTCATGCTGAAGGCGACCATGAGAAGGGTCATGCCTCCCACTCGCACGGACACGGTCTCCTTGAGGAGAGTTCTTGGACGGGTCGCCTGGTCGCCATTCTGATCCTCGCCGCACCGATCACCTGGGCGGCCTTCATGACACCTGATCGCTACAGTGCCAACGCCGTCATCAACAAGGGCCTGTACAACCCGAACTACAACAGCACAGCCAACGCCGACAAGTTTTCCCTGCGCACGGATGAGGCAGCCAAGCCTGCCGCCACCCCGGCGACGACAACCGCCGACTCCGCCGCGGCCAAGGCTGATCCCCAGGCACAGAGCTACGGCAGTTTCACGCTCGACGACCTCAAGGCGCAGGTGCCGCAAAGCAAGGAAGGCAACTTCATCCTCGAGGTGCCCGAAATCTACTACACAGGGGGGGACATCGAAGTGCAGTCCGTCCTGGCGGGTCAGTCGGTTGAAACCATCGCCCAGGTCCTGCCGGAGAAAGTCAACAATGCCGACGGCCGGCGCCTTCGCATCTTCCGCATGCTGGTCCAGTGCTGCGCCGCCGATGCACGCCCCTACTCGATTCCTGTGGAGTTTGCCGACAAGGCTCCCCCCTACAAGGACATGACCTGGATCAAGATCGTCGGCAAGATGGCCTATGAGAAGGACGGCGATCAAACCGTACCCGTCCTCAAGGCCGAACGGGTCGAGGAGACGGCCGCTCCGGAAAACACCATGATTTATTGAGAAATCCTCATAATTGGCCAATTAGCCAAAAAATCTTTCAGCTTTCTTTGGGAACGAAGGCTTATTTTCAAGCAAGGGAAACTTTTCTTGACCCTCCATAGGGGCGGTCTTAGTTTCAAACTTGTCGGGAACCCCGTGGGTGGCGCTGCTTTTCGTGAATGCTTGAACGAGCCGGAAATCCTCCACTGCCACACAGGATTTCGACTTCCAATTTCTTCATTCACAATCTTTTCCACACATCTGCATGCTCGGCAAACTTTTCGGTTTCGTCGCCCAGGATATCGGCATTGACCTCGGCACCGCCAACACTCTTGTTTACATCAAAGACCATGGCATCGTACTGCGAGAACCTTCCGTGGTGGCCGTCAAGAGTGGCACCAATGAAGTCGTCGCCGTCGGTGACGACGCCAAGCGAATGCTTGGCCGTACACCGGGCGGTATCACGGCCATCCGCCCGTTGAAGGACGGGGTCATCGCCGACTTCCGGGTGACCGAAGCGATGCTTCGTCACTTCATCCGCAAGGTGCACAACAACAGGCGCGCCATGCGCGGCCCGCGCGTTGTCATCGCCGTCCCCTCCGGCATCACCGAGGTCGAGAAGCGCGCCGTCAAGGAGAGTGCCGAGCAGGCCGGCGCCCGCGAGGTCTACCTGATCGAGGAACCGATGGCGGCGGCGATCGGGGTTGGCCTTCCCGTCCAGGAAGCCGCGGGCAACATGATCGTCGACATCGGTGGCGGCACCACGGAGGTGGCCATCATCTCGCTCAGCGGCATCGTGTACAGCCGCAGTGTGCGCGTCGCCGGCGATGAACTCGACGAAGCCATCATCAACTACATGAAGCGCGCCTACAATCTCATGATTGGCGAGCGCACGGCCGAGGAAATCAAGCTGCGTATTGGCTCGGCTTTCCCCCTCGGCAAGGAAACCACGATGGAGGTCAAGGGTCGCGACATGGTTGCCGGCCTGCCGAAAACCATCACCATCACAAGCCAAGAAGTGCGCGAGGCGATGCTTGAACCCCTGAACGCCATCATCGATGCCGTGCGCACCACGCTCGAGCGCTGTCCGCCCGAACTCTCCGCCGACCTGGTCGACCGCGGCATCATGCTGGCCGGCGGCGGAGCCCTGCTGCGCGGACTCGACAAGCTGCTGCAGGAGGAGACCGCCCTGCCGGTCCACGTCGCCGAGGATCCCCTCAGTGCCGTCGGCGAGGGCACCGGCCGCGTGCTCAGCGAGCTGGAGTTCCTGCGCAAGGTGAGTACCACGGAGGTCTGAGTCGCGGCCGGCACTGCCGTGGAGCCACCGGCAACCGCAC
>Ga0222714_10003050_pt1 | contig 17340 bp, 32 predicted proteins | sample C33_3DmetaG_FD_165048 | JGI IMG/M metagenome (GOLD analysis project Ga0222714, IMG submission 165048) | Estuarine water microbial communities from San Francisco Bay, California, United States - C33_3D | ecosystem: Environmental > Aquatic > Marine > Unclassified | place: USA: California...
TTATGTTACCAGACTAATACTCATATAACTATTATTTTATATTTGCCCACTTGACCAATTCCCTATATGTTATACTATGATAACATAGGATCATTTTTGCTAGTATGCCATTTATGATCGGTCATACTGTGGGTGATAAATATGATCCTGTGGGTTGTTGTGGGGAAATGTGGTGAATGTGTGTGATCAGCCCTGTCCCTGCACTTGTCTCGCGCGCATGCGTGGGCAGCACAGGGTTCCAGGAAACTAGTCACAGTTTGTGACCGCAACAGGGTCACAGTTCAATCACTTATTAACTCTAGCATTTAGATTAACTCTTGCAGTTAGAGCTTTAGAATATCCATCCATGTGGACATGAAGATTATCCAACGCCTTTTGTGCAAGGTCTACTTGTGCAAGATGTTCCGCATATTCGTCCTGCAGTTGTTTGTAATCCAGGTATGCCCTATTCAGTGAATTTTGATACTCTGCCATTTGTTCATTTAGTTCATTCAAACGGTTTGATTGTCTATCCAATGCAACCAATGTATTACTAATGGCATTGATAAGTTGTTCGGTTGAATAATCTTTGTGTTGTTCTTCTATTGTCATCAGTCCATCCTATTCTTAAATGCATCGGAATAACTTGCAAGATTGGTGGAAAGGAATTTCTTTTTTTGGACAAGTAGATCGATTTGTTTCAGATGGTCCTCATAGTCTACTTTTTCTTGAAGATAATCATTATACGCATTTTCCATTTGTGATTTCCACATATCCGTATCTTCTTTTAGATCATCCAATCTTCTTATTACCTCTTGTAAATCTTCCGTAGTGTTCGTAATATGATCCATGAGTTCAAGGATTGATAGATTGGCATGGGGTTCAACACTCCTCTGCACTTCGTTGGGTTTAGTAGCTTTGGGTTTTGTTTTCATAACTCCTTTACTCATTATGCATTGTCCAAAAATAATATAATACAATATAATCAATTTAGATATAACAGCCAAGCATTATTGCTTTTGGATGGCATAGTATTGTTTTGCTTCTTGATCGAGATCATTCATAATCTTCTCTGCCATTTTAACTTCACCGAGTATGATCCATGTTTGATACATAGTCATCAATGCATGGCATCTTTCGGTTTTTGAAAATGGTTTCCTAACTCCTTTACTCATTATGCATTCTCCGGTGTAATACCATGATATTTAAGAATAAGGTCCATCTTTCTTTCTATCGTTTGTAGGTATTGGTGAACATTGTTGATACGAGCATTTACTTCATTCAAATCTACATAATCAGAAACTTGTCTAGCAAGTTCTTGATAGTCAATGTTAATATCTGAAACATCTATATCAATGTAACCGCCGATTTCTCTTGCAATACGTTCAGCAAGGTCACGGGTATCTACTTCAATATCAGAAGCATCAATCTCAATACTGCGTGCAATATCATAACTATCAAGGGATATATCTTGTGCAATATCGTATGTGCTTATATTGTCTGCAATATCAGAGGCACGGATTGACTTTACATCATCAACGGCATTTTCCATATCCGTGATAATGTCATTCAGACGGATGCGTTCTACATTGAGGATCATCTCGATGCTTGGAGCGAGGGCTTTGCGAATTAGGTTGGTAATCATGTGGTTGTTCCTTAAAGGGTATGTAAAAAAGAATTATAGTTACCGTTGTTAAAAAATGTATACCAGTGGCATGGCCTTATAGTATGTAGCAGGGGAGCTAGCATCCGTGCCGGGGCCACCGGTATAATTTCTTTGGAGTGAGTCCATTAAAACTCTGTGGACATGGAGGTAATTGAAACCATCAGTAAACGAAACCGTAAACTTGCCTTCCATCATGTCCACCAGTGGCAATAGTATTACTCATACTATTTGACCACAGTCACGCTGGATTAGCGTGATGATTTACTTGTTCTAAATTTACCGGATGGGGTAACGATAGAAGCAAGAGCATTGCGAAGATAACCAACATTCATACTATCAATAGATGTGCGTTTGCCATCTTGTGATGTCCATGTGGTTTTACGTCCATTCGGTTTACCATTGTTCACATATTGTTTGAGAACATTACGCAAGTGGTTTTCGTTCATGGATGCGATAGCAACCTTTTGTCCGTTTGAACGAGCGTAAACTGGTGTGGATGAATTAGACTTTGCCATAACGGCCTCCTGTAATTAGGGTGTTGTAAATTTGGTAAGCAGTTGTTAGTTGTTTATTTCTACTTACCGTTGTTATCAATTTTGAATATACAAATATAAGGCAATTTTCGGACATATACAAGCGGTATTTCATTTTGTTAGGTGGCATACCGCACTTTGTTAGGTGGCATCATTGATGATTAGAAGCCAGTCGAATAGTCATCATCATCAATAAACTCATGGGATGGGATTACAGACCATACATTATAGTGACCGTCACCATGTCTTTCATTCAACCAGTCATCAGCCAGTCGCAAAGCATGGTCTTCATTGAGAGCATCAAATACTGCATAACTGGACAATGTTCCCTTGAGGGATGTTGGTGCGTCATAGTAATAATAAACATTGTAATTCATAGTGGTTGTTTCCTTACGGTAATTAAAAAAATAATATATCAATACCAATCATCATCATCATCGTCATCATCCTCATCCTCATCCTCATAGTCATCGTTATCTACATATTCACCTTCGGGTTCCTCACATCTCCACCAAGCACTATTCATAAATGTTTCCAATTCCTTGACGCTCCATGTATGCCAGTTTTTCATTTTGGTCTTATTCTTTTTTACAGACGGCGGTATATCATCTTCTATGTCAATCCCACATACTTCAGCAAGGGCTTTAATACCATTACGATATTCTTGCATCATTGAAATCATGTGTTCTTTCTGAAATGTACCCGTTTCTTGACCAAATATCTGCTTTACAATCTTTTGTTTCTGTGTAATTGTCATGGGTATTTCCTTTCGGTTACTTGTATAATAGTAGGTCAATAATACTGTCTATACTGGAGGCGAATATAACAAAGGCCAGTATAAGAATGAATACGCCAATCTCTTTAAGCATTTGTTTTATTTTCATGGTTTCCATTCCAAGTAAAAAGAACATCATCATCAGAAAAGTATTCCTCTATATCTTGTAGTGTCATGTCATTGACGCCTTTATAGCCGTTCCAAACAACATCCCATATTGAAGACTGGTCATACGTCAATCCCTCGAATATATCTTCGGCAATAAGCTCTCTGGCTTCGGCATCTGAATATACCCGGTATCCTTCGGCTTCCAATTCTTTTCTTCGTTCTGGTGTCATCGAAAATGGTTTCATGGTTGTTTCCTTAACGGTAGATAAAATAATAATACTATACTATACAGAGAGAGAGGAATTACATATAGTAATTACCATCATCCCCTACAATATCCGCACCAGTAAAGTATGTCCAATTGATAGCATACTTATCTTCCCAATGGGGAGGAACACTATTCTTTTCAAGAGCATCTTTTGCCCTGCATGGGTAAGTATTCAATTCAATAGACTCTGTAATGGCATTGTCAATACCATAGGTATTCATAAGAATATCCTCGGCTTTGAACATAGCAGCTGTCTCTGTCTTAGCATGGACGAGCATATCCATAGATACTGGCACGCCATTGTGTTGATAACCGGTTACTGTAACCTGGAATTCGTGGATTTGATTCTTGTTTTTCATGGTTGTTTTCCTATCGGTAATAAAAATAATAATACTATAATGGTAGAGAGGGATTACTCTTTCTCGGCTTTAGCCCTATCCTGTTCCCAAAGTTCAAACAGAAATTCCTCTAGTTCAGCCATATCGTCATACATATACAATTTCCTTAACGGTAAATAAAATAATAATACTATACGGACATAGACAATCAATTTGCCTCTAATAGCTTAGATTTATTCATAGTATCCAACATATTTATTATCAACGACTAGATCTAAGCTATGTCTATTTTCATCTATCCTATCAAGCACATCAGTAACAAGACGCAACTTATCATGTAGCTGGCATATCATATCACCCAATGCCTTAGAATCACGGCTTTCAAAAAAGATATTATTCACATGATATGCCACCTCATTCAATTCACTGGCATAGTCTTGCAATGACCTGGCATCATCAGCCGTAATGGCAGCAGCCATAGATAAGCCCCATTCCTTACGTTTCTGCTCGGCCTGTGCCTTACGGTAAGCATGGTATTCATCTACCGTCATATTGTGCTGACGGGCTTGACGTTCCCAGTATTTCACTACACTGGCTTGCACTTGTTCGTTGGTCTTTTTCATAAGGTTGTTTCCTTAAAGGTGGTTGTTCTTAAACTTACTATACAAATATACGGAATTGCGCATTAAGATCAAAGCATTATTTTACTTTTTTGTGGTATCGGTAACTATTATTTTTTTACCTTTGACCACTGCGCCACGGTCTGGAACATGGACACCATAACATAACACTATGAGAAATAAGGTAGTTACGCCGGTTTTGAGGGTTTTCATATTACATATCCTATTAGTATATCATCAATTTCTTATACAAATATAAGGCGTTGGCATGAGAGATCAAAGCACTATTTTGGGGTATATGAAATTTGGATTTAGTCTAAATAAGGATAAGGGGATATAGGGGTAAAAATAGGTCAAAATGGGGTATCTAGGAGGAGGGTGTAACCCTATGGCGCACAAGGATTTAGATACCCTCTAGGTAGGGGGGTGGGGTAATTTCACGTAAATCCTTATGGGGTAGGGGGTTAGGCCTGCCGGGCCTAGTCCGTTTCCAGACCGGAGCCAATTTTTTGCTATAGGAAACCTTCCCTTCGGTATACCCAGTTGGGTATAATAATTCTATCAACCCGTTTCACCACTCAACATTATCGCCGTGTTCCCATTCACCAGAACCACCATTAAATCCAGTAAAACCATAACCGCCGGTCTTCTCCACAACAACCCTATCCAATTCCCCAGCACTTGTGAATATCAAGTCATTGACCATGTATTGTGCAAGTTCATTTGCCATTTGATGTAGGTTTTCATTGGGGTTTAGTTCGGTAATATCTTTTCTCATAAACATAACACACTCCAGATTGGTATAAAACATATTACATAAATAGGACATATTTATATTTACAATGATATGATGAATATAAAGGGTTGCGGTGTTGGACACCACCCTAAACCCTATCATTCAGTAATTCATAAAATATATTATAGTGAGTGTAACATGACTGTTGAATTGATGAATAAGAAATTTACTCTGTCTATATCTACTATTGTGGGTATTGTGACTGCTGTGGCATCCATAGTGGGTGTATATTGGAAAATGAGTAGTGAAGTGGCTGTAAGTAAGGCTGAGATAGCGACTCTGAAAGAAACGGTTGTGGAATTAAAGGGTGAAATAAGTAAGGTAGAGGGCACACTATGGGATGTTACGACCGCATACAATGATATGGCGAAAGGGTTACATTCGACATCGACACGGAGGAAAATTAGATCACTGTCTGTGGGGGGTGTTGGGGAGGCGGACACCGTTGATTTGGGTAGTCTGAAACCAATCCGTAAGGAGTTCAAACGATGATACTACTGAAAGAAATATTGATGGAAACTCTGTTAAGGGAGTATATTGACACCGAGATGACGAAACTCATGGCATACCTTAATTCCACACCGGAGCAGAAGTTCAGGGAGTTAGAGATGACTATTGGATATGATTCAATGATAGAGTATTATGTTGGTAACTCTGATGTCAGAAAGGGTTGGAAAACCGTTGAAGTAGAGATGGCCAAAGAAGATGAATGGGATTCATATGGTTCGTTTGATGTTATGAAAGTGAAGAACAAAGAAGATTATGGGGCAATCTTCAAGTTCTATCTTCTACGAATGGCGGGTATGGGTCTTGAAAGTCTGTATAACTCATTAGATATTGGTTCAGAACATATCCCCTCATGGTATTGGTTAGAAGAACCTGAATTGGTAAAGAATCAATGGTTAGTTCATGGAACATCACAATTGGATGCGGCGTTCATGGCTAAACAAGGATTCATTCGTGGTGTTAAGGATTGGAGGAAGTTAGGATTGACCACATGGTTTGATGGTAAAAGTGCAGAAAAGAAACTTGGTGGATATAACTTTGCATATACGGTAGAAGACTTTGCTCAATATGGTTTGGATGGGGATGAAGTTAAATACGGTGATGGAACTATATTGGTATTCCGTGCGTCTGGTATACGCAGTTTCCATTCTGCAGATGATGAAATGCAAACTATATTCAATGGTAAGACTGCAACAGACATTGTTCCCATATATGACATGATGGGTTCACTTCGTATTTATTCAAAGAAAAGAAAAGAATTGATTACATTTAGTAATCATATAGATGCAGTTAATTGGGTAGTTAATAATTATGATCAATACCGTAAAGCAATTGGATGGGAGAAACCAAGAAAATGATTAAATTAAAAGACATATTGATGGAACGAATATCCGATGTTGTATATCACTTTACAAGCACGAAAGCAGCCGATAATATCATAGGAACTAACCGTTTCAGATTAGAACCAATACCAGTTGAAATGAATGTTGATGCCGGTAGAAAGTATGATGAAGGATATTATATGTCCGTGGCAAGAACAAAGGTAGAAGGTTATACAAAGAATGCAAGTAACTTTCAATGTTACTATGTTCGTTTTGAAATGGACGGTGGTAAATTGGGTAACAAATATAAGGGTGGTGCTTACAACTATTGGCAAGACCAACATGGTCAAGATGACTATGAAGAATTTGAAGACCGTATTTTTTCCAAAGATATGTATATTCCGAATGCAATAGGATATATCAAGAGAATGGATGTTGATGTCAGTAGAAGATGTATGGGGTTTAAGACGGAGAAATTGATTAAGACTGCAACTGGTGCAGGTGTTCCAACATTCTTATTTCCAAGCAGAGAGAAGTGGGCTCAACAATCAGGTGGTGTTCAAATAGAAGGGTTGGATGGGTATAATAAATTTATGGAATTACTCGTCAAGTAAGTCTTTGGCAATTGCAATAAAGTGTTCTTCGTCAATGGGGAATACTGTTTTCAATCTTTCTATAAAGTCCATAATACCGGACTCATATCCCTCATTATACGCTTCTTCTACAAGTGTTAAATCATTTCCTTTAATCATGGTGTTATTCGGTTGGTTAATAAAAAGTGGGGCACCGAAAACAACCACGAAAACGGTGCCCCGATAGCAAACTCCGGGGAGGAGTATGTAGGGAGTAATTATCTATTTTTTATTTTATCTATCATCCAATTCCAAACTGATAGTAAAAACATACGGTATATGTAAAGTCTTTCCTTTGTCATTTTCCTTGTTCCAATTTATTCAGTCTATCTACTTCCTTTTGCATTTCAATAAGACCTTTTTGAACCCATGTATCGTTTGGGTTTTCTTTCAGAATTTGTTTAGCAACTTCAATCATTTGTTCTAATTTTTGTTTGTTATCCATATTATCCTCCGTTGTGGGCCCTGCCGGACTTGAACCGGCAACCTAACGATTATGAGTCGTTTGCTCTAACCGATTGAGCTAAAGGCCCTGTTTGTGATCCCAAGGGGGCTCGAACCCCTATTATCGCCGTGAAAGGGCGGTGTCCTAACCATTAAACGATGGGACCGAAAAACAAATATAAGGAAATTTTCGTAACTGAGCAAGCAATTTATATTTTTTTCATAACAAAATTGGTTGCGGTTTGTGCATACATATCACTTAAATAGTATGCTTCAATTTCATACGGGTTCTTCTCATACCCATATTGTTCATTCCATCGTTCATACCAACCGCCCTTTGTGGGTTGTAGGTAGTGTATGTATTCATGGATAAGAGTCCTGATAAAATTCTTTACAGTTCTATGCCCACGAGCTCTGATAATAATTGTGTTGGTTTCATCTTCAAAGTAAGCAAGACAATCTTTATTCCGTTCACCGTCAAGAGTGCTCCATTCCCAACAAACATACGGATGACCTCTTTGTTCGTTCATACCAAATTTTTCTACGCACCAATCCATTGTATAGTCAATTATGGTATCAACAGTTTCATCATCCACGTTGTTCTTGGATAGATACATAGTCTCCGCCGGTATTGGTTTTACCGGCGGAGCCATTGCAAATCGTTTTAGATATTTGGTTTTAACCATTCTTCTTCGCCGCGGATAGTAGTTGATCATTCATGGCCTTCACAACTTTTGGAATTTCATCAGCACGGTTTAGATGAACACAATTTGTTTTGTATGTGTTCAATACAGTTTGGAAGTCATGTTTACCGCCGATGAAATATGTGAGAACATTGATACCGCGAGAACGCATACGCTCAATTTGTTTTCTGGAGTGTATTTGTGCCTCAGCACCAGCATAACGGAAACCTTGTTTATCGTGTGTCATATAAGGTTCACCGTCACAAAGGTTGATAAAGTAAGCATCGGTGTTAGCGGATTGTTTGATAATCTCACCCATAATCGCCTCAAAGCAAAGGCCTTCTGGTGTTGTGTTTGTGGTGTAGATACTTTCAAAAACATGACGAATGTGTGCAAGGTTGTGTTTGTTGGAATCATACAGATAAACAAGGTATGGTGTGTCATGTAAGGATGATTTGGTTCTACTACCATACCCCATGTTGTCTGAATAGACAGAGCGAGCACTAACTACAACATGAAGATTTTTGATTTGTTTAGCAGCAACAGCAAACATTACAGCAAGTTTGACTGATTCTTCAAACTTGTCACCGTTCATTGAACCGGATGCATCAATTGATAGGTGAATGAATGACGGTTGATATTCGTGAACATTGATTTGTTTGAATATCTCGTAGTTACTACTACCAATTTCATGTAACAGTCTAGCATCAATTTTACCAGCTTTGAGACGGGTAGATGTAGTTACTCTTTCTTCGTTACGAATTTGTAACTTCTTAGCGAGCATTTTACCGAGAGCAATATATCTGGAAACATCGCGTCTTCGCCAACTGGTATATTTCCTATTGACGCCGAAAGGTATAGATACTTCACTATCCATGAATGAACTATTGATGTTGCGAATAATAACAGTTTTGATACCGCGAGTTATTCTACCATAGCCATCAAGGAAATTCTTTGCAACAACTTGTTCATCGAAATCAACAGATGCAATAGCATCAACTTTCTGTGTCTCTGTTTTTGTTAATTTTGTTTTTTTAGTGTCACCATTGATAAGGTCTATTTGTTTCTTGAACAACTTTTCAATTTGTTCTCTCTGTTTGTCTGTTAGTGGTTTGTCACTAACGCCGTCTGGTATTTGAGGACCAGGATTGTAATGTGGTGGTTCATAGTCATAACCGATCCCGTCACCATCGCCGTCGTCACCAGCATCATCGCCGTCTTGGTCAATAGGTTCGTGGTCAGTATCATCATCCTTTGGAACTTCCTTTAAGTGTTTCGTGATAATACCTGCAATTGTGCAAGCAAGGTTGATACGGTCTTCGTCAGTTTTCAATCTACGAATGTTCTGCAAGTCAAGTGTGTCCCAAACTAATTGTAGTCCGGGTAGGGCATCAAGGTTACGGAAAGGACTGCGGAAATTACACAAGTGGAAAAGATAATTATGCGCAGTAGGTTTCATAAATGTTTCGTCATAGAAGGCACGGGTAATCTTTTCGTCACCGAAGAACTTGTTGTAAAGTGATTTGTAATAGATACGATAACCGGGAGCAGCAGCATAGGTCATGGCATCAATATACAAGTCTTCGATGATATTCACAACAGATTTGAAAAATTCTACTTTATCGTGATAATTTTCAAACAGTTTTTCAACTTCATGGAAATCGGTAAAAATTAAATTACCGTTTTCATCTTTCAGAAAACTATGGGCACTATATGTCAAGTCAGACACAGCATCCCGAAACTTTTTCATGTCTGTATAGAGAATGTGACTGCTCTCATGTAGGGCAAGGCCAACATTTGAGTCAAAGTCTTTTTCATTCACGGATGCAGAAAGGTGAACGGTTTTGCCATCGGTCATATTTTGATTGGCACTATTATACTTGACACGAATTTTTGGATCACCGGTCATAATATGAACAAAGTTTGCAACGGCTCGTTGATACTGAGCAAGTGCAAAGTAATCATGTTTTTCTTCTTTGAAGCCATATTCATCATGGAACATGGATTCCCGTTTGTCAAACAGACCACCTTTGAGCCAGTAATTGGTTCCGGCTGAATACTCGTCTGAATAATCAGAAGCATATTTGTTCCAAAATTGGTTTGTTCTTGCACTTGCTTCTGCAAGAACACTTTTTACTGATTTTTTGAAAATACTCATACATAATCCCTTTATGGTTGTTATTGGTTGTTTCTATAAATATAAATAAAGTGCGGGGCGAACCCCGCACTATCACCAGAGTGGTTCTTTTCAAGATTTAGCAGTATCGCCTTCATCGAACATATTTTCATTGTCAAGACTTTCAATAGGAATGAATTTCTGAACAATTTGACGAACAAAGGTTCTTTCACTATCGGTTCCACCGTCTTCGGCAAAATATGGGAATACACATACTTCAAGTGCCTCACCGATAGTAAAGCCGTCACAAATGAGAGAAGCGGCACGAAGAATTGTTCTGGTTGAAATACTGGTGGAAACTTTACCGTGACCAGAAAGAACTTCGTTGTAAACTTGTGTATAGATTGAAGTCAAAATATCAACTGTTTGTTCGTTAAGGTTTGGACAAACATAATTGATAAGTTTACCTTGTTGTGTTTTGTCCAACAAGTCCATTTCAAGAATAAGGAAACGGTCTTGGATAGCACGGTCAATTACACGGGTTGATGTATATTCAACACCGATATTGGCGGTAGCAAGGAAAGAAACACCGGGTGCAACCTTGATAACTTCAGCATCAGGACTTTCATCAACACGAACATATCTTTGTCCGTCATCAAGAACGGTCATCAAGATATTCCACGCCTCTGGATGAGCACGGGACAATTCATCAAGCAGAATAACTGCATCAGGAATTTGAATTGCCTTGATAAAGGTGGATTGATTGAAATATGTTCCACTTTCTTTATCAAAGTGGGTGGTTCCAATGAGAGCCGTTCTTGGATCCTGTGTTGAACCCAAATTGAAATAAAAGAACGGTCTATCCATAGCATCTGCAACGGTTCGGACGGCAAGAGTTTTACCGGAGCCGGCAGGACCAGTTATCATAAGATTTTGACCACGGAGAACACTACGGACAAGATATTTCCATTTTATGTCCGAAAGAATTAGAGACTCCGGGCGAAATGATGGAGCCGTTGAAATAATGTCTGCAACAGACAAATTTTGTGATTTGGTTTTGGTTGTTTTGGTTCTAGACATAGAACAATTCCTGTAAGAAATGAATAAGGTTGTTTTTTAAGATATACAAATATAAGGCATTTTATTGAGAGATCAAAGCATTATTTTTATTTTTTTTGTCAATTTTTGATAACTTCTTGTTTACCAATAACTTAACCGCATCTTCGTGAACCAAATACTTTACTTTCTTTTGGTTCTCTTTCTGGACTTTGAGAACAAGAGTTTGATCAACTACTGGTTTCTCATGTATTTTGTAACTTTGGTATTTTCGGGTTCTTCCATTTGTCAGACGGCGGACATACTGAAACGAACATCCGAGAATTTTTGCAACTTCGGGTACTGTGTACCATTTGCCTTGCGGTGTGTCAATCATTTCTTTCTCCTGGTTGTTTTGGTTGGTTTAATAGATTTGGTTGTTGTTTTCTTTGTAGTTTTCTTCGTTACCTTAGCAGTCTTCGGTTTAGACGTTTTCTTCTTTGTAGTCTTGGTAGCCGACTTTGCGGGTGACTTTTTCTTCTGCAACTTCTTGGTTATCTCTGCAGAAATTTTATCATCGAGCGTCACTTTCTTTTTCTTGTTTGGTGAAGGTGGTTTAATTTCCGTTACCGGTAATGTTCCAAACAATTCTGGCTTCTCTACGCCCTTATGATATACCTTGCCGTTCTCATGGACAAATTCCTTAAAAAATTTCCAACCGCGAGGAAAACCAGTGGAAACGGTTTTCTCATTCAGAGTAGGACCTGGAATCTTTGAAGCAACACATTTCCAACAAGTGGCAGAGACTATGCCTTCCATAACACGCAATTTCTCGTTACAGTCACGGCCGGAATACCATTTACTATTTGGATCACCGCCCTCACAAGTTACTGTTTTCATCTTGATATTTTCAAGATTTCTTGTTTGTTTTTTTGTTGTTCCTTTGCGTCTCATAATTTTATTTCCTTATCTTAATAAATTATTTCTTAATACGGGTGACATGGTTGATTAAATATGGTTTGTAATTACCATACCACCATTTTCAGAAGAATATCTACCGATAGGTGTCCAATCCCGGCTATCAGGCCAAGGTTGGTTATTCAAGAACCACATCCAATTTTTCTGATGAATACGGACACCGGGAATACCGTTCAATCTTTCTTTTGTAGTCTTTGACTCCCAACCTGCAGAACGAACATAAACCATTCCGTCAGTATCGTCAATCTTTGCAATGGCATGGCCATGTAGATATAAGGTTGTGCCGTCTGTGTGGGTATTGTCTCTGCGGAATTTTTTACGCATTAACCAATTTGATACGGCGAGCTGTGTTACTTTTCTCATTGTGAGATCCTTGAATATGTGGTTGTTATCAGTTTACAATACAAATATAAGGCATTGCCAACTAAGATCAAAGCACTTTTTGAAATAATTGTAAAAATGTTAATATTTGTTTGTTTGGTTGTCATCATTTTATACTACAAATATAAGGCATTTTCTTCAAAGATCAAAGCAATAATAAAAAAAATTTGTAAACCGTTGATTTGTAAGGAGTTACGCTAAGTCTATAAAAATAAAGGACTTACGCCGGAAATGACGTAAATCCTTGAAAATAAAAGACTTAAATGATTTTTACTGAATGTTCAGCAAAACATCAGGTCTTTTTACTATTTCCACATTTCCAAATTCATCATCGAATAGGACATTTTCTTTATCCCATGAGACAATTTGATCTGGTGTAAGGCACCCGTATCTTTGAAAATATGAACCGTATTCTTCAAACATCGCATCAATGTCATCAAAACTTATGTCTAAATCAAAAATTGGTATACCTGTATCTTGATTATTATTGTAAAATAATGAATTTTCAAATTTACCAAACTTATTCATGTATTCACCTTTTTGATCATCTTCCTGAATTGAAGAAATAATCCACTCAAAGATGTTTTCACGACTGATTTCGAGAGCACTATACTTTTCTTTTAATTCTTGTAAATCATTTGAATTTGAAACTAATTCAAAATTTTTCTTAAATTCATCAAGAAGTTGATTAAATTTTTCATTGCTCATAGATACAATCCACAATTTTTGATTCTGCAATAGTTTTGACTTCAAATGGTTCGGTGCTATCTTTAAGATACTTGTTCACCAAAACTTCTGCATCGGTTACTGAAACTGCATCAACTACATAGGTGCGGTTGTGCTTTTTTACTTTACCTTGTTCATTTGTGATTTCAAATTGAACTTTTGCGAGGTAGAACGCCATAACAATTCCTTTGGAAATGTGAAATAAAATGATTATATTTGATACGAATATATGAAATTGTTAAATACGAAGCAAGCAATTTTTGAATTTTTTTAGTATAGTTATTATTTTCATTGAGGGAAACCGATGTTGAGATTTATTTTAGTATTGTTGTTGGCATCACCTATGATATTGGGGAAAGAATGGGTGATTAAGTTGCCACTCACCAAAGTTCATGTTTATTCATCAGATACACTACGCCACCCATCATGGTATTCGGTGAAGTATAGATTGAGAAATATGATAAACCTTTCGTTTTTTACTACAAAAACAGTAGTTCCACCGTTCAAAAATCATGGTTATATCAAACCAAATAACCCACATGGGTGGCCATTTGTTTCAATTGATGATCCACACGACTATGGTGTTCCAAATTTAAGACCACATCTACACTTCAGCGATAGTTATGGGGTGCCAGCGATATGGTCAAAATACATCTTTGCGGGAACGCCACTACTTGTTAAGGACAGTTTACCACAAAAGATACCAAATAACAGTTTTACAACAGCCAGAAGGCCGAGAACAGTATTTGGCAGTCATCATCCAGATAGTGTGTTTATCTACATAAATACCGGTATAAGAGTAGTTGATTTACCCAAAAGATTATTGGAATTGGGTTGCAGGGATGCAATCAATATGGATGGCGGTGGTTCCACATTTCTATATCGTGGTAACAAATATGATTATGTCCAATCGCCAATTAAAAAAATGAGGAAATATCCTAATGTTCTTGCTTGGTAATAGATATTGCTTTGATCATATAGGTAAAATTTATTATCTTGCCAGTGAACACGGAGAAAGTGTGAACACAAAGAAAGTGATAAGATCTAGATCTAATATAGATCTATAGATCTAATATAGAGTGAGTGAATTTTAATAAGTAAAAAATTGCTTGCTTTATATTTATATTTTCACTATCTTTGATAGATAATCAAAGTTCGTTCTTTGAAAATATGGTCGGTATATGTTTTAACCATTTTGTTGGAATCAACACTATGGTATGTTAAATATATTATCCATAAATGAGGACAGGATTATGACTAACAAATGTAAACGGGTTATAGCATTGTTCTTTATTGGCTTTTATTTCCCTATGGTAGCATTTACAACTACCCTTAATAAAGGTGCTGAAACTAAAGCAGCAACAATGAAGAATGTGTTATATTCATCTATCGTTTGGGTTGAGTCAAAAGGCAATGCAACCGCACGATCAAAGGATGGTTCACTTGGTATAGTACAAATTTTACCAGTAATGGTGAAGGAAGTGAACCGAATCTGTAAAATGAAAGGTATTAACAAATCTTTTAATTTACAAGATAGGCTAAATCCTGAAAAGTCTGAACAAATGTTTTGGATTTTTCAGAATTTCTACAATCCCAACATTAACTGGGAAACCATCACAATGAGTGATATGGAAATCATTGCACGAAAGTGGAATGGCGGTCCCAATGGACACAAAAAAGGTGCTACTCGGCACTATTGGAGTAAAGTTTCAAAGATGGTCTACAAAGACCTGAAAGAAAGGGGTTTTAAGGTATAACAATCTTTATACCATATACGAGAGATTTTTTTTACATACCGACCATTTTTCTCTCGTAAATCTTCTATTTATTTCTAAACAGTTATTCAAAAACGGAGAGTTAGGTGGAAATACTAACATCATTTTTATTAGGGTTTATATCAATGTGGCTTGTTTTACGGCTGGATATTATGAAACCAAGTAAAGTTCAAATTAAAGATACAATGATTGAAATGGCAACACACTATGGTAATAATCAAAAAATTTGTAAAGAATTGAAAAATTATTCCATTGAACAAATAAAGAACGGAAACTATGAATATGTAGAAGTCATAGACACAATAAAAAGGAATAGTAATGACAAAACAAGAACATAAATTGAAATCCATGTTAAATTACTATGAAGTAAACATGGGTGGAAAGAAAGATGAAAAGATGTCTAAAAAAGAATTACAAAGATTTTTAGACACCTTCAATCAAATTCTTGATTTTTATATGTTGCAAGATATAATGAAGAAAATAAAAGAAAAGAGACAAGAAGAAATAGATGGTGAAGATGAAGATAAAGACTTTATGATGCCACCAAAAGAATTACCGGAAATTGACGATGAAACATTTGAAAATGAAATGATGAAAAATCCAGAAAATTTTTTTGGTAGTAAAAAAGACAAAGAAAAAAATTACAATGATCCGATAGATACCGATATAAATAAATTTTTGAAATGGCTTACTATGATACTTTATACAGGTGACCATTCAGTGATAATTACGGAAGATAAAAATGGTATCAATATAAAATTGGTAAAGATAAATAAAGGTAAAAAATAAGTTATGTCCGTAAAATTAGTTTCGTTCACAGAACCTACATCACTCATGGAAGTAAATGGTGACGGTAGTATTGAAACAATTTCTCCTGAAGAATTGATAGTTTATATTGCGAGAGTGAGTAACCCATCTAATCAGATGAATATGGAAACTGCTCCTAAATTGATAAACTATTTGATTAAGCATAAACACTGGTCTCCATTTGAATTTGTTGATATGACAGTTGAGATAGTCACTCGAAGAAGTATAGCTGCTCAAATTCTTCGTCACAAATCATTTTCATTTCAGGAATTCTCACAAAGGTATTCAACAGCAACAGAGATACAACCTGTTGAATTGAGAAAACAAGGAAAAACAAACAGACAGAGTAGTGAAGAACCAATGCCAGATTTTTTACTACAAAGAGACATCGAACAACATTTTGCTAATTCAAAAATGTTATATGATAAGTTAATAAAACAAGGAGTTTCAAGAGAAACTGCCCGTGATGTTCTTCCACTTTCAACAGAAACAACTATGTATATGAAAGGTTCTGTTCGTAGTTGGATTCATTATCTTGAACTTCGATGTTCACCAGATACACAATTAGAACACAGAAAAATTGCAGAAGGAATAAAGAGTATTTTTGTTAATCAATTTCCGAACATATCGGAAGCAATAGGATGGGAATAATATGGAAGAAACATATTCAAAAAAAGATTTGCTAGATGAAATAATCTATTGCGGAATTGGAAATAATGAAAGTGTTTTACATTTTGGTGCATGTTACTTTGATAATGATTTTATGAAAACACTCGATGAATTTGAGTTAGACATAGAATATACTGCGGTAGATGTGCACGATAATGTAAAAACATTTTTCAGCGATTACCAACCGTATGAAAGAACCCATCCTTGGGTATCTGTTCAAGAAAGTATGCAAGAGTTTATAGACAATATAACAGACGAAAGATACAATTGGACAATAATATCCGGTATTTTTGATAAACCAATATACACTAATAGACAATATGTTTTTATTGATGAAGTTGTTAAAAATTGTTTAAACTTCACGGATAATTTAATAATAACAATAGATATAAAAGAAACTGCAACATTCCAATACAATGCAGGTTTCTTAATTTTACATTTCATTTCAAAGTATAAAAAAATAACTGTTAAAAAAATAACAGAAACAACATTTATTTTCTGTATTAATAATTAAGGAGTTTCTTATGTTAGAAATCATTTTAACCGCCATTGGCGGTATAGTTTTGGGAACCGTTGCAATTTGGTTGTATTACCGAGAAAAGTTTACAGAAGTTCTCACAGAGCTGGAAGACAAAAAGGTTATTATTAAAACAATTCATCAACACGCTGATCAAATTGAAAGG
>Ga0222714_10003051_pt1 | contig 17334 bp, 13 predicted proteins | sample C33_3DmetaG_FD_165048 | JGI IMG/M metagenome (GOLD analysis project Ga0222714, IMG submission 165048) | Estuarine water microbial communities from San Francisco Bay, California, United States - C33_3D | ecosystem: Environmental > Aquatic > Marine > Unclassified | place: USA: California...
AATTTGTCTCGCAACCGGGGCTGGTCGAAGTACCGAACGAGGATGTGATGGGCTTTGAGCTGCTTATAGAGAGTCTCTGCGCCGATTGCGTCGGGGATGGTGGCGAGCAGGAAATTGCTCTGGCTGTCGCCTGTGCCAAGTCCGAGCGCATTCAGACCCTCGCGTAATCGCGAGCGCTGTTCGCGCACCTGGCGCCAGGTGTTGCGGGCGTAATCCACCGACTCGATGGCGGCTGTCGCGAGGCGCTGGGCGATGAAATCCGTGTTGTAGCTGTCACGGGTCTTGTACAGCATCGGGTTGATCAGCGACGCGGCGCCTATGCCGTAGCCAAAACGCAGGCCAGCGAGGGAATAGCCCTTGCTCATCGTGCGCAGAATCAGAATATTTTCATGCTCACGAATCAACGCAACGGAATCATAGCCAAGCTCCGGGTCGACAAAGTCCACATAAGCCTCGTCGACAAGCAGCACACCGGAGAATGCGCTCGCAAGCTGGGCCAGATAAGTGGCAGGCAGCAGACAACCGGTTGGGGCGTGGGGATTGACGAGGATGATCATCTTCGCCTGCGCCGCAATCGCGCCCGCCAAAAAATCCTGCGGCATGCGCCAGTCATCATCCAGAGGCAACTCCACCAGCTGACAGGACTGAACATCAGCCAGCACCGGATAGAGAGAGTAGCTCGGTTGTGTCGTGACGATGGTTTCACCGCTGTCGACGAAGGTGGTAATTGCCAGTCGCAATAACTCATCCCCGCCGTTCGTTGCCACGATATTGTCCGGTGAAATTCCATGATAGGCACTTGCGGCCTGCCGGAACGGAGTTGCCAGTGGCGGTGGATAACGGCGCAGCGATGCGATGTCGATGGCGGCAAGCGCGGCGGCTACCTGCGGACTCGGTGGATACGGATTCTCGTTCGTATTCAGCTTGATCGTGGTGGCGGCATCCGGTTGTTCACCGGGTGTATAGCCGTGCATCCGGGCGATGTTGGGGCGCTCTAGTGTCATAAACAGGCTTCGTTCGGAATGGCAATATCGGGTTTTGCGTGCGGACTGACCAGCAAAGATGCGAAGGGTAAAGGGAATTGCGCGCAGCGGCAAGGTTGGCGAAGGGGGTGAGTCCGAATTGGTAGCATGGCCAACATAGCCCTAACGCTCATTATTCGTTGGTGGCGGCAGGCAGATAGCCGCGTACGCGATTCTGCCAACCGGCAAGCCAGCGCTGCTCGTTGCGGGCAGTGGGTGCGTTCTGTACGCGCTGTTGCAGGAGCTTGGCTGCGGTGGCGCTGAAAGCCGGCAGGCTCGGCTCCGGCATTGCCATCAGTACCTGCAACAGGCCCCAACCCTGGCCGGCGTAGCGTTCCGCGGTATTGAGTCCACTGCCCTTGAAGTGCAGGTAGTCGATCAGGGCGTACAGGCCATGGGGTGGGGAGGCATTCGCGATCGCGTAGAAGCGCTGCGATAGCTCGCCGCGTATGGCTGCGGGGGTGGCCGCCAGTAGCGCCGGTAGTTGCTCGGTGAGGCGGCGGGCGATGAAGTCCACCTGCACGGCACGCGTGTCAGCCAGGAACTGGCGCAATGCGATGAGTTCAGGGGAATCCTGAGCCGCGAGAAAGGCGTCTCGTGAGAGCCAGGGTGAGTCATCCGAGGGCAGTGATTCGAGCCAGTCAGGCAGGGCTATCTTCTGTTCCCGGTAGTACGCCAACAGAGGCGGGAAAGTCTCCTCGAAGATCTCCGTCTGGTCGGCCCGGTACCAGATGAAGTGGCCGAGGCCCAGCGAAGGAAACGACTCGCCTTCATTCCAGCTTGTGAGGCACTCGAATCGGGCATTGCACTCGTTGCGGAAGATTTGCTCACCAAGCCATTCGCGCTGGCTGGCACTGAGTGCCGGCAATTCCGAAGCAGAAGCCGAAAAAGTTGCCGCAGTTAACATAATTAGGCGTAAATACCTATTGAAACTGTTTGAAATTGCTGGCATTTTGGGTGGATTCCACTGGACGCTGGGAAAGTTTACCATGGCTCCTGCAGCCCTGGCTCACGGTGATACCGCCACAATTTAGTTGCTCCAACAGTTATATCGGCCACAGGCGGTTTTAAGAGTAATAAGAAAGACAGATCTTGCCACTTCAGATGTTGAAATCGAGACCCCGGCGACTCCTCCCGCCGAGAAGCCGGATCCGTTTGTCACCAGCCTGTCAAAAATTTATCAGCGACTGAAATATTCAAAGAAGCTGAAGGCGGCGATGAAGGATGTCGAGAAAGATCTGCTCGACTTGCTTGGCGTCCGGCTTTTCACCATTTATCAGTGTGTCGACAACGGCAAGGACATCATGGCGAGCATCAAGGGGGGGATCCCAATGATGATGACTCCGTGCAGATCCGCGTCCCGTTTTCCCCCACTTCGCTTGCGGGCTATGTGGCCCTCAGTCAGCGTGCGCTTGTCATTCGCAATGTACTCGACAGCAACGAGTTGCTGGACATTCACCCGCGTCTGCAGTTCGACAGGCGCTTCAGTGAAGCGAAGGGCTGGAAGGTCAAGTCGATGATCGTCGTTCCGATCAAGGACGAGATTTTGCTGGGTGTGCTGCAGCTTATCAACTTCGAGGGTGACCGGGAGTTTACCAAGTCAGACCTCAAGCATGCACTCATGGTGTGCCAGATGCTGGCGAAGCAGTTCCGCTCTTCGCTCCAGAGCACGCAGGGTCCCTATGACTACCTCGTGCAGAAGGGCAAGATCACCAGTGTCGAACTGGAAGAACTGGAAACGAAGACATCGCTCTACGGGGGATCGGTTACCCGTACCCTGATGGAGGAATTCGACATCGAAGCCGACATGATCGGCAAATCCCTCGAATATTATTACCGCGTGCCGTAGATGAAGTACGACCCCGAACATCAGCTACCGACTGAACTGCTGGAGAATATCGGTATCAGCTATCTGCGCAGTAACCTGTGGCTGCCCGTCGCCGGTACGAAAGAAGAGGCCGTCATCCTGATTGACGATCCTTCCGACTACCAGCGCATCATGGAAATCCAGGGTGTCGTGAATGCCCGCAACTACGTGTTTCGGGTTGGCCTGCGCGAACATATCCTGCAATTCCTTCGTGGCGACAAGGAGGTCGATATCGAAGAAGGCTTCGATGATGTGTTCTCGACCCTCGACGACCAGGGTGGCATCGAAGTCGACGACTCTGATGACGAGGAAGACGAAGCGCTGGCGGAAACCTCGGGCATCATTCAGCTCGTGAATCGCATCATCACCGAGTCTGACCGAATCGGAGCCTCAGATATCCATATCGAACCGGGCAAGGACAATGCCCCCGGTGGCGTGCGCATCCGGGTGGATGGCATCTGTCGTGAACTGTTGAAAATTCCCAAGGAACACTGTGCAGCACTGATCGCCCGTATCAAGGTCATCTCCCGACTCAATATCGCCGAGAAGCGCTTGCCGCAGGACGGCAAGTGCAAACTGAAGGTACGTGGCAAGAAACTCGAGTTGCGGGTAGCGACTGTGCCCACTGTGCAGGGAGAGAGTGCCGTGCTGCGTATCCTGGCTGCCGGTAGTGCATTGCCACTGGACAAGCTCAATCTGAGTCCGGCCAACCATGAAAGAGTTGTCGAAATGTCGGCGCATCCCCATGGACTGTTCCTGGTTGTGGGGCCAACGGGTTCCGGTAAGACCACAACCCTACATGCAGTGTTAGGATACATTAATAAGCCGGAGCGCAAGATCTGGACCGCAGAAGACCCGGTGGAGATCACTCAACCTGGGTTGCAGCAGGTACAGATGTTGCCCAAGATCGATTTTACATTTGCCACGGCGATGTGGGCGTTCCTGCGTGCCGACCCGGACGTCATCCTCATCGGTGAGATGCGTGACCACGAGACCGCCAGCATCGGTGTTGAGGCGTCACTCACGGGTCACCTTGTGTTATCCACGCTGCACACGAACTCGGCACCGGAGACGATCACCCGTCTGCTCGACCTGGGTCTGGATCCGGTCAATTTCTCAGATGCCTTGCTGGGCGTTCTCGCGCAGCGTCTGATGCGCACCCTCTGCTCGAAATGCAAACAGCCGTACAAGCCGGACCAGAAGGAACTGGATCATCTGATTGATGCCTACGGTCGTGAGCAATTCGAGGAGCTGAAGATCGATACCAAGACGGTAGAGCTGATGGGTCCTGTCGGTTGCACTGACTGTGGCAACACCGGCTATAAGGGCCGCACTGGCATTCATGAATTGCTTCGAGGCACGATCGAACTGCAGGCGATGATCTACAAGAAGGCCGAATTGTCCGAGATTCGCAAACAGGCGCTGAAGGATGGCATGCGCACGATGAAGCAGGACGGCATCCACAAGATCTTCCTGGGCCTCAGCGATTACAAGCAATTGCTGCGCGTAGTCTCGGAATAATCTCACCAAGACCTGACAGCTCACGTCGGGCGGCTTAGCGAAAACAGCAGTCGAAAACCCCGGCAATTTGGCGATTTGCGCGGTCAATTTGCCAAAAATGCGACCTGCCTTCAGTTTTTCTTTTGATGCAGTTCATAGTCCTGGCGATTACAGCCTTGTGCGGACAGAACGATAAATTATAGTGAGGCACAAGCACCAGTCATTCTGTGTAGCCAGTTTTCGGAATAGAAGGTACTGCTATGGCACGGGAATCCCGCACCAACACCATTCGACCTTACGTCTATGCGCTGGTCATTTTTCTCACGCTGGCAATTTCAATAGCGAATGAGGCCTTGAGCCGTCTGGGCATGGAGGGCAACTACTACGCCATGTTCTCGGTGGCGTTCCTGCTCGCCGCAATCCTGTTGAGTCGCAACCTGAAGATGGTGGCGCTGGTCGTCATCGGGGTGTTGGCTATCAATCTGCCTGACGGCACCCAGTTCTTCAATATCCAACTCGATCACGACCTGATCCTCGCGGTGGTCTGCGCCGCGATCTTTGCGCCGTCCGTCTACGGGTTACTGTTCAAGTAGTCGGGCTCCCGGACCCGGGCTGGGTCTTTGTGCCTCACTGGAACATCACTTCCGCCTGGATCATGAATTGCGTGATGCGCCACTGCGATTGCTCTTGCTGCATGCCGATCTCCAGGTCTGCGGCGCTCTCCAGAAACTGCAGATGCAAGACATAGGCGGCGGTGGCCGGGGGGCCTCCCATCGGTAACAGCGAGACGCGGGTATCGCCCGCAATGCTCTCGATGCGCTGGAGGGCGCCGAGCTGGCGATTGGCGAAGTCGATATAGCCGCTAAGCTGGCGTGGTGACTGGTCAGCCAACATCAGTGAATGGGCGTTCGCGATAAGCTGGTCGGCACCTGCGGTGAAGACTGCCTGGGTGATTTCGACAGCGAGATCCCGCGCCTCGGCGTCCAGTCGCGACTTGCGCACGACCCCACTTACCAGGATCACAACGATTGCGGTCAGTAGCAGCAGTATCGCTGCGACACTGAGTGTCCTGGTGGATGGCATGGAGGAGATTTTCTAGTGCTGGCGACTAAAGGAACGAGCGGTATTATAGATTGAAAAACTTCAATAAAAACAGTGATAAAGAATCGCTAAAATTGCAAAAACCCGTTTTAACCGGTTTTTTATGCACAAAAATGAAGAGGTCGTCACAAAAACCCAGAAAAACACAGGTTTTATTTTGAGTCGTTGGTTCAAAAACGCATAACTCTATGAATTTAAACAAGTTATTCGATTGTTTAAAATTTGATCAAATTGTGCAATTGTTACGCGATTTCGAGCTTTCCGGGCCCTGACGAGGATTTATACACTGACTTATCCACAGATTCTGTGGAAAAAATCCCAAACCATCGAGAATTCCAAATTGTCAGCACTCTCAAGGGCTTAAGAGGGGCATTTGAACACAGCTTGAGTAGTCGTGTCTAAGTGAGCGATTTGGATTCGTTCACACTGACACAGGCAGGTCGATTTTTTAGTTGGCAGGGAAGATTCTGCCAGGGCAGTAATTATGCTATCTTGCGACCACAGTTCTTTTACAGCAGTGAGATGATAGAGCTAACCGGCGACATACCTTTCTTGTGGCGACTCAGTGCCGAGAGTAGCGAAGGCTACTGTTCAGTATCGATGGTCGTCCCGTGTCCGCCCGACACGGAGATCAAGGATCTCACGATTGAAACGAGCGTGTTGAGTTTGTCGTCCGACAGCACCCGCTCGGAACACGAAGAAACACTGGAATGGAATCAGGAAGACATCAGCCTGTTCCTTAAGCTCGTCAACCAAAAGCAACTCAGCCTCAACCACACCATCTCCGACACAGTGCGTGTCGATCTCACCGATCCGGAGATTATCGATATTATTCATGTGGTGGCCGCCGCGGGCTTTGGCGTCGCCTTCAACTCCTACGGCCTGCTGAAGCAGTCTGAAGGCAATTTCCCGGTCTACACTTGTGAGGTTGGTGCTGCCGCCTCGCTCAACACCGTGAGTGGATTCAAGCCGTGCATTGTCGTCGATATCGAAGATGATGATGTGGTCTGTGTGTTACTCGATGATATCGATGTGCAGGACGTGGATGAATATGACCGCCTTTGTCGCCATGACCTGCTGTTGGTCAAACGCGTGGATATCCTGCATCCTGAATTTGCCGAAAACAGGACCAAGCCTGCCGGCACGCTGCTGCACTGAGGCCGGGCTTCAGGCCGGGTCGCGCGCCAGATCATCCAGATAGGCGAGGATCCTGTCGGCGGCCTGATCGGCGGAGAGCTGACTCGTGTCGAGATGTATGTCAGGAGCCTCCGGGGCCTCATAGGGGCTGTCGAAGCCGGTAAAATTGCTGATTTCTCCCGCCCGTGCCTTCTTGTACAAGCCCTTGGGATCGCGCTGCTCGCACACGTCCAGATGGGTATCGACATACACTTCGATGAATTCACCTGGCTCAAACAAGGCCCGCGCCATCTCGCGCTCGGCCTTGAACGGTGAAATGAAGCTGGTGATTACAATGAGTCCCGCGTCCAGCATCAGCTTCGCCGTTTCTGCCACCCGACGAATGTTCTCCACCCGATCCGCATCGGTAAATCCCAGGTCCCGATTCAGGCCATGGCGCACGTTGTCGCCGTCCAGCAGATAGGGATGCAGTGAGCGACTGACGAGTTTCTGTTCCAGCCGATTCGCAATCGTGGACTTGCCCGAGGCAGAGAGTCCCGTCAGCCAGATCACCCGCGGTGTCTGTTGCTTTATCGCGGCACGTCGGGCCTTGTCGACCGCAGTCGCCTGCCAGTGCACATTGCTGGCACGGCGCAGGGCGTGCAGGATCTTGCCGGTCGCGACACGCTCACCGGAAGTGCTGTCGTGAAGCGTAAATACGCCAGTTGCGGGATTGACAGTGTAGGGGTCGAAAGCAATCTCTTGTCTCAGCGCCAGGTTACACAAGCCGGACTCGGTCTGAAGCAGATGCGTGGCCGCGATCTGTTCCGACTCGATGCCGAGTCGACATTTGAGTTTGCTGATATGGGCAATAACGCGTCGATGCGCCGCCTGCAGGACGTAGTTGCGGCCCGGCAGCAAGGGCAGAATTCCAAGCCAGTGCAGTTCCGCCTGAAACTGGTCGGCTGCGATGGGTCGCTGTTGGGCGGGAGCGAGCAGGGCGCCAACGCTTGCAGGCAATTCGGTACTGAAGGTGACTCTCAGGAGCGATCCGGGCTCAGCACGGGAGAGTGCCGCCCCTGCGGCCTGCAGCGCCGTGATTCGGGCCTGTCTTCCGCCGGGGACGAGGCTTACCTCGGCACCGACGACCAGGCTGCCGCACAGCAGATCCCCTTCTACACAGTTGTTGGTGACGACTCGGGCGATGCTGAAGCGGGTGCATGCGGCTTGGTTGGGGTGTGCAGCATCAGCGGTCATGGGCCGACCTCACTTGCGTTGATTGAAGCGCCTGCCGACGAGCGCGGAAGTGATGTTTATCTTTTGTATGTCGATGGCTCCACCGGCGATGCCCCAACCCCACGCATCGCGCAATTTCTGTTCCAGCGGAAACTCTTTGGAGTAACCATAGCCGCCCATCAGTTGCATGGCCTTGCCGGTGACTGTGCGCACGGTTTCGTTGGCAAAACACTTCGCCACCGAACTCTCGGCGATGGAGGGCAAGCCGGACTCGGCATTGACGACAGCCCGATACAACAACAGTCGCGCTGCCTCCAGTTGCATTTTCATCTCTGCAATCTGTAATTGAACAGCCTGGAAGTCGATCAGGGGTTTGCCGAACTGCTGTCGCTGTTGACAGTAGTCCAGCACATACTCAAAGGCCGACTGCGCGACGGCCAGTGACATGGTTGTGTTACCGCATCGTTCGAGATCAAACGCATCCATCAGCTTGCCGAATCCACCCGCGGGCACGATGATATTCTCCTGCGGGACAGCGACGTCTTCGAAATACATGTCGGCGCTGGTCACCCCGCGGAATCCCATGTGGTGCTCACGCTTGCCGAAGCTGAGTCCAGGCATTCCCTTCTCGACGAGCACGGCACCAATACCGGCGGCACCCGGTTTGTCATCAAGACGACAATAAACAACGTAGGCCTCGGAGTGGCCGGCACCCGAACACCAGCGCTTGGTGCCATTGAGGATGATGGCATCGCCCTCAATGCGGCCACGGGTGGTGAGATCAGTAAGCGCCGAACCGGCATTGGGCTCGGACATGGAGACAGCCACGATGGCTTCGCCGCTGCAGACTCGCGGCAAGATACGTTGCTTGAGCGCCTCATTGCCGAAATGGGCAATCGCGAGACAGGGGCCGAAACAGGATTCAAAGACGGGAAAGGCCACGGCGATAGAGATCTTGGCGATTTCCTCCAGCACGAGCACCGCGTCGAAGTGGCTCATGCCGCCACCTCCGTAACAGGCATCCAGATTTATGCCCAGATAGCCCAATTGGCCGTAGCGTTGTCGCAGTGCCAGGGACACCGGTTCGTCTTTGGCTTCGATTTCACGGGCGATTTCAGGTAGCTCTTTGCGAGCGAATTGCCGAACGGACTCCTGCAGGGCACGTTGCTCATCGGACAGGGTGAAGTCCATCCGTCTCTCCTCGGTGTGTTATGACGTGGCGAAATACCGGGCTCATTGTAGAACAAGACTTGTCCTCGCCATAGTAGCGCGGTCGGGACCGGTGTCACCGCTTTACCAACCGGTGCCCGAGGCTGCTATAATCGCGCCGGTTTCACGGGAGCAGGGAATCAATCGGGGCTTCGGCACGACGCTCATCCATCTCAACTCGAGATTTTCCACTCCTTTCACGGCACGAGCCGGCGCTAACGACAATGACGACGAAAGCACTAATTGATGAAATTCAGCGGCGGCGGGTATTGGCGATCATTTCCCACCCCGATGCGGGCAAGACCACGATAACCGAAAAGCTGCTGCTGATCGGTAACCTGATCCAGGTGGCCGGCATGGTCAAGGGCAAGAAGACTGATCGTGCAGCGACATCGGACTGGATGGCCATGGAGCAGCAGCGCGGTATTTCTGTCACCTCGTCCGTCATGCAGTTTCCTTACAAAAATCGTATGGTTAACCTGCTCGATACCCCGGGTCACGAAGACTTCTCTGAAGACACCTATCGCGTGCTCACTGCCGTCGACTCGGCGCTGATGATCGTTGATGGTGCCAAGGGCGTGGAAGAGCGCACCATCAAGCTGATGGATGTATGTCGGTTGCGCGATACTCCCATTTTTACGTTCGTCAACAAGCTCGACCGCGATATCCGTGATCCGATCGAATTGCTGGATGAAATTGAGACCGTTTTAAAAATTCGTTGCGCACCGATTAACTGGCCTCTGGGCCATGGTCGCGATTTCCGCGGCGTCTACAATCTCTATACCGACACCTTGCATCTCTACCAGCCCGGCCAGGGGAGTGTGCTAGCCGATGTGGTGCAGGTGAAAGGTCTGGACAGTCCCGAGGCCTTGCGTGTACTGGGCGATGAGGCGCTGGCGTTCAAGGACGAGATCGAGCTGGTGCGCGGCGCAAGCAATGCCTTCGACAAAGACGCTTATCTGCGGGGCGAGATGACACCGGTATTCTTTGGTACTGCTCTCGGTAATTTCGGAGTGCGCGAGATGCTGGATGATTTCGTCGAATGGGCTCCCCCTCCGAAGCCTCGCGCAACAGAGACCCGCGAAGTCGCGGCCATCGAGCCCAGCTTCAGCGGCTTCATATTCAAGATCCAGGCGAACATGGATCCGAACCACCGCGATCGCATCGCGTTCATGCGCATCTGCTCGGGTCAGTACAGCAAGGGCATGAAGATGCGGCATAATCGCATCGGAAAAGAGATCAAGATCGCCGACGCCGTGACTTTTCTGGCAGGCGACCGCTCCCAGGCAGAGGCGGCCGTGTCAGGCGATATCATTGGCTTGCACAACCACGGTACCATCCAGATTGGCGACACCTTCACCGAAGGCGAGGAACTCAAGTTTCAGGGTATTCCCCATTTTGCGCCGGAATTATTCAAGCGCATCCGTCTGACCGACCCATTAAAAGTCAAGCAACTGCAGAAGGGGCTCACCCAGCTGTCCGAGGAAGGCTCGACCCAGGTGTTCATGCCGCTGCGCAATAATGACCTGATCGTAGGCGCCGTCGGTGCGCTGCAATTCGAAGTTGTCGCCTTCCGACTGAAGGACGAGTACAAAGTCGATTGCCTCTATGAGCCTGTGACCGTGTATGTGGCCCGTTGGGTGGATTCGAAAAACAAGGCGAAACTGGATGAGTTTCGCAAGAAAGCCTACGAGAATCTGGCGGTCGATGGTGGCGGCTATCTCACGTATCTGGCCCCGACTCGGGTCAATCTGAGTCTGATGGAAGAGCGCTGGCCCGACATCGAGTTCCGTGCGACCCGCGAGCACTAAAGCGACAAATGAGCAGTAATGACTAACACCTGTCATATGAGTTTTTCTGTCAGCGCCAGCGATGGTAAGGCGCGCCGCGGCTGCATGCAGTTTCCGCGTGGTGAGATCCAGACACCGGCCTTTATGCCAGTGGGTACCTATGGCTCGGTCAAAGGCCTCAATCCGCAACAGGTTGCTGACACCGGTGCCCAGATTCTGCTCGGCAATACTTTTCACTTGATGTTGCGCCCGGGTACCGCGGTGATTCAGCAACACGGCGACCTGCATGACTTCATGCACTGGCCTAAACCGATTCTCACCGACTCGGGCGGATTTCAGGTATTTAGCCTGGGAGAGATGCGCAAGATCAGCGAAGAGGGAGTCCGCTTCCGATCACCCGTGGATGGTGCCGATATCTTTCTTGGCCCGGAATCCGCCATCGAAGTGCAGCAGCAGCTCGGTTCCGACATTATTATGGTGTTTGATGAGTGCACGCCGTATCCGGCGACGGAGTCTGCAGCTCGGCAGTCCATGGAACTGTCCATGCGTTGGGCGCGGCGTTGCAAGACGCGTCACGGCGACCACCCCTCGGCACTTTTTGGTATCGTGCAGGGCGGCATGTACACCGGCCTGCGCGAGCGGTCCCTCGCCGGACTGATTGATATCGGCTTCGATGGCTATGCCATCGGCGGCCTGTCAGTCGGTGAACCAAAGGCGGAGATGCAGGCCGTGATCGAGCATCTGGCGCACCAGCTGCCAGCGGATCGACCCCGCTACTTGATGGGTGTCGGCACACCGCGCGATCTCGTCTATGCGGTATCTCAGGGCATCGACATGTTTGACTGCGTCATGCCAACCCGCAACGCCCGCAACGGCTATCTGTTTACCTCGGGTGGCCTGCTGCGCCTTCGCAACAGCCGCTACCGCACTGACACGGCACGGCTGGACCCGCGCTGCGACTGCTATACCTGCCGCAATTTCAGTCGTGCCTATCTCCATCATCTGGACAAATGCCGCGAAATTCTTGGCTCCCAGCTCAACACGCTCCACAATTTGCACTACTACCAGACCCTGATGCGTGGTTTGCGCAGTGCCATAGAACAGGGTAGATTGAGCGCCTTTGTCAGCCAGTTCCTGGCGGATCAGGAGGCGTTGGATGCCGACCACGCGGAGGCCGAGGCCTGACCCGCGAGCTGCCAGTGACTTGAATACCCGGCATTTGTCCCAACAATGACAGGACTGACAACCATAATCCGGTAAAATGCCCGGTCCGGACCCCACTCCGGCCGGCGCAGAGAGCCGGAAACCCGCGCTTTACGCGGCCCATTGAGAAAAACCGAGAGCGAGATGATGAACTTCCTATTTCCCACCGCCTATGCCCAGGAACCCGGCGCGCCGTCCATGACCTACAACCTGATTCTGTTCGGCGGCATGTTTGTCCTGTTTTACCTGATCCTGTGGCGACCCCAGTCCAAACGCGCCAAGGAGCACAAGGAATTGATCAGCAGCATCACCAAAGGCGATGAAGTCCTGACCAGTGGTGGTTTGCTGGGCAAGGTGACGCGGGTCAGCGACGAATACATCGCAATCCAGGTCGCCGAAGGCGTGGAACTCAAGGTTCAGAAGGCTTCCGTCGCCGCCGCACTGCCCAAGGGCACAATCAACCAGATTTAATCTGATCCGGATTTGGAGAGCGGCTGCAAGGCCAGACAGAGCATTATGTTGAACAGATACCCGGCGTGGAAGAATATTCTCATCCTCTTGGTCGTCATCCTCGGGCTGCTTTACTCCGTGCCCAACCTCTATCCCGACGACGAAGCCATTCAGATTACCGGCACCAACCTCGATCTTAATCAGTCAGACCTTGCGGTAGTGACCACTGCCCTGGAGGCTGCCCAGATCGATTTCTTCGGCGTCGAATTCGAAGAGACCTCGATCATGGTGCGCTTCAATTCGGTTGAAGAACAGTTGCGTGCGAAGACAGCGATCGAGGATGCGCTGGGAGACGGATACATTATCGCGCTGAACCTGGCGCCGACCACGCCCTCCTGGCTGCAGGCTATCGGTGCCGGCAAGATGAATCTCGGCCTGGATCTGCAGGGTGGTGTGCACTTCCTGATGGAAGTCGACATGGACGCTGCCATTGAACGACGCATGGAAGACAACCTGAGTAACGTGCGCACGATTCTGCGAGAACAGCGTATCCGCACGCGCGGCCTTAACCTGATCGACAACACCCATCTCGAGATTCGGTTTGCCGATACTGACGATCGCAGTCAGGCGCGCGCCGAACTCGTCGACGATTTTCCGGAACTGCAATTCCAGAATCGTGAGGAAGAGGGTGTGTTTATCCTCGACCTGCGCATGACCCCGGAGACGATCCTGCAAATTCAACGCGACACCTTGCAGGCCAATCGCACCACAATCGCCAATCGCGTCGATGCGCTCGGTGTGGCAGAGCCGACCGTGCAGCAGCAGGGCGCCGATCGCATCGTGGTGGAACTGCCGGGTGTGCAGGATCCCGCCCAGGCCATTCAGTTCCTGCAGCGCATCGCCACGCTGGAGTTCCACCTCGAAGCCGCGCTCGGCGCTTCGTCGTTATCCTATGAAACCTATATCAATCCAGATGGCGTGCCGATCAATGTCGACAACGACGTGATCCTGCAGGGCGATCGCATTTCCAATGTACGCTCCACTCTGGACCAGAATGGCCTGCCCCAGGTGCAGATCAATCTCGATGCCCAGGGTGGCAACCAGATCAACCGCGTTACGCGCGACAACGTTGGTCGCAACATGGACATCCTCCTAAGCGAGACGAAGTCACGCACCAATACCGTCATCAATGAGGCGGGTGAGCAGGTTGATGAGACGGAATTCTATGAAGAGAAGCGTTTGATCAGCCATGCAACCATTCGCACGGCATTACCGCGCACCTTCGTCATCACCGGTCTGTCCTCCACCGAAGCCAATGAACTGTCACGCTTGATCAGCTCCGGCTCGCTGGCAGCGCCGATGACGATCGTTGAGCAGTCAGTGATCGGTCCGTCCATGGGCGCTGAGAATCTGGAGCAGGGTATTCGCGGTGTGCAGGTCGCAGCCGCTCTCGTCATCCTGTTCATGCTCTTCTATTACCGTTTGTTTGGTCTGGCTGCGAACATAGCGCTGATCATGAATATCCTGCTGATTTTCGCAGTCATGTCCTCGATCATTCCGGCGACTCTCACCTTGCCGGGCATCGTCGGTATTGTACTGACAGTCGGTATGGCGGTGGATGCGAACGTACTTATCTTCACGCGTATAAGAGAGGAGTTGAACGACGGGGCGCCACCCCAGCGGGCCATCGACTCCGGTTATGATCGTGCCTTTACCACGATTCTCGATGCCAACCTGACGACCTTCCTCGTCGCGGTGGTGTTATTCACGATCGGCAGCGGTCCCGTCAAGGGCTTCGCCGTGACCTTGATGATCGGTATCGTCACCTCGATGTTTACAGCCATCGTGGGAACCCGGGCGCTGATCAATCTGATTTATGGCGGACGCAAGGTGGACACACTCTCCATTGGCGGTACCTTACAACCGAAACCTGCCGAAAGCTGATCGGTGAGCAAAAACATGCGGAAAATTATGGCTGACAGAGAAATTGATTTCATGGGCGTGCGACACTTCGCAGGCATCGGTTCCATCGTGCTGGTGCTGGTGTCGCTGGTGTCGCTGGCGATCAACGGCCTGCAGTTTGGACTCGATTTCACCAGCGGTACGTCGGTACGGCTGAGCTATTCCGAGCCGGTGGTGCTGGATCAGGTCAACAGCAGCCTGCAGGCCAATGGTTACGAAGACGCGGTCGTCGTCAGCTTTGGTTCGGATCGTGAAATTCGTATTATGCTCTCTGTCGATGATTCGATTCTCGAAAGTGATCAGGCGGCACACGCCGTTGCCGTGGGTGAAACCATCGCCGAACTGTTGCAGCGCGACTCCAGCAGTGAAGTAACGCTGCTCGGGTCGGATTTTGTGAGTGCGAAAGTCGGTGCGGAACTCGCGGAAGAGGGCGGACTCGGCATGCTCGTCGCGCTCGGGATCATCATGGTGTATATCGCACTGCGCTTTCAGTTCAAGTTTTCGGTGGGTGCGGTGGTAGCATTGGCCCACGATATCATCATAACGCTGGGTATATTTTCGCTGTTCAAGATGGAGTTCAATCTGAACACGCTGGCGGCGATACTGGCGATCATCGGTTACTCGTTGAACGACACGATTGTGGTATCGGACCGCATTCGTGAGAATTTCCGGCGCCTGCGCAGGGGCTCCCCTGAAGAGATGGTCAACATCTCGTTGAACCAGACTCTGGGTCGTACCTTGATCACTTCCTTGACGACCCTGCTTGTACTCGTGTCGATACTCTTCATCGGTGGCGAATCCACCCGCGGTTTTGCGATCGCCCTGATCATCGGCGTCGTCGTCGGCACCTACTCCTCCATCTATATTGCTTCCAATATCATCCTGCTGATGAAAGTCACCAAGGATGATCTCATGATTCCGGTCAAGGAAGGCTCCGAACTGGATGCTATTCCCTGAAGTTCCGGGCTCGCCCGGAATCTTCACCCCCCGATAAAGTTGCCGACCGGAACGGCGATACACTGGCAGAGTCGCTAAGAAATAGCGCTTGGCGACTTTTGTCATTGTTGCTATGTTTTAGCCCTTTGAATCTCCAGCTTCGACAGGAACGGGTACCCGGTATGAATAGCCGTGCAGCTTGGTCGCCGATCAGAGCAGTCGTGATGTGGTGGGCGACGTTGTTCGGGTGTGCTGTTTTGCCGTTACTGGCCTCGGCGCAATCCATTGAGCTGTTTCCCCGCCCGCCGGAATTGTTGCCGGCGATCAAATTCTGGACCCGGATCTATACCGAAGTCGATACCGCCAGTGGTTTCTTGCACGACGCCCAGAACCTGTCCGTGGTCTATGCCAGTCTGCCTCTGGACCGGGCACTGATTGAGTCTACGCGCAGTCGAATCCAGGAAGACCTGCGAACTCTCGCCAGCGGACGCCGCACCAATCTCACGCGCAGTGCCCAGGATGTCTTGGCGCAGTGGCCAGCCGATGTCAGCAATGAGACCTTGCGCATTGCGGCAACCAATGTGCGCTGGCAGTTGGGCCAGTCCGATCGATTTCTGGCTGGTCTGCAGCGCTCGGGCGCCTATCGAAAACACATCGATGCGGTGATACGCGAGAAGCGCTTGCCGCCGGCACTCGCCGTGCTGCCCCATGTCGAGTCCTCATTTAATCCTGGCGCCTATTCCAGCGCCTCAGCCGCCGGCATGTGGCAGTTTGGACGTGCCACCGGCCAACGTTTCATGCGCATCGATCATATCGTCGATGAACGCATGGACCCCTACATGGCGACCAATGCAGCGATGAGTCTGCTGGAATATAACTACAGCGTACTCGGTACCTGGCCACTGGCGCTGACTGCCTATAACCACGGCGTGGGAGGCATCACCCGTGCCGTGCGCGAGATGGGCACCACTGACATCGGCAAGATTGCGGCCGAATACAAGGGGCGTGCCTTCGGCTTTGCCTCCCGCAATTTTTACGCCCAGTTTCTGGCCGTAAATGACGTCGAGCGTGACGCCTCCAAGTACTTCTCCGATATTCGCATGGCGACGCCACCCAATTTTCTCGAGGTACGCACCGATGCCTTCATTGACGCCGAAGTCTTCGCGCGCTCTGTGGGTATCAGTCTCGAACAGTTGCAGGCCGACAATCCGGCATTGCGACCCGCCGTGTGGGAGGGCAACAAGCGCATACCACAGGGATTCCCGGTGAAAGTAAGAGCCGAGGTGGTGAGTGGTGGGGATCTGCTGGCATTGGTGCCCGTGGATTTCAAGTTTGCCGTGCAGACACCGGACGTGGCTTATGTGGTCGTGCGTGGCGACAGCCTGTCTGTCATCGCTCGGCGCTTCAACACCACGGTGTCGAAACTCGTCGCACTCAATCAACTGCCGAGCAGCAATCGGATTGCCATCGGCCAGCGCCTGTTGCTGCCCCAGGACAATGTGCCGGAGCAACAACTGGTCGCTACCACCAGCACGGCAAACGAAGAGGGGATCTACACGGTTAGGCGCGGAGATACCGTCTCGCTGATTGCGGCACGTTACGGGGTTACCGAGCAGTCCCTGCTCAATATCAATGGCATTCAGGATCCGCACCGCATCTACCCCGGCCAGCGTATAACACTGCCGGGTTACGAGCGCAACGATCGCCAGTTGGCGGCAATCAATTCACAATCCGTGCCCACACCACCCACCGTGGTTCAATTCGCTGACACGGACGAGCCCGAACCACCCGCGCAGCCGCTGGAGGCACAGACCACAGCCAGCACACTGCCGCCGGAGTCGCCGGTGGATGCTGCCCCGGCCGCCGAGCAGTTAGCGTTGAATCTTGAAACGCTGCCACCCGCCGCCGTGTTGCCGGATAACCAGCAGCTCGATACGCCGGT
>Ga0222714_10003052_pt1 | contig 17331 bp, 20 predicted proteins | sample C33_3DmetaG_FD_165048 | JGI IMG/M metagenome (GOLD analysis project Ga0222714, IMG submission 165048) | Estuarine water microbial communities from San Francisco Bay, California, United States - C33_3D | ecosystem: Environmental > Aquatic > Marine > Unclassified | place: USA: California...
GCGGACGAACTAGACTAGAGATAAGCCTTTCCCGCTGCCGGAAAAACTTTGACATTTCTCGAGCGACAATGACCCAGAAACCTAGGCCAAGATGCGAAAGCGTCACCTGCACAAGCGCAGCCCCATCCTCTTGTTTAGCTGCCAAATCCGGATTAGCAATGGGACAGGCTTTTCCAGTCTTTCGCAGCGCATCGCGTGTGGCAAGTAAAATGGCTACAGCCATCGTTGCACCCCGGCTCCCGAATTGCGGTAGTGTCTATCGACACCTCGACTCCGCCTCATCGATACCAAGTGTATCGAGAACATTGGTGGAATGTAGGAACCCACTGAGCGGAGCGACCTCGATAACAGCCTCCGAGGTGGCAAGGAGGATGGGCATTCGCAGCTGCCCACTCCAACGCCGATAGTTGAGTTGGACCCCTTTTGAACCGTCCAAGGTCATAGTATCAGACGCCATGTAATCCGTCATCACGGCCCGCGTCCTCTCCGGAGAACGAGCATATGCCTGCAGAACGGATTTTAGTGCGATCCACGACGCCCAATCGACCGATCCCATTTTTCGCTCGTAGAGCCTGTCAAAGCGAGACGACACTTGCGTGGCTCCGTCCCGTTCCATCGCCCAATGCCAAGCTTCCGAAGTCAATCCAACCGAGCCGATCACCGGCCGGGCCTCTTGCGTGGCATAGGGGACATAGCGCCCGAATTCGCCGCGAGAATCCGCCACGAAGACAACATCGTACCTTGTGCCTCCGGTCAGCAAAGCGACATTGTTACCCTCTCGTTGTGAGGGGTCAGCGGCCAAGGTAAATGGTCGGCGATCGCGGATCGACAGTCGAAGCCGCTCTGCGCTTTGGGTAAACGCGTCGGCAATCGCTGCATCGCGGGGTGTCTCGCCTTGAAGGATTAGCACGTCAGTCCAGTCCTTTGACCGCAGATACTGTGCGAATGCGTCCATCATCTGGCGGTCGCTGGGGAAGCTGTGCAGGAGGTCGGGATCACACATCTCGCGCAGCGCGTTGTCAGCAGCCGAAACGTTGATCAATGTCACATCGATATGAGCCGTAGCTACAGTCTCGACCATGTCGCCGGGCAGGTCGAGCAGAACGAACTGCGCGCCACCTGCTACCAGATCCTGCACCGCCGGTACTGCATCGCCGTCGGTCACCTCGCGGGCCTCGACGCGGGGAGCAAGGCCCATCGCATCGGACACAAAAGCTAAGTCGCTAATCGCCATCTGCGCACCGTCAATCGATCGTACCGGCGGCGGCACGATCAGCCTTGCATAGCCCCAGTCTCGAACATAGCGCGGATCGTCCTTGAGGGTGACCAAACCAATGACCACCTCGGCGGGACTATCCTGTGCCGGGGCGGACAGTGGCCAAAACGATAGTATCAGGACAAGAAGTCGACGCATGATCAGTCGTCAACCAAGATGGTGTGCGGGGTGCGGCCAACCGGGATGCTCTCGACCGCCGCCAATGATCCTAGGTCGATAACGGTTATGTCATCCGAAAGCCCGTTGGCTACATAGGCCGTTCTTTCGTCATGGCTGAGCGCCACAGACCATGCGCGTGATCCGACGAGGATATAAGCTTCGACCTTGCGCGTCGCGGCATCGACGACTGCAATATGGTTCGCCCGGCCCAGCGAAACAAAAATGCGGCCACCATCGGCTGTTATTGCCATACCGACAGGGGTCACATCCTCGGGGCGGAAGCCGGGGGGAAGGAAGCTCAACACCTCTTTGATCGTGTTGTCGGTGGTGTTGATCACATGGACTTCGGACGACAATTCGTCCGACACCCACAATTCTGCCCCGTCCGGGGTCACGATGAACCGTCGTGGCCGCGTTCCAACGACGATATTCTTGGTCACACGCGCCGTTGCCGGGTCAACGATATGCACCATATCGGCAACTTCGGAGGTCACATAAATGGCCGACCCATCGGGCGCATTGATGACCCCTTCCGGCTCGGCACCGGTCGGAATCCTCTGCTCGACCGTGCCAGTGACGATGTCGATAATTTCCAGCGTACTGTCTTCTTCGTTCGAGACATAGATCTTCGTCCGGTCAGGGGAAAAAGCGAAGACCTCGGGCGAAGGTCCGGTCGGGATTGCGTCCACCACCTCAAACGTGGCGACATCAATCACTTCGATTACGTCGTCATCGCCGCAAGCGACATAGAGCAAAGTGTGTTCGTCATTGAAATGCATGTCACGCGGTCGACGCGATGTTTCTATCCGCGCGATGACCACGTGGTCGGGTGACAATACAACGATTTCGTTGCCGCGTTCGAGCGAAACAAAGATATTGCCGGAGCGCTCGGCCGCTACCGAAGCAAGGGGGAAAAGCATCAAGAAGACGGCAGCGATCCTGCGCATCTCAGTTCACCTCGAAATGGCCGATCATACCGCGAGTCTCAAAGCCGTCGACCCAGAAATCATATCGGCCCGGTCGGATCGGCACAAACCAGATTTCGAAGGTGCCCTCGTCGTCAAATTCGACCGAATACAAGCCCATCGGCTTTACCTCCAAATCGTTAATGACGACCTGATTGATCCACGAATTCCGCCACAGCTCGGGGGCCATAACCGCGAACTCTTCCAACCCGTCAGAACTGATCTCCCAGTGGTAGTATTTACCGGTTTCAAGCGTGTACTCGAGCGGCGCCATGCTCCACTCCGCACCATCCAACTGAAGAGGCTCCAGCCTTTCGGGGGCGGCGGCAAGGTTGCCTTCTGCCCAAAGCGGTCCGGCCAGACATGCAAGGGAAACGGCCCCGATCAGTTTAATGTTCAAGGCGGTTTCCTCCTTCACATTTAGCTAATTCTGACTCGGGGAATTATGCTGATCAATTCCTTTTGGGCCTATGTTCAATATTGGTGTCGCCAATCCGAGGGCGTGATAGTCCGGGAGTGCATTTTTGGCGGTCCAGACCGGACCAAATCGTATGAAAGGCAAGGAGGATGCACGTGACCCCCATCAGATTCGGAATCGCCTGCGCCTTGTTGTTTGGATGGATGGCCTTGTCCGCATTCTCTCCTGCGGCAAAGAAGATTGAACTTGGACTACAGACCACCGGAACCGCCGCTTGGGAAATTGCGGCGATGCAAGCCGCCCACATTGACGCGGAAAACGGAATCGAGATCGAAATTCGCGACGTGGCCAATTCCGGCGCGGGTCAGGTGGCGCTGCAAGCACGAGAAGTTGACGTGATCCTGTCGGATTTTGTATGGACTTCGATACAGCGTCACTCGGGCGCCGATTTCACTTTTGTACCCCATTCGCTTGCGGTTGGCGCCCTGATGGTCATGCCAGACGGCCCTGTCCAATCAATCGAAGACCTCTCGGGGGCTTCAATCGGGATCGCGGGCGGCCCGGTCGACAAATCTTATGTGGCACTTCAGGCCTATTACAATGCCAAGACTGGTGGAGTGTTGGCGGATATCATCGACGCCAAGTTTGGCGCCCCGCCGCTCGTCAATGAATTGCTCTTGTCGGGCGACGTCGATGCGGCCCTGAATTTTTGGCACTTCAACGCACGTGCGACAGTTGGGGGCGCGGTCGAGTTGATATCTGTCGCGGACATGCTCAAGGAGCTTGGCGTAGAGCGCACGCCGCCACTGCTGGGTTGGGTCTTCTCCGAGCGCTGGGCGCGGTCTCATAAGGACGAGATTAAGCGGTTCCTCACCGCTTCTTTCGAGACCAAGAGACATCTGCTAGAAGACGACGCTCTATGGGACTCGATCCGTCCGGCGATGGGTGACAACCTCAGCGACGAGGTGTTCACCGCTCTGCGCGACAACTATCGCCGTGGTATCGTCACCACCTATGGTCAAACGGATATAGACGCCGCAGCACAGAGCTTTGCGCTGATGGCCCAATATGGTGGTGTCGATCTTGTCGGAGACAGCACCGAGATCGCCGCGGGGACATTCTGGGACAAATTCAGGATCGGGGAGTGAGTGACGCAGGCGACACCGCCGACGGCCCTTCTCTCACTGGTTGGGCCGAGGTGCGGTTGGCGGCGGAAGCACCAGCAATGAACCGGTCCAGGACCCATGACAGAACACGCTGGCTTGAACTGACGTCTCTTCCGCTGCTGCTACTGATTTGGCAAATCGCCGCTTGGGTCGCGCAATCGCGTTTCCTGCCCGGACCGATACCTGTTGCCGCTGAAATCTGGGATCTTGTTTGGCAGGGTCCGCTCTTGGGCGATTTTAGGGAAACGTTACTGAGGGCGACGATTGGCTTCGCCACTGCGATGTGCATCGGAACCCTTATAGGGATCATGCTCGGCCGGAGCGACTGGGCCGACAGGCTTTTTGCGCCTTGGGTCGTCGTCGGCCTGAACATCCCAGCCATTGTCGTGGGGATCATCTGCTACATTTCTCTCGGACTCACGGATTTCGCGCTGATCCTTGCCGTCGTGATCAACAAGGTCCCGCTGGTGGTCACCATGATGCGCGAAGGGGTGCGAGCGCTTTCGGCCGATCTTGACGAATTCGCACAGACCTTCCGCTTGCCGTTCATGCGCAGGCTCCGGATTGTGGTAGTGCCGCAGCTTCTTCCGTATTTTCTTGCAGCCGCACGCGCGGGTTTGTCCCTTGTCTGGAAAATGGTCTTGGTATTTGAAGTATTAGGGAGTGACGGCGGCGTTGGCTTTCGCGTGGGGCTATATTTTCAACTATTCGATATGACGGGCATCCTTGCTTATGCTTGTTGCTTCGTAGTGGTCATTATGGTGTTGGAATACGGGGCGCTCCGTCCACTTGAAGGGAGGCTCCTACAATGGCGCAAGGACCGGACCTGAGCCTGAAAATCGACGGCCCAGCTTTTGGGTCGGACCCGCCCCTATTTTCAGACCTTCGCCTTCATGTGCCTGGTGGGCAAGTCCTTGCTCTTATAGGCCCGTCGGGGATCGGCAAGACAACGTTGTTGCGTATCCTGTCGGGAGTTGAACGCCGCTGGCAGGGCAAGGTTCTTGTGGGTGGGAAGCCTGCAGCGAGGGCGCCCATGCCGGGCTATTTGTTCCAGGATGCGCGGCTGCTGCCCTGGCTCTCAGCGGAGGACAACTTGCGCGCCGTCGCACCAGAACTCACCGATGCGCGGATCGCGGAACTTCTCCGCGAAGTCGGACTTGGAGGGCAGCAGAAGTCCTGGCCGCACGCCTTGTCCGGCGGCATGCAGCGGCGGCTGGCATTAGCAAGGGCGCTTTCTGTTCACCCAAGCCTGCTACTTCTGGACGAACCCTTCGTTTCGCTAGATCGTGCGATGGTTCGCGACCTTCAGGCGCTGTTTCTCAAGGTATTCGCCAATTTCGAGACTACCGTCGTTATGGTATCTCACGACCCTGAGGATGCCGCCCGATTGGCGGATCGTGCCGTCGTCCTGCTGGGCAGGCCTGCCCAGATCGCGGCAGATGTGCTGCTTCTCGGCAGGCGCGGGAACCGCAGCGTTGCAGAAATCGATCGCATAGCCGCCGACCTGGCAGCAGCCGTCGACCCAATCGGGGCAGTGGCATGACAACTCCCGTTCTTTCCCTCAAAGACGTTTCGAAATCTTACGGAAGCAAACCGGCGCTCAGGGGCGTGACGCTTGGGGTCGATGCGGGCGAGGTGGTCGGCCTTTTGGGCCCGAACGGTGCCGGGAAGTCGACCCTGTTTCAGATTTGCGCTGGCCTCTTCGCAGCAGACAGCGGCAACGTCAGCCTATTCGGACAGGACTATCGCGATGTCCCATCGGCGATCCTGCAACGAATCGGTGTAGTTTTTCAGTCGCGCTCCCTCGATACCGATATTTCTGTCAGGGCTAACCTTCAGTTTGTCGGAGGTCTTTTTGGCCTCTGGGGGACCGAGCTTCGCAACAGGATCGCATACGCCGCCGAAACCATGGAGATTATAGATCTACTGTCTCTTCCGGTCCGGGAGCTTTCTGGTGGCAACCAGCGCCGCGTGGAAATCGCACGGGCGCTCTTGTCGCGGCCTGATCTGTTGTTGTTGGATGAACCCTCTACCGGTCTTGATCCGGCCTCCCGCAAACGTTTGGTGGCAACGGTGTCGGATCTTGCCCGAGCCGAAGGTAAAGCGGTTCTCTGGTCGACTCACATCGCCGAGGAAGTCGAAGAGGCCAAGCAGATCATTCTGCTGGTCAACGGCCGAGTTGTAGAGACGGCCTCGCCCGCTGCCCTGCGGCAAAAGACCGGCACTTCGACGCTCGCCGATGCTTACATCGCGCTGACCGGCTCTGGGTTCGACAACAGCGCATCAGACTCTGAATAACGGCGCTAGGCGCTTGCCAAGTTCGATAGCTCCGCAGCCTGGATATTCGTTTTACCAATACACCAGATTGGAAGCCGTCGGCGGCGCCGTCCTCTTGGTCCAACTGTGGACGCCAACTTCGTTCATCGTTGGCCAGATCTGACGAAAGACCCTCCTCGGAAAACATTTCCAAATAGCTAAAATATTTGGGTTTTACCAGTTTTGGCATAGAATACCGAGGGGGCCGCAAGTCCTGAGGGAAGGATCGCCTCAGCGTCAAGCAATTGCCGAATTTCACCTCCCTTCGAAGGGCGTGTGCCACCCGCGGCCGGCTTTCGCCGCAGTCAGCAACTTGACCCCCGGAAAACGGCCCGGTTACGATTTGCCTGTCGCCCCGCCCAATTGGCGTGAGACATGACTGGATCCGGACAATTCGGGCCGGCGGAAGAGCAGCCCGCGACGTGGAAGGCGTAAGACATATGACACAGGCTCAACCTATATTCGATTTTGGCGGCGGCGCAGGAGCATGGATTTTTAGGATCCTGCTCGCAGCTGCGGCAGCCTTCATGGTGTATACTTGGTTTCAACCCTGGTGGATTGCCGATATCGCTGTGATCCAAGGGACCGATGACCTTGTGCTGCACCCCTGGGGGATCGATGCCGTGGGTCAGGTAAGGATGGGAGCTGACCCCGCGCTTTACGAGATGCCCGGTTTCTTTGGGCCCTTTGTTTGGACCTATTTCGGACTGGCGATGTTGGCTCTATTTGCCAGTCTTTTTCTTAACTTGTCCTTGCCCATCGGACGATTCCGGTTGCCACTTGCGGCGGTTTTGATCATCCTTGTCGGCCTGAGCTATTTGACCGCAGTCGGTCTAGCCTACTGGATAGGTGACATGCGCGCATCGGGAATGGACATGAACTTCATCGGTCGTTCGCAGTACACAGACCCCTCTTCACACCGGAAGGTTCGGATGGAGTCTGGGCTGATGGATGGTTACTGGTATGCCATGTATTCGGGATTCGCTCTGGTCGGGCTGGGCCTATTCCGGTTTATTTTCATGTGGAAACGAAAGGCCACGTGACAACACCTCCCAGAATCTGACCCAGCCTCGCAAGAGGCAAGCAACCAATATTGGCGGCTCCGGATGTGGATTCCCGGGCCGTCTTCATTTGCAGCCCGGTTTGAAGCATCGCCAGACCAATATTGCTAATAGGAAAATCCATCGAACAATAGTGCAAACATTACCGTACGTGCGTTTGATTTCAACGAAAGTTAGGGAGGCACAGAATGAAGGCGAAGCATTTAATAATGGGGCTTGCCGCTGCCGTAATGGTGGCCGGCACGGCACGTGCTGAGGTCACGCCAGAACGGCTTTTGGCGGCTGGGACCGAAGCAGAAGCCGGCAACTGGCTGACGATCGGCAAGGGCTATGACTCTAACCGCTACTCGTCCCTTGACCAGATTAACTCCGGCAACGTCTCGGGGCTGCGCGTTGTCATGGCGGCAACCATCGGCGGCTCTGAACCGGCCGGTTTCGGCGTCGGCTCGATGGAAGGCACTCCGCTTGCCGATGACGGGTTCCTCTATGTATCGGATCCTTGGGGCACTCCGTACAAGTTCGACCTGTCGAGCGGAAAGGCCGCCAAGCCAGTCTGGATATGCGACACCGGCATCGACAAAGATCCAAGCAAAGGCATCCTGTTGGCCAACCGTGGTCTCGCGCTCTCGGGTAACAACGTCATCACTGTGCTGAATGATGGCCGCGTGGTCGCATGCGACGCCGAAACCGGTGACGTGGTCTGGGACAAGCAGATCGCAACCGATGTCGGCGAGGGCTTTACGAACTCGCCACAGGTGGTTGGAGATAAGATCATCGTCGGCCAATCGTATGGTGACTGGGCCACTCGTGGCTGGATTGCAGCGCTTGACGCGAATTCCGGCGACGAAATTTGGCGCTTCTACACGATCCCAGCACCGGGCGAGCCGGGCTCCGAAACCTGGCTCTGTGATCAGACCGGCAATCCGGACTGCTGGAAAACCGGCGGCGGCGCGGCTTGGATGGCAGGCTCCTATGACCCCGACTCGAATACGGTCTTCTGGGGCACCGGTAACCCTGTCCCGATGTATGACCCCGAGTATCGTCCGGGCGACAACCTGTACACCAACTCCACCGTTGCGCTTGATGCAGATACGGGCGAGTTGAAATGGCACTTCCAGTACACGCCTGGCGACTACATGGATTATGACGAAGTCGGTCCGCAGTTGCTGCTGGATAGCGAAATCAACGGTGAACAGCGGAAGGTTCTTGCCCACTTTGGCCGGAACGGCATCTTCTACACGCTCGACCGGAACAACGGTGCCTACATCAACTCGGTCGCCTATGTCAGCAATCTGAACTGGACTTCGGGCATCGACCCCAAGACCGGCAAACCGCTCGAGTACAACCCGGAAGCAGCCCTTCAGACCTACGCGATTGGCGCGATCACCCGGGCTGGCGATGTTGCTACGACCTGCCCGAACATCCAGGGCGGCACCAACTTCTTCCCGACGGCTTACAACCCGAACCTTGGCCTCGCCTATGCGGCTGGCATCGAGGGTTGCTCGGATCTGTCGGTGCGAGCGGTTGATCCGGCTGATGTGACAGCGGGTAACATCTTCATCGGCGGCTCAGGCACCAACAGTGGCGAACAGACCGGTTCGATCAACGCTGTTGATGCGGCTACGGGTGCGGTTATGGCAACCCACAACACGACCTATCCGATGTACGGTGGCGTGATGGCTTCGGCCGACCTTCTGTGGGCCGGACATATGGACGGTACGTTTGCCGCCTATAATGCCGCGACACTGGAAGAGCTGTTCTCGATGAATGTCGGCACCTCGTTCCAGGGTGCGCCGATCACCTTCACCGCAAATGGCAAGCAGTATGTTGCCATCCTCGGCGGCGGTGTCGGTGTCGGCGCCGGCCTTGCCCCAGATTTGGCGAACATCCAGCCGTCCAACATGCTCTGGGTCTTCGGGCTCGACTGATTGAACCACCCCTCATGCCGGGCAGCTCACACGCTGCCCGGCATACTTGTCTTCCACGACTGGCCCATTCAGAGATTCACAATGCACCTGAGCCACGCCCTGTCAGTGCTTCTAGCCATCCTGACACTCGCGATCGTGGCGGCTCTTGCACCCTTCAGCAGCGCTCAGGTTGCAAGCGATACAATTGGGGATCCAGAACGTGGCAGAGTTGTCTTTCGGTCGATCGGCTACTGTGTGAGTTGTCATGGATGGGCTGGAGACGGAAAGTCAGGTACCAATCTTCAGGCCCCGATCGGACCCAACCTTCGCGAGACAGGCCTCGACAGGGCAACGCTGCTTGATGTTATAGGTTGCGGACGCCCAGGAACTCCAATGCCCTATCACGACAGGGCCGCGTATCGCGACGGTCGCTGTTCGGGAATGTCGCTTGCCGATTTCGCACAAGGCGTGGCCCCGACGCGCGGCAAAGTCTTCAGCGACCGTGACGTCGCAAACGTTGTCGCCTTTCTAGAGACCTATGTCATAGGCCGGGGCGAACCGACCTACGAGGAGTGCGCGGAGTTCTACGCCAACCCGTCTGCTGCCGCCTGCTCCGGAATGGATTGACCTAGCGATGCGCCAAGTAGCTTTCTCATCTTCACTCTGCCTTTCCATCCCTTTAGTGGCGATGTCGGCTCTCGACAGTTTTGCGCAGGAACAAATCGAACCGGTCTACTCTATTTGGGATGTTGAGCTGGGTCAGCCAGCTTCGCAATTGCCCGATGCCGAGGTCGCCGAGATTGCATGCGGCACGGCAGGCGGCCCGGCGGGGCAAGCTCTTGTGTCCTTCGAGGACTTCGCGTCTTGCCAGCCTGAATTCTCGGGCCTGTTCGAAGTTCTATTCGTCTACGATGACGAACAGGACTACATCGCGAGGGCACTGGAGCTGGAATACCAGTTCTTGCGCGGCGGCACTTCAGTCTACGCTCATCCCGTTATCGTGTCGGTTCTGATCGACCCTGATGGCGTCGTGCAGGGCCGCCGGATCGTAACTGACGACCGAATCCCGGACCTTGCGCGCAGAACTGCCTACACCCTAATCAACAATTTCAAAGCTCAGTACAGTGCTTGGTCACTCGAATGCGCAGAGATTCCAATGCAAGAGGGCGAGCTTCCTGTAGGCAAAGAGTTCTTCCACGAACTGTGCAGCGGCCAATCGCCCGATGGCATCACATTGGTCGCCTTTGAATCCAGCTACCTGCGCAAGAAAGGACAGATTGCCGTCAATCGAGAAACCCAGCAGGTCAACGTGGGTTATTTCGAGAGTCAAACTAGCTACGAAGAAGTCCTGACCCCTTACCAACCGGCGATCACGCCATGAAATCAGTTTTGCAGGCGACCATTCGACATGAAATTCCCTGTCATCGTGGCCAGGTCAAAGTCGACATCGCGCGTTGCGGCGGTCGTAAACCGGTTGCCGCTCAATATGGCGTCCTTCATAGTCGCACGCCGGAGGTTTGCCCCGTAGAAATCTGTGTAGGTAATTTTGGTGCCAACAAAACTGGCACGACTTGCCTCAGCCTGCACGAATCCTGCGAAGTAGACCGTTGCGCCATCGAACTTGCTTCGCCCCAGTTGCGCTCTATTCAGGTTGGTCTCCTGCATCGAGGCTCCGCTGAAATCGACGTTGTTCGCCACCGAGTCGCGCAGCAAAGTTCTATCAAGAACCGCACCTACGAGCGTCGCCGAGGTGAGCCGGACAGTTTGCATCCGCGCTTCGGTCAGGTCAGCCGCATTAAGATGAGCTCCCGACAATTGGGCTCCGTAAAACATTGCGCGCGTAAAAGTGCCGTCGGTCAAGCGGGCCTGGGTCAGCTCTGCGAGGTTGAAATTCGTGCCGACCGCCGTTACGCCTTCAAGTATCGCGCCACGAAGGTTGGCGCGGTGAAAAGACGCGCCAGACAAATTCGAGCCGGTCAGGTCGACCCCAGAAAGGTCTGCTTTCTTGAAATCGGCGTCCTGAAGGTCGCAGCCGCGGCAAGCGTTCAGCGTTCCTGCTTTCAGGTCAGACACCTGATCGGCCCAAAGCGGTCCGGCCGCGACTATCAATATTGCTGCCAAAGCATTTCGCATTCCCGGTCACTCCTGCTGTCGAAAGGATCCTATCATGCCTTCTGATACAGACCGCACCAAGCACTTTCGCAAATTGTGGACATTGGTCTTATCAATGGTAGCGTTAGGAATGGCTCCGCTCGCCGTCCAAGTCCAGGCTCAGACCTTGCCCGACGGGATCAGCGGAATGGCCGAGGTGATCGATGCCGACATCATAAGGATCGGAAACCAACGTGTGATCCTTTGGGGGATCGACGCGCCGGAGCGACGGCAGACCTGTCGTCTGAATGGGGAAATTTGGGGCTGCTATGACGTGGCCTTTCGGCAACTGCAGCTGTTGGCGGGCCGCGGCGAGGTAAACTGCGTATATTATGGCGATCCGGATCCGTTTGGCCGCCGTTTCGGGGTGTGCGAGAGCGGCGGACAGGATCTGAACGCAGAAATGGTCAAGGCGGGGCTCGCCCTCGCCTATTCAGAAGAAACTGATGCCTATCTGCCGCAGATGGGCGAAGCGATCGCGTCAGGCTTGGGCCTGTGGCAGATCGGTGCAATTTTCGAAGAGCCTTGGGAGTTTCGCCGCCGCGAGACCCCGGGCGGTTTCAGATAGGACCTGAGATGACGCAACTAGCCGATACAATTCTGGCGCCGGGCCGTGATGGGGCCTATGACTCGGTGATGAAATGGGCGCTTTTCATAGCGCTCGTCGCGATCGGATCGATCGTATCTTATGAATACGGTCTTCTGACCTATCTCTTCGCAGCGGACCGATCGAGGATCACGGTGTTGATCGCCGTCCTGTTTGTCGGTTTCTCGGCACACTGTCTGTGGATTCTGGTAGAACTGTCGCGCGAATACCGCCGGGCATTGACATGGAAGGCTGATCTTGCCGGTTGCACCATTGCGCCGGAACCACCGGTCGGTGGCGGGCTGATCGACAGCTACGTGGCCGATGTGATCCGGTCGCGCGAACATCCCTCGGAAGTGGAAGGCAACGCTCATCTTTTGATGATGAGCCTCGGCGCCAGCTTTCGCCGTCGCACTAAGATAGGCACGTATGGTTCCGACCTGCTCTACAAGCTCGGCATGCTCGGCACCATGGTCGGCTTTGTCATGATGTTGAATTCAATGGGTGATTTGGCGAATTTCGACGTCGATACCCTGCGCGGCGCCCTGCAAAAGATGATCGCGGGCATGGCCGTATCACTTCTAACGACGATCGCTGGTCTTATTGGCGGTATCTTATTGCGGATCGAATACAATATCGCCGATGCCCTCGTAACCGACATTAGCCAGACCGCGGTAAGCTTTACCGAGGTTTCACTGCTTCCACTTCTGGCCCGCGGCGAGCGCGATGTTTGAAGAAGAGCAGGAACCCGAGTTCGAGATCTTCTCGGCGCTACTGTTCAATTCCTTGAAGGCGATCACCTTCATGTTCTTCATCTCGTTTGCAATGATCAACAAGCCAGCCGACGAGGGCAAGATCGACCCGAAGGCCGAAATGATGATTACCGTCACCTGGCCAGACAACAACCCCGATGACGTTGATACCTATGTAATGGATCCAGCCGGAAACATCGTCTGGTATAACCAGCGCGAAGCAGGGCTGATGCACCTCGAACGCGACGACCGCGGCATGTTCAAGGATGTCATCCTTCTCAACAATGTTGAAATTTCGAACCCGCTAAACCAGGAAACAGTCGCTTTCCGCGGCATGCAGGATGGCGAATATGTCGTCAACGTTGTGCACTACATCGCCAACGGCTCGGCGCCACTCCCAGTGGAGGTCAAGGTTGAGAAACTAAACCCTAAGGTGGAGGTGATCTTCTATCAGACCCTCGAATTGCGCGGGACAGGTGATGAGGAAACCGCGGTCCGCTTCACGCTCGCGGAAGCAGATGTGGTCAATGTCAACAACACGCCGAGAAGTCTAGTCGAACTGACGAAATCTGGCGGCAAGGCTGGCGGCCGGGCGGCCGGTGGCAATCAGCCGCCCGGCCAAATCGACGCCGCGACAGGTCAGGTGGTCAGCCAATGACGTTCACAATTCTTTCACTGACGTTGTCCTACGCACTGGTGGTTGCACTTCTGACCTACCTGCTCCTGCTGTCGCGCCTGCATTGGGTGCTAAAAACATTGGCAACCATTGCGACGGTTGCTCTTATCCCACTGAATTTCCGTGGTGTCGGTGAATTGCGTGGCCTGCCCTCTGACGGACCGATCCCATCCAGTTTCATTCTACTCTGGGCGCAGGTCGTTGAACCGAACCTACTCCAGGGAGAGCACGGCCACGTATACCTATGGCTACAAACGCTGGACGAGCTAAATTATCCTGTCGGCCAGCCCCGCGCCTATCAACTGCCCTACTCCGATGACCTCAAATTCAAACTCAGCGAAGCGATGGGAGATATATCGAAAGGTGAGGAAATCCAAGGCACTATGGACGCCGTAGAGGCGCTCCCCGAGGATACGTCAGAGGCTCTCGCCGTCGAAGTCGAATTAGGCGCTGCCGAAGCCCGACCTGACGGGTCGGGTTCTGTGGGTGAGCGGGTGTTTGACTTTGAGCCATCGATGCTGAGCTTTGGTACCGCCCAGGCCCCGGTCACACCCGGCAAACCGCCATAACGGGCCAACGCAGGGTCCTCTTCGGCCTCCGGTCCTGGCCAGACTTTGGCGCCGATCGGAGGGCCAGCCACGACGCCAAAGGACCGGCGACGCCTAGCGGCCCGACGGCCTTCGGTTCGCGACAATCGGCAGTAACAAGCTGACCAAACCGAACACAAGCACTGCGGCAAGTACACTGCCAATCAACCAGCGTCCCCAACGCAGGACCTCGACGTCAGCACCAAACCAGCCTTGGTCGCCACCGAGCAGAACCCTGCCCCGCTCGCCGCCAGTCGCGCCGATGAGGATCGACCGGGCAAGATCGGCCTCGCTCGAAGCTTCACCCAGCCAAATAACGACTTCATAGCCCTGCCCCCTGGTCATATCTCCAAGGGCGAGCGCCGTCATGCCAGTGGAAGTTGTCGTGACCTCGACCAATTTCCCGTTGACCGATGCGAGGAGCGCACCAGGTACGGTAATGGCGACATCGGCAGTGGCGTCCTTGCTGAACACTTCACCGGTGACCGTCCGCCGGATTCCGTTTAACGCCAATAGCGCACTAAGTTCAGGAACATCCTCCAGCATGGCTTTCACGGCGACAACGTTCATCAGACGAGGCAAAACGATATCTCTGACTTTGTCCATCGAGCCGCTCGGAAGCGTCAGGCGGATCGCCACGTCCTGTCCGAGGCGGCGCTGCAATTCTTCGGCCATGAAGTCGGCCACAACGCCTGGATCCACGCCCATATCTGGCGGTAGCGGAAAGTCTTGTACGACGAGTTCTGCCTGAAGGCTCGGCGCGAACAGTCCGCGCGCATTTCCTGACATTATTAGAAGTCCAAGGCTCGACGACAGGATCAATCCCGACGCAATGACCACTTGCCAGAACCGCATGTCGCCTCCTTGTTGTTCGATGTCCAGACTAGCTGGAGTGATAATAGGAAATGTCGATACCCAAGATTGTCTTTTCCCCAACACCGTAAATTACGTTCGTTCCGGGGCCTGACATCACGCTAGTCATTCTGCCGTCGGAGGCTTCCTTTCAGTTGCTGCCAGCGGCGGAACAATCGAAGACGCTTCAAGTTTATTCATCTGCAGGGTGAACTCGGTCTGGCAATAGTCCACTATACCGCGGAAAATCCGTGCATAAGCCCCATGGGTCAACAGATGCTTGCGCATCACCAACACGATGCGGCGCGACATGCCATTGATCTTATAAAGCCGCAGTTGACTACGAATCGAATTAGGTAGGGTCGAGGCCGTTGAAACCGGCAGATGCGCCGTCGCCAGCCCCTCGGACACAAAATAGGCCGCAACATTGAAACTGGGCGCTCCGAATGTTGGCGTGGACGAGGGCAAATATGTCCGGTACCAGTTGTCCGATGGCCCGCGTGTTGGAACCGAGCTGTCAATCTCGACATAGCGAAGCAACTCCGGTCTGATCCGCGCGGGATCTGCCCCGGGCGAAAAAGCATATTTGAGATCATCTTCGGAAACGCTTGTTGGCACGGCAAGGGTGATATCGTCGGTAAAAAGCTCGCCGACGGTGAAGTTTGCGGCCTCTGGCCCCATCACCTCGGATGCCAGAATGGCGAAGTTGACCTTGTGCAAGCGGATCTGTTCGAAGAGGGCATACGAATTCAGGTCATAAACGAGTTCAAACTTCGCAAGATTTTGCTCGCGCATGGCGATCTTGGCCGCAGCGATTACAAAACCGCCCCGCAGCGCCGGCGTGATCCCCAATCGAAGCACTACCGAGCCATCGCGAAATCGCTGTTCATGTTCCCGCAGACTGTTCTGCATATGGCGGATCATTTCTTCGGCCTGCTTAAACCAGTATTCACCGGCAGGCGTCAGAGTGACCGAGCCGGTCCGGTTGCGTTCGATGAGCTGCGCTCCAAGCTGTTCCTCCAATTTGGCAAGCTGTTGGCTGATCGACGGTTGGCTAAGACCCACTCTTTGGCTTGCACGTGTGATCGTTCCCGCGATCACCACGCCGTAAAATATCTCTAGCTGCCGAAACTTGATGTCCACGCCGCTGGTGCCGAACGTATGGATGCTGGTTGGCCACTTGCTCATTTACTGCCCACTTCCACCTTCGTCACTAAGGCGACGCTGCCACTGCTTTCGCCCGATCTGCCGTAGTGATCGATCTGCGTAAAGGCGCCCAGAGCGCCATCACCGTCAAGGTCAGCCGAGCGCGATGCGGCCTTTACGACAACTTCGGGCGCACAGCCAAGCACCTATCACAAGACCTTTCTCTCAACATTGTCCTTCACGATCAAAGCACGTTTCCCGTCAGGCACATTGTTGTCAAGGTGCCCGCGCTGCCCCAAAGTACCGTAGGGTTCGTCCGCTCCGCTGACAAGATCAAGTATTGATGTCCAGTTGGTGGCGTTGGAAGAATTCGAACCCGTCTCAGATTGACCGCGACAGCGAGAGCGACGGCAAATTTCTGCAAAAGTCCATTCGCGCCGGGAGCAGAGCATCCCGCAGCGCATCTGCGGAACGCTCTGGGGTGAGCGAAAGCACGACCATTTGACATTGCGACCGCGTCAATTAGTTTTCACAACAAGGCTCGGTGGTGTCTGCAGCAAACAAGTTCGAACCAGCATCCATCAAGACAGCAAACATGCCCATATGTCGCGCAAAGACCGTGCCATTCGCCGCGAGCAGCGGCTCGGTCGGATTTACAAAAAGATCCGGCTTGAGAGGCAACGCTCCGAGTTGAAATGATCAAGAACAGAGCCATGAACGGCCAGCAACTTCTGAAGACCTCGCGTGCGCCGAGACCGAACCAACACCGGCTCTCGCCGCCGGAGCGTCAAGTGAGAGTTTTCCGCCCAACAATCCAGCCACCACCGCGTTATCCGGTCAATTGTCGGCCCCGATATCCCTCGGCGCGGCACCCTAAGAGCGAAGTCCATCTGCAACGAGAGAGGGAACCTGACAAGCTGCATCATCGCCGGTCAGATGATCTTGGGACTGGACTTGAAAAAATGAAATGGGGAGCATTCCTTGAACCGCGAGCGCTAGCAGGCGCACTGCTCCGCCTCATGCCAGGTTCTTCTGTCAGGACCGGCACATCATTCGTGCATTGAACCAAGACTAACGAGATGCGGCCCGACCAAAGGGCGGGCCGCATTGTGTATAGCAAAGCGCGTCTTGCGCCGTGCAGTTCAGTTCCGGTTATCTAAACCCGAGGTCTCGACAACACCCATCTCTGCCAGCGCCTTGTCGGTAAAGCTATAATCCACGATGTCATCAAGGCCAATCACCGGAACATCGGCGAAATCGGGATTTGCATAGATGAAGTCCAACGACTTTTGGAGGTTGGCAGGAAGCAAGCA
>Ga0222714_10003053_pt1 | contig 17330 bp, 27 predicted proteins | sample C33_3DmetaG_FD_165048 | JGI IMG/M metagenome (GOLD analysis project Ga0222714, IMG submission 165048) | Estuarine water microbial communities from San Francisco Bay, California, United States - C33_3D | ecosystem: Environmental > Aquatic > Marine > Unclassified | place: USA: California...
TTCCAAATCATACCAATACCATCCATCTTGAGCGGTGGGGTTGTAGTCCGCAATAATGAACTTGGTGGTTCTCATATTCAACTGAGTAAATGACTCCAACGATACTGACGTGATTTCATTTATGAAAACGATTTCTTGCTTCATACCTCGTAGTTTGGCTGAATTATCATCAGCCCCCAAGAAACGAATCATTGACCCATTGTCAAATCTGTAGATGACCTCTGACTTGTTGAAACTCTCGGGATTGTAAAACCCCATCTTCTCCATCACTTCCATAAAGTCAATCAAGATTGAGTTCCTAATAGAAACCAGTGTATCTCTGACGATTGTAATGGTGGTGGATTTATTCTGTAGAGCGTAAAGGATTAGGTAGATGATTATCTGATACGATTTACCACTACGTGATGAACCTCTCAGACTTATCAATCTGACCCCTTTAGAGACCGCCTGGTCAATCTTGTGATATAAGATGGATGCTTCTACTTCCATAAACGTGATATGACCCCAGAGTTCATACAAATAAGTATAACGTTTATGGTAAAAAAGAAAACCCCCACCATTTCTGATGAGGGTAATCCCACTTATGGAAAACAAATCAAATCAGTTCTTTTTAGGTTTCTTGTCCTCAATGTAAATCTCAAAGTTGTCAAATCGGGTCTTCAGTTCTTTAGAATACCCTTCTGTTGCGAACTTGACCATTAGGTCTGTTGCCAAACAGATGTCCAATAGGGTTGGACAGATTCCACAATTGTTAAAGTGTTGTTGAACCAAGTGTGATTGGTTTTGGAATACGATGATTTCGTCTTTGCTTTTCATATTTTTAGTTTTTAAGTTTGTTAGTTAAAATATAAGAAACTGGTTTGATAGTGTCAAACACCCTCGCATAAAAAAGGGGGACTTTTTTGTCCCCCCTTCTTGTATGATTACAGAGATGAAAGTTTCCGTTGGATGGTTTCTATTTCGTGTTTGATGTCCTTTTCCTTTTCGGTCTCATACTCCTCCATATCCATCAGACCATTGGGATAGACGTGGACGATAAACTGATTCATTCTACGTTCTCCTAAGGAGTTGTTTGCGTAGCAGGTGAGAGCGTAGTTCACACAGACGATGGTGTCCTTTGGTGTGTTCTGTATCTTGGTGATTTCGGTCTTTAGACTATCTCTACGTGCCAGCCAGAAATCACCTTGCTTGAAGGCTTCGTCTCCCTTCTCCTTATACTCTCTACGGAGTGATTCAGTGTAGAACAGAGATGCGGTGTTGTAATGGTCACCGGCTTCTTTGTAGTAAGATGCTGCGTCTCGGTCGCACATATTGTGTGCCTCGGTCATAACATCAGATAAACGAGCGGTGTCTCGGATTGCCACCTTGACCAACTCAAATGACTTGGGGTCTTTCATTTGGTCTTTGGCGTAAGATACAACTTTGTCTTGTTGAGACTGACAAGAAGCCAATACAACGATGGCGGTGAGGGTTGAGATGATGTTTTTCATAGTGTTGTTTTTATCAATTGTTTCACAAAGGTATATCATAGGATTCATTCACACAAGCGACTGGTAAAAAAAAAGGGAGATATTTCTATCCCCCCTTCTCGTATGAAAACAACCAAGTTTATTCTTCTTCTTGTGCCTCCTCTTCGTGTGAGTGTGAATGGGGTTCACCAGAGTAGCAGTCGTGCTGGTCATAATCCGCTCGGACAACACAACACAGAATTGCGTAGTAGGTCTTATCATCAGCATCGTAGTCAACGAAATTGACTTCCTTGTTGTTGATGTCCATTTCAATGTGGTAGTGTCCCATTGGATGTTTGATACACCAGTTGATTGTTCCGTCAGACAATACGTCTGCTGAGGTGTTGGTGAATGCGCTGATTTGAGAAATCAGTTGAATGGTCTTGGGGGTGTAGATTGGTTGTGTCATATCTGTGTTTTTAAGTTTGATGGAACAAAGGTAAGTATAAGGTTTGGATTACGCAGCATCCTTATGAAAAAATTGTATAAGATAATCTTCGGCTTCTTGATAGATAGGTTCAAGACCCTCTAAACTACCACCATCAATATACAACTTGAGATTGTGTCTGGTTTCTTCAAGAAGATTGGACATTAGACCACACAATTCACTATCCTTGCCCAATTTCTCTTCCATATCACATATCATAATTCCAAATATAGCGGCTACTTTCACATATCGGGTCAGTAGTGGGTATGTTCTCAAGTGTTGTTTCAGTTGACTGAAATTTGCGGGTAGTGGCATATTCATAGCATCTTGGATGGCGTTGAATACTTCTGTCTCTCTTTTGGTCATTTTGGTTTTCATATCAGTGATTTTAGATAGTTGAAAGTTCTGCTTGTCCGTAGGTTCGGAAGAGTTCTTCAGAGACTCTACATACATACTCAAATGTGTCCTCCTTGATTTTGGACGCACCACACATCTGAACGTATCCTTTACCCTCACCCTCTGTGAGTTTCACACATACGACAAATGGAAACCCTTTATCATCTGCGAAGAGTTCCTTCGCTGCTCGGTAAGTCTTGGTGTCAAGAATATAACCCGATGAAAGTGCCAGAAGATGTTTGTCATTCTTTCTTGACTCCCACATCGCAGTGATGAGTTCACCATTGGTAATACCAATCTGTTTTTTACTCTTGAGTAATTTTTTAACCTCCGATTGTTCAAGACGATAGGTCAACATTGGGTGTTTGTTTGCTGGCGTGTAGATGCTTACGTAAAAGTGTGTTTTCATATCTGTGTTTTTAAGTTTGATGGAACAAAGGTAATACTATTTGTTGACTGGCGCACCATACTTGGAAAAATATTGGTTGACACGTTGCTCATAAATTGGAACGTTCTCGTTGTAGTTTCTTGTAGTCATTAGGAGACCAGTGTGTGGATTCCAAGCAATACCACGAACATAGAGGTTCTGAATCCCATAACGTGATGCGTTAAATAAGGCTTTCTTAAAGAACTTGAATACCTTGTCTTGGTTCTTATAGTTGAAATTTCTGAACAGAAGTGCCAACGATGAACCATCAACTACAGCGACCTCTTGGTCAACATCAACCAAATTCCAATCGTTGATTTTAGCCTGCTTCTGACCATCGTAGATACAACCTTCTGACTTGTTCCAAATGTGGAAAGATGAGTCCAAACAATACCCGTGATATTCCAATTGGGAATACTGCCAATTACTATGCTTGATAGGGTCAAACTTGGAGAATAACATCCCGAAGTCTGTTTCCAAGTTGGTCAGTTGTTTGGCTCTATGAGCACGTAGCCCACACCAGTTAGTTTCGTTGAATACACAATTTGGCTCAAATTCGTTCACGTCAAAGTAGTCAACGAAGTCATTGGATTTTAAGGTCATTAGTTTCATAATCTCGGTCGTTTTAAGTTTGATGATACAAAGGTAATGAGTTTTACAATACGATGCCGCACTGGTCGTAAATTTTTTTCCAACCACCTGGTCTCTTGTTCTTGAATCCCCCTCTGTTGAGGGTGTCATCCTCCTCACGGGTAATCCAACAGATGGGTGGGTAGTCAATTAGTATCTGTTCAATCTGAGCCTCTTGTGCTCCATAGATTGACCATACCAATTCCATAAGAGGTTCTGCGTGGTCTCCCAATACCGCTGGTTTCCCTTTGATTCCACTTGGGACATTACGGGTCAACTTTGTCCAATCCAATCCCTTACTCTGACAGATGCTTAAAGCGCTCTGTGAAATCAACTTGGGTTCAGCCTCGGTGGCATATTGAATCAAACGTCTCAATCCATAACGGATGGCGTGTTTGGTCTTTTTGTCTGTGCTGTTCTTATATGATTGGATATTACCGAGAACGGCTGGTAGAATATCTTTTACTCGTTGGGATTCCATTCCACGAATATACTGCGAGTTTCTGAGACCGCAAAAAAAAGGAGAGTTTTTTACAACTCTCCTCCGTTCTGTCTTAGTTGTTGTTCTAAGACCCAATTCCTTTGTTGGATGTCCTCCGTTGGTCTAAGGTGTGGGTTTGCTTCCATTACCTTATTGACACTACGTCTGATGGTCTCGGGGTTTCTAAGTTGTCCCTCCTCCACAGCGGTGAACAATCCGTCAAGGTCAGTGATTCCCAATTCTTCACATTGGAGTTTCCATATGGCAACGACCATATATTTCTTCTCCTCTCTGAGTCGGGGATTTGACTCCAACAACAGATGAACCATCTCCTTAGTTTTCATTTCTCAGAGCCTCCATCTCTTCTTGTTCTTCCTCACGGATTAGTTTCTCAGCGATTAGGTCAAAGAGTTTTCCCAACACATCCACGAACATATCCGCTTCTGTTTTGGTCATACCACTCAATGACACGTTGTGGTAATAGTCAAAGAACTTTTCAATGACTTCGGTTTTGACATCCTCATCCTCGTAGAACATAGTTGAGTAGTCTGACATAATGTGCTCCATTGCGTCCATAATGTCTTTCAAGTTTAATTGGTCGTATCTCATAAGTTTGATTTTAATTGTCTGACAAAGATAAAAAGAATTTTCCAATGTGCCAAAACATTTGTTGAAAAATCCCACGGGTTTTTTTGGGTTCTACTTTAACCGAGAAATAGGGAGCGGGTTCTCCAAGAACCTCACGGGTGTCTGAGCCCTTTGCGCCTTTCATTAGGAAACTACGTGTCTCCTCATTCCATCTACGTCCATTTCTGATTTGGTTGATGTGGATTCTACTGACACCGAATTTATTTCCAATCTCAGTATCGGTCATTGTTGTGTGTGCGAACAGACTACGGATTTCCGCAACGTTCTCTTCCGTAAGTTTAGAGGCTCCAATCATTTTACTCTTCCCCCAATTTCTTTTTAACCTTACAATCACAATCTGAGATGAGAGCGTCATAACAATACTCTGGTTGAGTTATTGTGGTCTGTCCGTAGTGGAAGGATTCCCCACTCTCCCAAATCTCGTCAAAGATGGTTTCAATTGATTCTCCATTGTCAATGCGCTCTTGGAAGGGAGCCCATATTTCATCCTCCAACACAACGGAGATTTCTTGTGTTGCGAAGGGTCTTACATAGAACGTGATGTTTTTCATTTTACCATTTTTACTATAAATATACAAAATCCCACAAAAATCGTCAAGCATAAAAAAAGGGGGACATCTCTGTCCCCCACTACCTACACCCAACAATTAGGGATACAATGGCAAGAAAACCTCTAATCTTCTGCTGGTGTAGTGGCTTGGTAATTGTCTGGTAATATAATCTTTACCTCAATTTTATCCAACCCATTATGGTTGACATCAATTGATTGTTTCACCTTATATTCGGGGTGTCTGTGTTTTAGGAAAAATTGTAGGAGGTTTGGATTGTCCTTGATTGATTGTTTGAGTATCTCCTCTGCCATATCCAATTCAATATTGAAATACTCTTCAATGGCTTTAGCAAACTCCTCGTCATACTTTTTCCAACGATAATAAGATTTATTACCACACCCGCATTCTTTGGTGGATTGTTGAACCGACTTACCTTCAGCCAAGCGGTTTAAGATACACTGCTGTTTTTGTTTAGTAGTGTGTCTGTTCTTTTCTTCACGTGAACTAATACGTGATTTGTTATTTGGTAGTTTTGGCTCTTCCATATAACGCAATTCTTTCGTCTGGTGTTGAGGGTCTTTCCCCAAGTTTCTCAAATATAAAGTTGTCAATCAACTTAAATTCACTCAGAGCCAGTCTGTTCCACCCAACCGCTTGTAAACGTTTATCAACCTTCTCTAATGGACTCAATTTACACGAACACATATTTTACTCTCCTTTGTCTTTTAATTCTTTAATTCGTCTGTGAACACCCCAAATGAGTTCTGTTAGATAATAACACAACTCGTAATTTTCTGTATCCTTGAGTTCTTGGACTTGGAGTTCAATTCTCCCCAATGTGTCAGATAGGACTTTAGATAGTTTCAGTTCTGTAATTTCCGATACTTTGTAGCAATTGGAAATCAACAAATCCACTCCTTGTTCAATCACTTCAACTCGTTCCTCACGAGTCAGATTGAATAAATCCTTACTTTCAATTTGGTCAAACGGAAGCATTCTTTTTAAGTTCTTTTCTCAACTGATGAATCTCTAAAGACATATTGTCAATCTGTTCCTCGTATTTGTCAATCTTATCCTTGAGTTCCTTTATTTCATTTTTAAGGTCATTGATGGTATTGGAATATACTCCCAATAATTCTTTTACGTTGGATATGACGATGGTGTCCGTCTCGGCGTTTGATTTTCTCTTGCCCAACAAGTATCCCCCAATGGTTGTCATTGCGGTCACCAGTGTCGTTATTACTACTTCATTCATACTATGATAAATATTACTTCTTGGAATACTTTTTCATTATGTGTTCCATATAGGCTTCTTGGTTGGGGAATTCATAGAATCCAAGTTTGGTTAAAATCTTATCAACCTCTTCTCTTGTATTGTCTTCCCCCTTCTGTCTTGCCAGTTTGCTTCTACAAGATGAACACATCAAACAATTCCCATAGGCATCAACATATGTCTTACATCCTCTGAATTTTAATTTGGGAAGCCAGTTCTTACATACAGAACATTCGTATTCCCACTCTCCTTCTGAGTTCATTTGTTTTCTTCTGATGAGTAAGTAATCGGGTTCTGCCATAATAGAAAGATAAAAAGGGGTGAGATAAAAAAAAATAAAATAAGATAGGATATAAGAAAAATTAAAATGGGAACATCTCACCCCTTAGATATAAATATTCCCTAAATAAAAAAAACCACATCTAGGGAATGTGGTTTTCTTATCAAACTTAAAAAGATACTAGTTGTTAGACTCAATCTTTGTTTTAATAAATATATGAAACCCTTTGTGCCAGTAAAGTCTATTCTGTCAAACTTGTTTTCCAAGAAGGAAATTTCTCTCTTAGGTTAGAAAGTCAAGTCCCCTCTAGATGCTAGTGCGCTAGACACAAAACATCTAGAATGACTCACCTTCTAAAAGAGTAAACTCTCTTGAGGCTCCCAACGCTCACAAGTCCCTAGAAGGAGCAAGTGGGATTTAAGAATCCTTCTTGTCTGGGTAGGTCAAGTTGCCAACCTATAATCCCATCTTACTCATAAGTATAAGAAACTTAGAAATAAGAAACAAGTTTATTTAGATTTTTTTGGTTCAGTAAAAGGTTGATTGATTGCCTTACGTATTTGATTTACGTGGTCTTTACAAATGTTGTATCTGGCACTTGGTAGTGGAACAAATTTAACTAAGTTGGAATTAGCAGAACAACGACTGGCATAACCAATTATACTTTCTCCTCTACGATAATCTGGTAAGAATTCACCCATAACCTATTTAATTTTGATTCTAAGACACTTTTAACCTATCAGTGGTATGTGTGTATACCTTCAAGGATTTTAATTGATTTAATACCAACAATGGTTGTTCCAAGAATATCTTGGTCTTCTGTTTAATACCAGTCCACCTGCTCTCCATCTCTCGTCTGGATTTGCCGGTTGAAGACCATTCATAACCACGTAGGTATAGAACGGATAATACAGATGTTGATTCCAATACAACCAATCTGAACAACGTTGAGAATAATAGGTTGCCAAGTCCTCCATCTGATTCTTTAGAGTTCTCCAAACAGCCAAATCAACGGGACTACTGAATTCACTATTTTCTTGTTGTAATCCACGATTGGCATATTTTGCTAAGAGATTATTGGTTAGGTAAACACCAGTCCAATACAATACCACATTTTGGAAGTAGTCATCCAAGACAAATTTCCAATCAGCAAATTGGGGTAGATTTATATCCCCCGTAGTAATAAGTCTATTCATCTCATCAAACATCCTATCACCCATCAAATCCCTTGCTTGGATTAGGTGTGCTTGGTTCAATGCGGGTTTAATATTCCCACTGAGTAATGAATAATCAATAGGGAGATTCTCCCTTACATAACTCTCATCAATGTAGTAAACAAATGCCATTAGGCTGCGAAATTAGGTGTGATTAGTTTATTGATAATTTTGACTGGTTGATTGAATTTCAATGCCAAGGTATTTTCCAATCCCATATTGATTTTTTTCAATGCTGGTTCAATCACCATAGCCAACATATGTTTGGTTGCCACAACCAACTCATCTGCGTTCTGACTAAATGGATTACTTCCAAACGTCTGGATGCCCAAAAGTAAGGGGGAGGAAATCTGATTAGCCGTTAGGATAGACTGAATACACATCTGTAATACTTCAGTGTAGAACGTGTCATTCGCTTGGTTTGCGATGGTTTGGATTTCGGGTCTTTCCTCAGCAGTGTTGGAGAAAGCCAACATAACTTTCTGTCCATTCTTTCCTTGGTATGACCTCAATAATTCTTCGTATACGAGTTCCTTTTCCTCGGGGGTAGGGTCTCCAATCAAACTTACAAATAAGTTCGGCATAAGTGATGTGGCGATGTTTCTCTTGTGCCAATCAAATACCTCAGCCTCCAACACCGCAGCGTTCACACCGGCTTGGTATGGAGTCACTGGATAGTGTCTGTTGTCAGATGGGGTATAAGACTTCCAATAGAATAACTGACGAGCCTCACCTCTACGTGTTAAATCCAAGTTATGGAACTTGGTAATCTTTTTGTTCTGAACGGGTAATTGCCAGTAGTCAGAATAGTAGAACCAATCCATCTCTCTGTCGTGTTCATCGTAGTCCTTTTTACCCACTCGGATATTTTGGAATGGAACGTGGTAGATACTTTCAATAGCCGTCCCTTCACGATTGGGAATACACTCAAGAGCATAACCCCCAAAAATCCAATAGTCGTAAATAATCTTGTAGTAAAGTTCGGTCAGAGTTTCGTATCTGTTGACCATAACGTTTCCAAGATTCTCCAAATCAACACCATCACCGATACTCATATTCACCTTGCTGTCAATAGCCACTGACAACACGGGGGAACTCTCTTTTACTTGGAGTAAAAATTGTGGATAATCATTATTCACATTACCCCAAGAAATCCAAGGTTTGTTCTTTGTTTCAACCTCTACGTTCTCACGAATGTCAATTCGGTTGATTCTGTAATCAATCGTGAAACTCTTAAATTTTAAGTCTTGTCCTTGTTCCATATTTTTATCTTATTGTGTGTAATAGAAAACCATTTGCTATGGCACCAACTGATGTGATGGTATTTAATTCAGTTGTGGTAAATGTTGAGGGGAACGATGCCAAGTTATAGTTATTACCAACAGCGAATGCTGATGTTCCATTTACTCTAAATGGAGCCATTGCTAATGTTCCTGCGGTGTTATATTGTATTCCAAACTTACTTACCATCAACCAATTTAAGTAAGTTGAAACATTACTACCAACCCCCGTCAAACGCATTACTGGACTTGCGGCAGTATTATATCTAATAACCATAAAATAAACACCAGGACCAGTAGCACTAAAGGATAATGGAGTTGCGAATGTTGCGGTTTTAATACCCGTTGAACTTGTAGAAATATTTACTTCACTTACCATTTTTTGATAAGGAACATATCCGTATGTATCTAATAATTGAGTATTGTAAAATGAAATATCAACAGAAGCACCAGCCTCTAATGTTATACAATTCACACTAACGGCAGAATATGAATATTCACCATTATCATAAAAACTCATAGACACTAAAGTATTTTGGACTGCTCCTGGACTTACTTGTGTAGCACTAAATCCATTACCGAAGTATTGGGGAATACCCGATGGTTTATAGATATTAAATAGGTTTCCCCCTTCCAATCTATCAGTTGCGATTTGGAAACCAGTGTTATTACCTAATCCATCTTGAAGGGATTGTAAGTTTTGTGTAATACCAGTCGTTGCGGTTTCTAATGTAAGGAGACCGGGATACGATGTATTGATAGGTTGATTACTTAAATCTGCCATATATTCTTTCTGTTATACTATAATTATCGGTTCAACCCACTCAATTAGTGGTAAAGTTTTAACCCAAGCGTTTTGAGGATAGATTGAACCATTCATTTCCTCTTGAGATATTACCCAATTCGGTGGGGTGTTTCCGTCTTGAACGGGATAGAAATACCAATCGGGAGCGACAAGTTGTCCCTCCAAATCAGTCTTCTGTGTATCGGTAAGTTTTCCTACTAAAATCATAATCTGCTAAGTGCTGTATTAAAGTTAGTAATAAGTGTGTTTAATTGAACAACTTCTGAACCACTCAATGCCTGACTTATTTGGAACCAGTTATATTCACGTTGTGTTCTTGTGCCTGGTGTATTGTTTTGGTTTAGACACATTACATAACAAGTTCTGTTTGGTCGTCCCGCAGTTGCGATTACTTCAGTTCCAAGATTTACCCCGTCAGCATAACCTCTAACATCGGCAGCATCTTGTCTTTGTAGTAAGTTGAAACAACTACTATCTGTAGTTGTGCGGGCATAAGTTATACCAATAAAATCATCACTAATTGTTCCAATCATACTACCAGAACTTCTGATATTCAATCTCGTTCTGTAAGTAGAATCTTGAGCACCCATATCGTAAATGGTATTAGCCAAGTTTACATCAGTTCTTGAGTATAAACCAAGACCCATATCATTCGTTCCAATTTCTAATAACAAGTTGACACCAGTGTCCCCATAACCATTCACACCATTTGATTGAACGCCAGTTGGTGAATATGTAATACCACCAAACCAAGTAATATCATTTGAGCCTGGTGCTTTTGCGTTGATTGCTGTTGATGCTGCCGTTCCACCCAAGATTGGATAGAAGTAATCCAATTTATTCCAAATATTAGCAGATTTAAGACCTGCGAATAAATCCATCGTAGCACCCGAGATATTACAATCCAAAGTTCCGCCAGCGGCTACAACGGCTGCTAAATAAGTTTCAGCATCGGGGTCGGGGTCAACCGAACAATCTGTGTATGTTCCACCCGAGATATAACCACCCGATATGTAAACACGCTTGAAATCATTTGCTTGAATTTCATTAGAATACCAACCATTACCCACGATTTGGGTCATAGCAGGGTCAGAGTAAATTAGTTGAGTTGTGTTTATACAAGGGAAACAAGTGAGTGGAGCACAACCACCACAATTACCTAAATCTTGTGTATAAACATTGAAATAACACACACCACTACAAGCCTCTGCCTCAGTAGTTCCCGAAGACATTACTAACACGATTGGAGGTAATGGACTTGACGTTGGGGTAATGGTCGGCGTTGGCGTTGGTGTGCTCGTAGGAGTTTGTGTCGGCGTCGGTGTATTGGTTGCCGTATTAGATGGAGTTGGCGTTGGTGAATAAGGAGGAACTGGTTGACACTGATTCCACTGATTCGCATTACATACCCAACAATCAGTAATACTATCCCACTCACAATTAAAACCTGGTGTAGTTGAGGTTGGCGTCGGCGTTGGAGTTTGAGTTTCCGTAGGAGTATTCGTAGGAGTTTGTGTTGGCGTAGGAGTATTGGTCGGAGTTTCCGTTGGTGTCTGTGTTGCCGTAATAGTCGTAGTTGGAGTATTTGTCGGGGTCTCCGTAGGAGTATTTGTTGGAGTTTCCGTAGGGGTTATACTTGGAGTAGGTGTGTTGGTTGGGGTTTCTGTTGGCGTTTGAGTTGGAGTCTCTGATGGTGTCATACTCGGAGTAGCGGTCAACGTAGGAGTATTGGTTGGGGTCTCCGTTGGAGTTTGTGTTGCCGTAATACTTGGAGTAGGTGTGTTTGTCGGAGTTTCCGTAGGGGTATTTGTCGGGGTTTCCGTTGGTGTATTAGTTGGGGTGCTTGAAGGGCTTTGTGTTGGTGTATTTGTTGGAGTCTCCGTTGGAGTTGCGGTATTGGTTGGCGTAGGAGTTGCGCTCGCACCAGGGCTTCCCGATGGACTTGGAGTATTAGTCTGTGTAGGACTTGTCGTAGGAGTGTTTGTATTGGTCGGGGTGATACTTGGAGTTGTCGTTGGTGTAGAAGTCATCGTAGGCGTTGCCGTAGACGTTTTTGTGGGGGTATTGGTCGGAGTCTCTGATGGAGTATTGGTTGGTGTATTAGTTGGAGTCTTGGTTGGTGTTGTGGTTGGAGTGCTCGTTGGGGTGCTTGAAGGGCTCGCAGTAATACTCGGGGTTATACTCGGAGTAGGTGTGTTGGTTGGCGTTGGTGATGTGGTTGGTTGTGGTGTCGCAGGGACGTTGTAATAGATTACGTTGTTTGCGGTGTTGGCTGTATTACCCGTGTAGTATTCGTTGGTGTCATCCACAAATATGAATGCCAAAGAAGTATAAAGTTTCTCAAGAGCAAACTGAGGATTCAAGTTCGTAGGAGAAACCTGCTCGTAGACCCCCAACCAATATTGGTTCTCATTTGTCAAATGGAGGTTCACGGGACTACCCGCAGAGAAGATTAAATTCTGTGGTTGGTTCTTGTAAGTGGTAAAACTAAACACGTCATATTTTGACGCATAAACTGATGGATAGGTAGATGATATATTCTCGGGAATAAATGTATGAACATCCATACCTTGAGAGTTCTGTAGACGGAACAGATAGGTAGGATTGTTCAAGGTCTTGAACTCACTTGCCAAGACAAAAAGGTTGTTCGTTGCGTTCTGTTGAATGTATAACATCTTATGCGTTCATATAATTTGTAATGATGGTTTGGAAACCTGGTATGTCTGCTGATGATAGACCAGCACCACTCCACCAAAAACCCGAAGTCCAACTGAAACTATTTGTCGCTCCAGCACCTATGTAGTTCAAGAATAAACTACCTCCCGCAACCGCACTATCAACACCCGCTTTCGTTTTGAGTGTTTGTATTCCGTCATTTTGGAAGTAGATATTTGTATCACTTGTAATAACACCATCAATCGTAGCACTCTTAAATCCAAGACCAGTAAAGTCATAACTATCTGTTAGATTTACACCTCTAAAGATTTGATGGTTATTCACATTATTATAGAATGCTCTGTTCCAAGAGTTATTATCAGTTCCCCACATACCATTTGTTCCGCTCGTTGAATTACCAACAAAATTCGCAACATAAGTTCCTTCACTATTTCTAATACTTGTTGTTGAAATTAGATTTGTTCCTTGTGAAACTTGACTACCAATTCTCATATAGTTTTCTTGGGTAAACTGCCAACCTTGAGTTGTATGAACTGGAGGTTGAACTCCACCTGCGTGGATAAGAAGTGAACAAGTTGGATTTGCTGGTGTAATCCAGTTCAACAGAGTAAACGCTGCCGAACCCCCACCAGTAAGGTCAACCTTGAAGATATACATATTCCCAAGTTTAGCCCAATAACCTGCGTTCTTTAAGTCAACGATAAGTTGATTCTGTAATACCTTTTGTGCGTATGATGGAGCGGCATATCCAAGGGTTGCGGCTCTTGCCAAGATTGCGTTGTATTCAGCCGTGAATATTGTCGGAGTTGAGGTCGGCGTTGGCGTCGGTGTTGCCGCTGGAGTTGAACTTGGAGTTGGCGATGGTGTTGGACTTGGTGCGGGACAAGCAACTGCGTTTTGTAATCCCATAAATACATCATACTCATAAACAACATCACCCGCAGATAGATACATCCCATATAATGGTGTTGTTAAAGTAGGGTCAGTATAAAGGAATTGTCCTACACTGAAGAAAGGTAAAACAGAATAAAGTTGTAAGGTCTCTGCCGCAGCACAAGCATTACTGATAGTTGAACCACTACCAAAGTATTCGTCATAAACCACTGGCGATGGACTTGGTGTCATCGTTGGGGTTTTGGTAGGAGTTGCCGATGGAGTCATTGTAGGACTCGCAGTATTCGTAGGTGTGATAGTCGGCGTTGAGGTCGGTGTTGGACTGACAACAACGGGACTACTTGTTGGCGTGGGTGTGGGACTTGGAGTTATAGATGGAGTCGGCGATGGCGTGGGTTGTCCCGCACCTAAAAATTGAGGAACTAATCCTCCGTAATTATAGACTTCCTCACCTTGGAAATAGGTTGCTTGAAGGGCTCTAAAAACTTTACTCATTTAACAATCTATGTATGTATTCAATTTGTTTATCAACATCTACATCACCTTTTTTATCGGGTGTTTCATATCGTTGTTTAGTAATGACATTTCCGTCCCTAAAAAACTCTACTTCTATAAATACCGCATTACCCCATAAATCTAAAATCAAATTGGTCAATCTGTAGCCATCTACGTTGATATACAAATTGTCCTTTCTAATTTTTAATGGTTTGATTACCTCAAGCATTGTGTAAAAAAAAGGGGGGTATTACCCCCCCTCGTATTGATTAGTGTTTATTATTATTCTCTGTCTAATCCAATGTTGGTATTAGCAGCCAACCACTGAGCCAAAGTCTCGCCAGCAGCCACATCAATTTGTGGAACTGAGATAGACTCGTTTGACGTTAGAGTGATTGTATACAATTGTGAATCTCCAGGAAGACTACCCGAAGCAATTGTAGCAGACTCAATAAACATACCACTTGGAGAAGCCAAGAAATACTTACCAGTCTTCAATTTCACGATGAAAATTGAAGCGGTGTTCTGAACGATTTGTTGATACAAATTGGTCGCTCCTTGGTTTAGACCAGGGATGGTGAAAATAAGTTGAGTATTGTAGGTAAAACCTAATGACTCAAGATTGATAGAGGTTGCCTCATTCAACGCAGCAGATGAATTACGAACGATGTCAATTTTCGCAAATTCAGCACCACTTGTTGAAGCCGTCATACTGATTACTTCACCCGTTCCAGAATAAGAAATCCCCTCTAAAGAACAAGTTGTTCCCGTTCCTGGTGTCAACACGTAGAGGGCGTCAAGACCCGGAACGTTGTTTACGCAGGACTGGAGTTCCAACCCATTGGTGATACAGCAGTTATATGTAGATGAACTCATAGTTTTTTTATATTAAATTTTAGAGGTTTATGGATTAGGATGCGTATACAACTTGAGAACCGAATGATACAGCCCCGCCCAACTTCATCGCTAATTTGAGCCTTACCTGCTGAAAATCATTTGACCACCACGAAATTGGAGAAGTAATGTCCGATAAAAGGTCGGTGCCAAGTAGCAAGTTTTCTGGATTTGTCAACACCATTTTACCAGCAGAAATCTCACAAGAAATAGCGATAGTATTGGTGAATGGAATCTGAATTGCCATCTGTCCATTTTGTAATGTAACCGGGTTGAAGTTAAATAAATTCTGGTCTCTCAAGGCGAGTTGTAGCGCCTGAAAATCTGAGTGATTTAGAGCCATAATTGTTGGAACAACTTTCAATGGGTCTGGAAGATTTAACAAGTAAGAATTCGTAGTTGTAATTGCGTTTGAAGGAGTCAATGCTGTGTAGCCGATGTTCACTACTGAACCACTCAAAGCAGCACTTTCCAATTGCTCAATAATACCAGAACAACCTTCAACTGCTTGAGTTGAGTTCCAGAATCTTCTTGATGCGTAAACGTTTGCTTTTTTAGAGATGTCAGACATAAACGCTTCCTCAGTAGCAGCCCCTACAGATTCGTTGTAAGAACCTGGTGCCAATCTGATACTCATAATGGTTCTATCCAAGTCAGCAGGACACCAAGACTTCTCAATTACGTATTGACAAGTTCTAAGTTCTACTTCAGACATTGCGATAGTTCCGCCAGTGAATGAACAACCATTACCAGGGTAAGCGATTGTATCAATATCCCCAGTCTCAAACACGGGGATAAGTTCCCCAAATTTAATGTTTGGGATTACTTTGTATATCTGAGCCTCAATTGTGTCCATTACAATCTTATGTAAGAGCAAATCTGCGTTTGCGTTGAGGTAGTCAGACATACCATTTGTGTCAAAATCAAAATTAAATTTTTTCATTTTTTTAGGTATTTTTTTTTATGTTATTTTTTTAGGTTTTCTTTCATTGCTTTCAATAACTCATATCTGTGGTCAGTTGAAAACATAGATGAAACAACTTTATCCTCTCTAAGAGGTTCGTAAGCAGAAGAAGCCTTGAATGACTCGTAGTCTTTTTTCATCTTCTTCATCTCTTCCGATAATACTTTTAATTCTTCAACGACTGGAGCCAACGCCTCTACTACGGCTTGAACAACTCCTTCGGTCATAACGTCCTCAACTCCTGCTGGCACTTCAACGGGGACTTCAGCAGCCTCAATGACTACTTCAACCTCTCCGCCTTCAGATTCACCTTCACGGATTTCAACAAGTTTACCTTCCGCATCTGTGATGAATACTCTACCATCCATTAGTTTATGTTCGCCTGCGCCAACAATCGTGAAAGTCCCATCCTCGTTCTTTAAGGACACCACATCACCCGTTTGGAAAGCGCCTTCGGTTTGATTGGAAATTACCAATCCACCTTCTAATTCTACTTCCTCAAATTTGAGATATGATGAAAACTTAAAGCCAACCAAATCAGCGACTCTTTGTAAGATTTCAATGTTCTTTTTCATTTGTGTATGAATGTTTTTAGTTTTATGTATAAATAGTTTATTAAAATTCCAAATTAGTCTTTGTCTAAGTCCTCTAAGACCATTTCTAATAATTGGAGGATATTATACTCTTGATATAGTTCTCTCGCTTCTGTGTGGGTCTTACAAGGGAAATAACCATATTCCTCCATATAGTGATAATCACTACATCCCAAAGCAACGGAAGCCTCTTGCGCTTGTTGCCAATATGGGTAGTATGGAGCCCCATCATAAGTCCCCATCTGAGCCATATTCTCAGAACGAATTTTACCACAGATTTTCGGTGCTGCGGTCTCACCATATCTCTCAGTCATATCCTTGATACAATCGTCCCAAGGATACGGAGCAAATTCTACTTTCTTTTCCAAATCTTTTCCGTTTGGTTTTTGGTAATCTATCATACCCCCCGTATTGATTTCCGCTTTTACACGAACACAATTGGGGACTTCTCTACCATCTTTAATCTTTGTTCCGTAGGGTTCATAACCTTCCCAACACGTTCCATCGGGAAACGCAAAGGATTTGTTCTCCCACTTAGAATAACACACGGCTATTCTTTGTTGCTCAGAATCGTATTCATTCATCAACGATGAAACACAACGATTCATAAATTCATTTTCTTCTTCCCCTGGTTCGGGTGATACAAATTCTTCCACCTTAAAAAAGTTGAAAGGGATTTCTTGGAACGCACCTTCAAGTGAGATTCCCGAGGTCTTATTACTCAATACAAACTCCTCAAACATTCTTCTGTCCTTGAAGTGGATTGTGGTCATCCAAGTCCCTGGCTCAAATGTCCTTCCAAATAATTCATATGACTTGTCCTTCTCGGGGTCTTCACCAACCAACCAGTTCTCGTAGGTATACACATCATCGGGGGAGAATATCAAACCACTA
>Ga0222714_10003054_pt1 | contig 17323 bp, 47 predicted proteins | sample C33_3DmetaG_FD_165048 | JGI IMG/M metagenome (GOLD analysis project Ga0222714, IMG submission 165048) | Estuarine water microbial communities from San Francisco Bay, California, United States - C33_3D | ecosystem: Environmental > Aquatic > Marine > Unclassified | place: USA: California...
TGAGTTATCAAAAGAATATGTTGACAAATGTAAAAAATTCTTTAAAGAGTTAGAGAATAAACAAAAACAAATGGAGGTTAACAATGACGTCAGATGAAATAAAAAAAGCAGTTGAGTATAAACAAGGACACTTCAATATGGTACAGTATGTATTAAACAATAAACCTGACTGGACTATAAGTGTTTATGATAAAGAACAAGATAAATTTTCTGTTGAAAAATCAAGGGTTTACAATGATATACGGAAAGCTATTAAAGATTATCAGACTGAAATATTATTGTATAATAAAGAGGATAAGCAGATTGGTTGGGCTTACTTCATACCATACAATGAGACTGATGAGGATATAGTTAGTGATTATTCAAATACACTTACACTTAACAAGTGGGCAGAACAATTTGAAGAGTTGCATAAACAATTAAGAATGGAGGAGTAATGATAATAAAAGGTAAAGTAATACATCAAAGATATGTGAAAGCTATTACATATATCTTTGCAGTAGTAATTATATTAACAACACTAATAATATTTATTTAATATGAATATATTTTTCTTAGATAAGACACCAGAAAAAAGTGCTGAGTATCATTGTGATAAACATGTTGTTAAAATGATATTGGAAACAGCACAGATGTTGTCAACAGCTATCAATAAATATGCAATGGGTATTGATAGTAGTAGGTTGTATAAAAATGCTCATCCCAAACATCCAAGTACAATATGGATGGGTACTACTAGAGATAATTTTATGTGGGGTTTAAAACTTGGACAGGAATTATCTAAAGAATATACAAAACGATATGGTAAAAAACATAAGTCATCTAGTATTATTGATAACATAATTCAATCAAAGTATTATGAGGTGATACCAACTGGCGAACTAACAACACCACCTCAATGTATGCCTGATGAATTTAAACATGATGATTATGTAATAGCATATAGAAATTATTATAAAGGTGCTAAGAGATACTTTGCTAAGTGGGATAAACTAAACAACACACCTGACTGGTGGGAGGTACAATGAAAATAGAAATTAAATTATTAAAAACATTAGACTTAATTCATAATCAAAAGGTTAGGTTATTGAATAAACAAGATATAAAATATGAAGACTTGCATAAGTTATATACTAGAATAGAAGATATATATTCTGTTGTAAGTAATAAAAGATACAGACCAGAATTTTTTGAAGTGAAAGGTATGTTTCAAGAAATAAATAGCATAAGAACAAAAGGAGAACAATGAGTGAACAAATAAATTATAAAAAAAAATATGAAAAGTTATCTAAAGAAGTTGAAAAATTTTTAGGTAGTTATGTATGGTCTGATTGTGAAATGGTTGAAGACAATGGTATAGGTGTTGGATATTTTGATGAGGAAGATAAACCAGAACATGTAAAACAAGTTGATAAATTATATAACTTAGTGAGGTAATAATGAGTAAACATAATAAAATACATATGATATTAAGAAAAGATATTAAGTGGGGTAGGGTTTTATATTACACTACTAAAGAGGAGGATGTTTGGTTGCCAGTCATACATAAACAACAATCATTAACTCAAAATGATATTGATTACTTAAAACAAACTGGAAGATTTTCATTTGAACTAATGAGAGAGGAGATATAATGATTAAAACTAAATGGACATTGGATAGTGTTAAGATTTATCTTAGTGATGAGAATGGTAAAGAGATTGTATTAAATAGTGGAGACTTAACAGACTATACAATGACAGAAATTATAGATGATGTTGAAAATTATGTTGACGGAATGGGAGGTGAACTAGAATGAGTAAGAAAAAAGAATATAGTTTTTGGAGAGATGTAAGAAGACATGTAAGAGAAGAGTGTGTCATAGAGGCTAACTCACTTGATGAGGCAATTGCAATTCATAATGAAGATGGAGCAGAATATCTTGAGGTTGATTGTTTCTTTGATGACATAATGGATGAGGGAATAGAGGAGTTAACATGATGTTATATTTTGTTTTATATAAAAATAAAAAAGATAAAGACTATAAAATATTTAACAATACTTTATTTGATGATGAGGCTAAGGCAGAATACTTTGGTAAGAAAAGTATGAAGAGAGGTTATGTTCACAAGATTATAGAGTACAACAAAGAAAATGTTAATAAGTATTGGTACAAGTTATAGATATAATTAAACATTGTAATGTTAATGGTATGATTAATAGTCTTAAATATTCCTATATAATCTTTAGCAAATTTTTTTGTTGTCTAAAAGAGAACATTAGTAGAATATTATATGTTATTATTGCATAGCTGTTATGTTAAAATAACATGGGTATTAATCATAATGTTGCCACAATTATTTAATAGGAGGTTAATATGAAAACAATTAAAGAAATAAGAGATACCTTTTCATCTGATGAAATAAAAATATTAATAGAAATTGTAAAAGGTAAACAAGACTTTGATGTAATGGGTGATGAGATAAAAGATTTTTATTCTGATGAGTATGAGTTTATTGATGAGGAAGATGATAAACAATTCTTATTAGAAAAATTAGAATTTGATTTAGAAATGGGAGGTATAATATGAAGTACAAAAAAAGAAAACAAACAGCAGATGATAGGAAGACCGTTGCTCAATTAATATATGAGGACAATCCGATGACAAGAGGACTTGCAAAAGCATTAAGAATAACAAGGGAGGACATAGTAAAATGGGTAAAGTCAAGCACTTAGTAGAAGAAGTAAGAGAACATATATCAGATTTGTTTTATGACAATGATGCTATAAGTTTAGAGGAAGTAAAACAAATATTAAAAAATTATTATTTCTTTGTTGATAAAACTAATGGATACTTTATAGATGAGAACCTAGTTGAAGAAATATATAATGAACAAACGGAGGTACAAATATAATGGTTAGTTTTTTCTATGATACAAAAAAATTAAGGAGAGAATTTACTGAAGCTAACATGACAAACTACGGTGAGTTTCTTGCTGAATGTTTTAGGTCAAGTAATTTACATAAAGATGGTTGGTGTGAGAGTAAAGTAATTGATACTAATACAGATGAAGATGGCAATCTAACTTGGATACAGATACATTTAAGATGGGGATTAGATGAAGAGGGATACAAGCAAGAGTGGTATGAAACATTAGACTATGAGAGAGATACTTTTCTAAAAGAGTATGATAAAAACTTTCCTATATTGGAGGTAGTAAAATGAGTACAGATAACAAAGGAGATTTAAGAATAACAGGTTGGAATATTAATATTACTTGGAGCAATGGTAAGGAAGAAGTTTTATTAGATATGCCTGATGATGTAGCATCAACAATTGATGAGTGGTTAATGGAACTAGAGGAGGAAGTAAAATGATAACAAAAGACATGGTATTATATTGGTTAGATGATGAGTATCATAAATGGTTGCCAGAAATTTTAACTGATATATTAAATAGTAAAGACCCTAACGAACTTTACAATTTAAAAGTAGAAATAAATGAGGCATGGCAACAACACTTGGAGGCACAATAAAATGGCAGACAGAGTTATATATAAATGTTATAGGCAAGATGAAAATGGAGAAGAAATTATTTCTTATGCACCAACTGAAGATTATTATCAGTTAGATACAACAGCAATAAGTGAAATAGAATTTGATGCAAATTATATGGAAAGTTTATGTAATGCATTAAATAATGCAGACAGAAATTATAAAGAAATATAAAAGGAGGATAAATGAAATACTGGATGTGTGAATTTCATGAGCAGAATGGTGAGCATGAATATAAATACAATCATATATACAATGACCAACAACTTGAAGACATAGGACATGAGGGTGATGACCATGACTATAGAATACTTAATCATTTCTTTATAGAAAATATAAAGAAAGATGATGAAGATGGGTCAGGTTATTGGACTGGTGATGGTTGTAGAATTGTTAGGTTTGAGGGCATGACTGAAGTTAAAAAGAAAAACTTTAAACACTATCAATTGTGTGGTGTGTATTATGTTGGTGATAACATTAGATTAAAATGGAATGAAGACAATGGATGTTATGACGAATATACTGATAAGGAAAATAAAAATGATAAGTAATCTTGATAGTGAATTAATATATGCTTCAGCTTTTATTGATGGTGAGGGTCATATAGAATTTAAAACAAGACCAAAGAAAAATAGTAGAGGAAAGATATACAATTGCAAAGCAATAAGAATTGAAGTATGTAATACAGATTTTAAACCTGTAGAAGATTTACAAAAAACTTTTGATTGTGGATTTATTTCTTATCCTAAAAGGAGATTAAGAAAAGATGGAGAGTTAGGTAAACAACAAATAAAATGGTGTGCTACACATAAAGATTGCTATAAGGTTGGTAAATTAATTTTACCTTTTCTTAAAACAACTAATAGAATTAACACAGTAAAAGAAATAATAAATTATTATGAGGAAAAAAGTGAGAATTAAAAAAGCTATTTATGGTAGGAAAGTATTTAGTAATAAGTCTGAATTACAACACTATAAATTATATGAACAATTAAAACTACAAAAGGAGTTAGTAATGGAACTACATCAAGCAGTTGGAATATGTGAAGGTTATATTAGATGTGATAAAGCAGAAGATGAAATTAAAGCTTGGCAATTTTTAATTGACACAGGCATGGCTTGGAAACTACAGGGTTGGTTTGGAAGACAAGCACAGAATTTGTTAGACATGGGAGTATGTAAAGAAAAAAACTTACAATAAAATGCTTGACAAATATTTTAAATGTGATAAAGAAAAGATATGAAGACAAATATAAAAACAATAATAGTTAAACTAAGAATGAAGTATGCTGATTGGAGAGGACATCATGGTAAACGATGGGATTATGAACCTGGTAATTGGTATATGGGAAGACATAAGAAAATAAAAAAAGAAAAAGAGCCTACACTAAGATATACAATCTTTAGTGTACTGTTTATATTGGTAGGAATATTATCACTATCAATAATATTAAATATTTTACAAGGAGGTATATAAATGTTTATAGATAAATATAATATAAAAGTTATAGGTCAAGAGTACAATTCTAAAAAAGAAAAGTATGATAATGATATGACTAAACTAACTTTAAATTGTAATGATGGTGTGCACCACAAAAAATTTATAGCAATGCTAGAAGAACTATGTGATGCTCATGAAGGAACTCATTTAGAATTAGACATTACAATTAAACAACATCAATATGATAACTAAGGAGAATATAATATGTTTGGATTTAATAAAGGTAAAGAAGATAAGGTTAGAAGATACATGGTAATGGGTAAATTTAAACATGGTACTAATTTTATTTTAGAAAAACAATTTTTAAATAAGCATAGTGCAGACCAATATGTTTCACTAATGAAAGAGAATAATGAATATTCTGACTATGAATATTTTTTATTTGAACAATCAAAAGATTATAACTATGAACAAAAAAATGACTGATGACATTACATCTTATGGTGATGTTTATCTTGCAGAGTTATCTAAAAATTTAGCTGACAGTAAGGATGAGCATACAAAATTATTAGATTGGATTAATGAACTTTCAGAAAATAATTTTAATCTGATAAAAGAAATAAGAGATTTAGAAATTAAGTTTAACAATTTAAAATTTAAATCAAATGATTGGATAGCAGACTTAAAGAAAGCTGAAGAGGTTAGATTAAAGTTAGTTGAAGAAATAAAAAATCTAAAAGCTGAAATTAAATATGAAAGACAATTAAGAATAGAGGGTGCTAAATATCATAATGGGTAGAAACTATAAATGGTTGGAGGAAAATATGTTAACACCTAGACAAATAAAACTTTTTAATTTCTTAAAAAAATATAAGGAAGAAAATAATTATATGCCTACATTTAGAGAGATTAAAAAACATATGAACTTAAAATCTATCAGTACCGTACATAAAATGATAGGTTATCTAGAGTTTAAAGGATATATTAAAAGGATTCCAGCAATGGCTAGGGCACTAGAAATAATAAAGGAGTATAAATAATGATGTATGATGAGTCTAAAAAATATAAAGATGTACCACTAGATAATGAAGTGTTTACATATCTAGATAAATATGATAACTTGGAGACAGAAAAATTAGGTATGCTGTTAGCTAATCTAAGTATGCCTAGAATGTGTTATAGTTGGAGTAGTGTTGAGGACTTTAATACTCTTTTAAATAAATATAAAATAAATGTTTCACAGTTTGAAAAGGAAAAACCAACTGTAGAAAAATCTATTAAGTCTGAAATATCAGATACTTTATTTTCTTTAATAGATAATAATAAATATAAGAAAAGAAATTTGATAAAAGCTTTAAGAGAAAAGTTTCCTCAAGTTAATGCAGGTGTAATACAAAGATTAATTAAAAAATATTTATCTCTAAGAATACTAGAAGTAGATACAACATTTAAAACTAAAAAGTATATTATAAAAGGAAAGTATTATATTAAATAATTTATGACAAAATTTATTTTAAAAAAATCTTATGTTAATTTAGATTTACAAATTGAGGATTACTTTGAAGATGTAAAAGATGAAAACAAATTAAAAAATAAAATTAACTTTAGTGAGAATGCTATCATAGTTAGTAAAGAAGTTAAACAAACAAGAGCAACAATAGAGGAGATAGATGAGAAAAGTTTTAAAGAAAAAATTAAAAATGTTAACAGCAAAAATAAAACAGTCACTACAAAAGATATTAAAAAGGATTAGGAATGTTATTTAAAACTGAATCATTTGTTAATCCATTAAACGATTCTTCAGGTTATACTATAACACCAGAAATATTATTATGGAGGTCAGTACTTGTAAGAGTTATATTAGATTCTTTAGGAGTTGATATTCATGCATGGGGTTATGTTAAGAAAAGAATAATAGAAGATTCTAATTTGTGGTTTGATAAAAACAATAAAGATTTTATACTGGTGTGTGACTATGCTGATTTAAATTCTGATTTTGTTCTGCGTTTATTTAATAAAATTAAAAACAATAGTAATCAAAAGAGATTTAAAAATATTAATTTAAATAAATTTCTTTTAGAATATCTATGTACATTTACAGGTGAGAAATAGTGAAATTAAACAACACATCTAAGTTTGATATTGACTTAAAGTATGGTCAAATAAGAGAGAAGAGAGTAGCAAATCTTCTTGGTAAAGAACAAGTAGAAATTAAAACTGAAAGGAGTTGGTGGAGAAAAACAGGAAACATTGCAATTGAATATGAATACAGAGGTAATCCTTCTGGTATTGATAAGACAGAAGCTAAATGGTGGTTTCATATTTTAGAATTAGAAAATAAAGAACATTGCATTTTAGTTTTTAGAGTATCAAGATTAAGAAAGATAGTTAAGAAGTATAAAAAAACTCACACTAAAAGTATCGGAGACTACCGAGCAAGTAAGTGTGTTGTTATTCCAATCAAAGATTTATTTAATGAGGACTGTTACAGTATATAATTATGGCTGATAAAGATTTAATTCGTCAATACAAAGATACAATATTAGACTTAACTAAAGAAAAGGAAGAGGCTTTTAAAACAATTAAAGATAAAGATTTAAGAATTAAAAAAATCTTAATTGAATTAGAACAAGCTAATTATGATATACAATCTATGGGTAAAAAGATTAATGAATTAGAAATTAAATTAAATAAAAAGGTTAATTTATCTAAGAAAATAGATAAAGTTTTAAGTGAAGAAAGTGAAAAAAAAGTTTCAAATAGTGTTGACATGGATGACAAAATTTGATATAGATTATGACATGTCAAATAAATTAAACAACATACGAGGTAATATAATATGGCAATAGTAGAAGGAACAGCTTATTGGGCATCAATAACTAGACCCAATGAAAAGTTTGAACCAATGTGGAGAATTGACTTATCAGTTGATGATGCAACAGCATCTGAATTTCAAAAGCAAGGATTCCAAATTGGAGAAACCGTTGTTAATGATGAGACTATAAAGAACATCATTAAGTTTAAAAGAAAAGTATCAAAGGCTAATGGTGATAAAAATCAACAGCCACAATTAGTTGATGCTGATAAGAAACCAATTGATAAAATAATTGGTAACGGTAGCAAAGTAAAAGTAATGTATAAATCTTATGACTGGAATTACAAAGGTAAGACTGGTAAAGGTTTAGACTTACAAGCAGTACAAGTTTTAGACTTGGTTGAGTATACACCTAAAGAATCTTTTGAGGTTGAGAACGCATCTTCGGATGGCTCATCAATCAATAGTGATTTTTAAATAGGTCTAAAAACCACAAGATATAATGTTCATAGTTGTCATTATACTTTACTCCTATGAGAGAGTCGAATGCCTCCATTTGGCTCTCTCACAATTAACTAAAAATTTAAAGGGCGACAATGGAAGACATAAACAAAAATGGATTTGTTAAGTATCATTTACCATGTCCACTTTGTGAAAGTACTGACGCAGTATCTTTAAACAAAGATGGTTCAGCTTATTGTTTTTCCTGTCAACAATACATCAGGGAATACAATATGGAAACAAATCATGAAACTACAAATAGAGTAAATGAATATCAAGTAAAAGATTTCTTAAAAGAATCTAACTACGCAGAAATTATAGATAGAAATATCAAAGAAGATACTTGCAAAAAGTATGGAGTCACAGTTAAGATGGACTCTGTTGGAAGTATAACACATCATTACTATCCGTACCATGATAAACAAGGTGCAAAGATAGCTACCAAAACTAGATACACTAAGCTAAAAGAATTTAGTATACAAGGCAATACTAAAAACTCTGGATTGTTTGGTGAAAATTTATTCTCAAAAAATAAATATATAATAATAACTGAAGGTGAGTTAGATTGTTTATCAGCTTATCAAATGTTTAAGACTGATAGGTATGACACACCTGTTGTTAGTATTAAGAATGGAATTACTTCAGCAGTTAAAGATGTTAAAGGAAGTTTGGAATGGTTAGAAAGTAATTTTGATAATATTATTATTAACTTTGATAATGATAAACATGGACAAGAAGGTGCACTAAAAGTAGCAGAATTATTTAGTCCAGGTAAATGTAAGATTATGTATTTACCTGAAGAATATAAAGATGCATCTGATTGTTTAACTAAAAATAAAATTCAAATTTATACTAAAGCTTTTTGGGATGCTAAGTTATATGCACCTGATGGTATTATAAATGCTAATGTTTTATTTGAAGAGATAGCTAAACCAACAACAAGAGCATTTGTTCAGTATCCATTTGAAGGAATGAATAAATTAACATACGGTATTAGACCATCAGAGTTAGTTACATTTACTGCAGGTTCAGGCTTAGGTAAAACTCAAGTGATGAGAGAAGTAGTTTATCATATGTTAAAATCAACTGAGGATAATATTGGTTTGTTAATGTTAGAAGAAACACCAGTCATTACATCTAAAGGTTTGATGAGTATTGAAGCTAATCAAAGATTACATTTACCAGATGTCCATGTTAGTAAAGAAGAATTGAAAACTTACTTTGATGCAACAGTAGGTACTGGTAGAATATATATGTTCGACCACTTTGGTTCTAACTCTATTGATAATATAGTTTCAAGAGTAAGATACTTAGCTAAAGGTTTGGATTGTAAATATATAATCATAGACCATGTTAGTATTATTGTATCCGACCAATCACATGGAGATGAACGAAGAGCATTAGATGAAATCATGACTAGACTTAGAACACTAGTTCAAGAGACTGGAGTATCTATGATAGTTGTATCTCATTTAAGAAGACCAGATGGTAAAGGACATGAGGAAGGTGCTGCAACATCTTTATCACAGCTTAGAGGTTCAGCAAGTATAGGTCAGTTAAGTGATATGGTAATTGGATTAGAGAGAGATGCTCAAAACGATGACCCTGAAATTAGAAATACTACAAGAGTTAGAGTATTAAAAAATAGATTTGCAGGATTGACAGGACCTTGTTGTGATTTAAGATATGATATTGATACAGGTAGATTGAAAGAGGTTAAGGTAGATGACCTTTAATAAAGTAGTATTTGATATTGAAACAACAATGACTGCAGATAAAATATGGTGCATTGTTTGTAAGCATGATAATACTTACTATCAATTTACAGACGGTAAAAATTTAAATAGATTTGAAGAGTTTGCAAAACAAACTAAAGAATTTATTGGACATAATATTATTGGGTTTGATGTACCAGTAGTTAAAAAATTTTTAGGTGCAGACATATTTAAGAATTGTAAACTTACAGATACATTAGTATTATCAAGATTGTTTAATCCTATATTAGAAGGTGGACACTCATTAAAAAATTGGGGAACAAAACTTGGACAAAATAAAATAGAGTTTGAACAGTTTGATTTTCTAAGTGATGATATGTTAAAGTATTGTCGTAATGACGTAGCCTTAACAGAAAAGCTTTATAAGTTTTTATCTAGAAAGATGACTGACTTTGGTGAGTCAATTGAATTAGAGCATAAGGTAGCTGAGATAATTCAGAAACAACATGACAATGGATTTCTTATTGATGTTGTTAATGCATATGGATTACAAGCTAAGTTTCAAGAAGACATGAATGAACTTACTACTGAAGTTAGGAAGTCTTTTCCACCAGAAAAAATAGAAGAAACATTTATACCTAAATCAAATAATAAAGCTAGAGGTTATGTTAAAGGTGTACCATTTACTAAAGTAAAATATAAAGAATTTAATTTAGGTTCACGACAACAAATAGGTGAACGATTAATGAAGCTAGGCTGGAAACCAAAAAAGAAAACAGATAAAGGACATATCATTGTAGATGAAAAAGTTTTATCTGAAATAAATAATATTCCAGAAGCTGCATTAATAAACAAGTTTCTCTTGCTACAAAAAAGAATTGCTCAAGTCAGTTCTTGGATTGAAGCGATTAGAGAAGATGGGAGAGTACATGGGAAGGTAATTACTAATGGTACAGTAACAGGTAGAATGAGTCACCAGTCGCCCAACATGGCTCAGATACCTGCTGTGTATTCTCCCTACGGTAAAGAATGTAGGGCACTTTGGATACCAAGAAAACAATTTAAACTAGTAGGTGTTGATGCTTCTGGACTTGAGTTAAGAATGTTAGCACACTACATGAATGATGAGGGATATATAAATGAAGTCGTTAATGGAGATATACACACAGCAAATCAAGTTGCTGCTGGTTTGGAATCAAGAGATAAGGCGAAGACTTTTATCTACGCATTTATCTATGGAGCAGGTTCAAAAAAAATCGGAAGTATCATTGGAGGTACGGAAAGAGATGGAGACAGAGTTAAAGAAAAATTTCTTAGAGCAACACCAAGTCTTAGAAGCTTACGAGAAAAAGTGGAAAGAGTGGCTCAACGTAGATGGGTCAAAGGACTTGACGGAAGAAAAATAATTATAAGGCAACCTCATGCTGCATTGAATACTTTATTGCAGGGAGCAGGTGCAATAGTTATGAAGTATGCGTTGACATTGCTAGAAGAATATGTTAATAATAAACGAATCAAAGCATTTCCAGTTGTAAATGTACATGATGAATTTCAATATGAAGTTGAAGAATCAAGAGCCGAAGAGTTCGGTAAGCTAGGTGTACAAGCAATTATAGATGCAGGAAATAAATTGAAAGTGAGATGTCCTTTAAATGGAGAATATAAAATTGGAAACAACTGGTCAGAAACACATTAGTACATTAGTACCTGATATAAAAAAATTAATTACTGATGTATCAAATGGAAAACCTGCACCTATTACAGAAGAAAATTTAAATAAATTTTTAAATAATATTAAAGAGGCTATAATATCTTGGAACAAACCATCTGTAAAAGAAAAGTATGATGGTAAATTAAGGATGTCTATTATAGGTAAACCACCTAGACAACTTTGGTATGATAAAAATAGTCCTAAAGAATCAAGTGAAAATAATTCAGATATAACATTAAAGTTTTTATATGGACATATCATTGAACATTTGATTTTATATTTAGCAGAATTGTCTGGTCATAAGATTGAAGACCAACAAAAGAAAGTAGAGATAGATGGTATTACTGGACACATAGATAGTAAAATAGATGGTGAAGTTTGTGATGTTAAGTCAGCATCACCATTTAGTTTTAAAAAGTTTCAGTCTGGTGACATAGTTAATGATGACCCATTTGGTTATCATGCCCAGTTATCAGGATATGAAACAGCTTTAGGTACAAAGCATGGTGGCTTTCTTGTTGTTGATAAATCTAACGGTGACTTATGTTTTTATAAACCAGATGATATGGCAAAACCAAATGTTAAAGATTTGATTTCAACTTTAAAATCAACACTAGAAAGTAATACACCTCCTGGTAAATGTTATGAAGATAAAGAAGAAAAAAATGGTAATAAAACTTTAGCAACAGGATGTCAATTTTGTATTCACAAATGGGAGTGTCACTCTGATAGTAATAATGGAAAAGGATTAAGAGTTTTTAAGTATGCAAATAAAAATGTTTTCTTAACACACATTGTTAAACTTCCTAATGTTGAAGAAATAACAAATCAATTTACGGAGCAACTACAAAATTATGGAAAACGTATTAAAGCATAAACATTTACTTATTAGAGCAGAGGTATCTAAACCACCATTAACTGAACAACATATTATTTTTTGGATGAATGACTTAATTAAAAAAATAGATATGAAAATACTTGCAGGTCCTTATGCATCTAGAGTTAATAAAAAAGGTAACGCAGGTTTAACTTGTGTTTCTATTATAGAAACTTCTCATGTTATTATTCATACTTGGGATGAGAATAATCCTGCATTAATTCAACTTGATGTTTACTCATGTAAAGATTTTAAGAAATCAGATATACTAGAATGTTTAGAAGAGTTTCAACCAATTCAAGTTGACTATAAATATTTTGATAGAGAAAATAATTTTAAAGAAATAAAATAATGAAATGTTTTTATTGTAATGCTGAAGTAAGATGGAACGAAGATTATGATACTGAAGATACTTATCCAGATTCAGAACACGATATAGTTAGTATGTATAACTGTGATGAATGTGATACATGGTATGAAGTCTTTTCACATAGGAAGGAAAAAAATGAACGCAAAGAAAATGAGTAAGATAAGAAACAAAGCTAAGCATATTTTAGTTGAATGGTTATCTTCTTTGTTAAATAAAGAGGAGGCTAGTAAGATTAACTATAAAAATATACTACAATTCTTACCAAATCAAACTCACTATTGGCAAAACAATACATTAAGATTACAACCCTGGTCATATAAATGGGTAGTTAAAAAATTAAAACACAACCAACAGTTGACATATGATGATTTAAATGCTATGTTACAACCATCTGAAAAAGATTTACGAAGACAACAGATGATTGAGAAAGGACCTTTATAATATGACAGATAAAAGTTTATTTAATGGATTAGCTTATGATAGTTTAAATAAGCAGGTAGATGGAACTCACTATAAAGGTATGAAGATTCAACCTGCACAATTTATTAATGAGAATAATTTATTATTTGCTGAGGGTAATGCAATTAAATATATTTGCAGACATAAACTAAAAGGAAAAAGAAAAGATATTGAGAAAGCAATTCACTATCTTGAAATGATATTGGAGAGAGATTATGATTCATGAAAGTACGATAAGTCAATTAGAAAAAAGAGCAAGAGGATTTAGAAGAATTATTTCTTCTCTTAATGATTTGCCTATGTATGGAATAAATCCTACTATAGATAAAATCTTATTTGTAAAAATTGAAGCTTTGAAAGAACACCTAAAACAAAAGATTCAAAAGAATAATGAAAAATTAAATGAGATTTATACAAGTAGTATTGATAGTTTGTTAGATGATGACGGACAGATTAATAATAACAATGTATCTATAGATAATGATTCGCAAAAAATTACCAAGAAATAATAAAAGACGTAAAAAAACTGAAGCTGATTTAGCTACGTTTAAATTAATAATAAATAATACAGGACAATTTATTGTTGAGCAATCACTTTATCCAAAAGATAAAATTAATTTACACTTTAGAAAAGAAAATGCAGGATTAATATCTGCAATGTTAAGAGAATCAAAAATTAAATTTGATGATATAAAAGATATATATGAAATTCTTTTAAAAGAATTAAGTTAATTATGTTGGACTTCCTATATTTTCTTTTTCATTACAAAAATAACTAATATATAATTTATCTTTATTAGTTTCTTCTGGCATCTGATTAGAAAAATCCATTATTAATTTTCCTCCTGCTGCAACACAGTCTGACCAGTAATTAAATTTGTTATCTACTACCATAGGATTGTTACAAAACCCTGTGATTGCAGAACATATTGAAAACACTAATACAAATTTCATATCTTAACCTTCTTTCTATTATACTTTTTTTTATTCTTAATAATCTTAGGTCTATATCGAAGATTAATTAATTCTTTTGCATATGGATTAAGAAGATTACTTCTTAAATCATTAGCTAGTATTGTCAATTTTTTTAAATCCAATTTATTTAGATGCTATAATCTTTTATTTTCATTTAAAAATATTTAAAATTTTTTTCCACCAAGGAATATATTCATCTGTTAATGTTAAAGCTTCTTCCCATTCTTCTAAATGAGTACATCTATTACATGCACATCTAGAACATTTGTCAATGTTACAATGACATTTATGATTACATTTAATACAATCAGACATATTATATTCCTTGTAGTCTAGGGTCGTTTGATGTTATATTCTTTTCTGCTTTAGGTCTAGCAATAGATTGCTTACTTCTTTCACGAAGTTGTACTTTAGCAGACTCAGCTTTTCTTTTTTCTTCTAATTGTTTTTTTAAATCCCATTTAAAATTCATATCATTCTCCTTATTGACAAGATAAACATTCATCAGAATCAGAATCTAATTCTGCTAATGCTTCTTCTTTACAATCTTGACCACAGAAAATATCTAATTCATTCTTAGGTTCAAACTCTTCATTACATTGTTTACATTTTATAATCATTAAATTCCCTCATCTAAAAATTTAGTAGTCTTTTTCTTTTTATCTTTCTTCTTCTTAGTAAATATAGTTTCTACTTTTAAAAAGAAATTATCAATTGCTCCTAAAACTTTATACATAAACTTATCAAACATTACCTTACTGGTCCTCCAAATATTGCTAATAATACCATTAATATAATTAATGTACCTGTAAAATAATAGTTCATTTTTATAACCTATTCCTTTCTGTCTGTTTCCCCATAGCTTTTGCCATGACCAGACACTAAGTTTACTTGACCAATGATTTATTAACAATAATATTTTTTTTAACATTTATTTTCTTTTTATCAAATCAGTAGCTTTCAAACCATAGACACTCGCAATTACTCCTACGAATATAGTCTGATACCAAAAAGGTAGCTGTGAAAAGTATTCAAAAAATAATTTCATTTTCTCCATTGCACTTGGGTCATCTGTAAATACAGCCCAAGTTAACAATGCTATTGGTGCTGAAAGTAATAATAAAATAAATTCATCTTTCCAGTCTGAATTTCTAGACTCAAGTAATTTACCTTGATATTCTGCCTGACCATTTGCCATCTTCTCAGCATGTTTCATCTGAGCATCAGACATTAACATCTTAGTTTTCTGTCTATTTTGATATATATGTGTACCTGCTTTTACTGCTAGATTTAAAGCACTAAGTATTGGAAATCCCATTGTTGTCTAACCACTCCTTTACATTAAATGAAGGACATTTCTTTTTATCATCTACTTCATAATGTCCGATTATTTTTTTAATATCGTATTTATCTTTTAGTGTTTCTAATATTTGTTTTAATGTATCAAACTGCTCAGGTAAAAAATTATTTTCCCAAGCACCCTCCTTATTAGAACCACCTATCATACAAATTCCTATTGATGTACCATTAACTGCTCTTGCATGAGAGCCTACCATAGATTCATCTCGACCTACTTCTAAAGTACCATCTCTTTTAATAACATAATGATAGCCTATGTCATCCCATCCATTTTCTACGACATGCCAATGTTTAATTTTTTCTGCTCCTATATCCATATCAGCAGGTGTTGCTGAACAATGAATAACAATCATATCTGTTTTAGTTCTTGGTGTCATATTATTATCTAGGGAGCATTACACTCCCTAGAATTATGGAGGTTATTTTATTTTTATTGTCTTAGCTTTCTTTTCTTCAGGTACTTCTTCATATAATTTAATACTTAGAATACCATCTTTAAAGTCAGCCGTATCTACTTTAATATATTCTGATAAAGTAAATTTTCTTAAAACATTTCTAGATGCAATACCTTGATGTATTAAGTTTTCACCATCCTTATCTTCTTTGATAGCTTCAACAGTTAATATACCATCTTCAACTTCACATCTAATATCAGATTTATTGAAACCAGCTAGTGCTATTTCAACCTGATATTTTCCGTCACTTAATTTTCTTATATTATAAGGAGGAAAGTTTGTTGTATTGATTCTAGATACCTCATTTAAAGTATTAAACATTCTATCAAATCCAATAGAATAATTTTTAAATGGGTCAAAATTTAATATCGTCATATTATATCCTTTCGTTAAGCGATTTAATTTTTAGTAATCTCTAATGAGCATTACTGTTCCTATATTATAGTAGGAATTTTATGTTGTGTCAACTATTCTTTATTAAATAAATTAACATATAAGTCAGCTAATTCTTGTTTATTTTTACCAGAAATTCTTCTATTCAAAATACTTTTAACATTAGATGACCAGTCGTCATTTTCTGCATATCCTGTTGCAGCTATTGAATCTATTATATCTTCTTTACTAGCTACACCTTGATTATACTTTGCAATTGTTTCTCTAACATTACTATACTTCTCTGATTTATTAACTAGATTTAAGAAATCTTTAATTGAATCTTCTTCAGTAGCATATTTTTTAATCATAGCTTTACTATCTGTAGCTTTAATATGTGGTTTATTTTTATCAAAGACTTGTATATTAAATAAATTTTTACTTCCATCTTTTATAAATCTTGATGTACCCCAACCAGTCTCTTCACTATTGATAGCAAGTATAATATCACTTGGTATAATATTATCGGTATTAGTTTTATAAACTTTTTCTGCAGTATTAAATAACCATTCTTTTTTTGGTTTCTCTAATTCAGATACTTTAGAATAATCTTTTTGTATTTCTATATTAGGTTTCTTTTTTGGTAATAAAGGTTTCTCTTTAATAACAGTTATTGCAATACCAGATTCTTTAGCACCAGGATTACCTTCTAACATAGCTTCATAGGATTGAAACTGTT
>Ga0222714_10003056_pt1 | contig 17319 bp, 18 predicted proteins | sample C33_3DmetaG_FD_165048 | JGI IMG/M metagenome (GOLD analysis project Ga0222714, IMG submission 165048) | Estuarine water microbial communities from San Francisco Bay, California, United States - C33_3D | ecosystem: Environmental > Aquatic > Marine > Unclassified | place: USA: California...
AGAGGGCAATTGTGTGTGGGCCCTTGCCAACCTTTGTTTTCAATCAACCTCATCGTCGTCTAAATATCCATCGTCGCGAAAATCGCCTGGGCCACGAAGTGGTTGATCATCAAGTTCCTGCCGGGCGAATTTTTCTTCCCGGCGCTGGGGTGTCCTCTGCGCCTCGGCACGGTCTGGCACTCGTCGCTCAATTTCCGGAGCGATCTCAAGCAGATCTATAAATTCGTCTGCTTGTCTCCTTAACTCATCCGCGATCATAGGTGGATTGGTTCGCACTGTGCTTACCACAGTGACGCGGACTCCTTTTTGTTGGATGGCCTCTACCAACCGTCGAAAATCACCATCGCCACTCATCAAAATTATATGATCGAGTTTATCTGCGAGGGTTAGCGCGTCTACAGTTATCTCTACATCCATATTACCGCGAATTCGTCGTCTTCCAGCAGGATCTACGAATTCTTTCGCCGACTTAGAAATTAATGTGAAGCCGTTGTAGTCTAGCCAGTCTGCCAGCGGACGAACCGGTGAGTATTCCTGATCTTCTGCTATTGCCGTGTAGTAGTAAGCTCTGACTAGCCAACTTCCGCCGGCAAAAAAATCAAGCAGTCTTCTATAATCTACATCGAAGCCTAAATGTTTAGCGGCCGAGTAAAGGTTTGAGCCATCGATAAATATTCCTCTACGTACACCCTGCATTTTATACAGTCTCCCGTGCTAAAATCTTATTTTTTAAAAACCGTAATTATTCAGTCGTTCTAGAAATTTTGCGCAATCGTTTAAGAGGTTACCGGATGGCAAAAATTATTTTGCCGTCTGATAGGTTACGTTGATTTTTTGTTATGTAACTGTATAAGACAGCATCCTGCTCGCGAAAGGAAGAGTTTTATGGCCCGAGTCACTGTTGAAGACTGTGTAGACCGCGTTCCTAATCGGTTTGATTTGGTGGTGCTCGCTGGGCAGCGGGCTCGCGATATTTCATCTGGCAGCGAGCTGTTGGTTGATAGGGATAATGACAAAAATCCTGTAGTGGCATTGCGTGAAATCGCTGAAGATCAACTTTCAACCGAGGAACTTTTTGAGTCGGTAGTGCAAGGTCGTCAGAAAGTGTCTCCAGTCGAGGAGATGGACGAACTAGATGAAGCACTAATGTCAGTCAGTAGCGGTGACACCGATGATGACGATCTTGATCTTGCGGCTCTTGCGCGGGATGCTGCTGCCCAGGGCGCTCCTGAGCCCGTCAATCGTGACCGTTTGGCTGAGGCCTATGACGCTGGGGAAGTCACAAAAATATAATATTGATGCGCTCCGTAAGGGGCTAGGAATTGGCCCGTTATGATCCGGCAATTTGAGCTGGTTGAGAAGGTTCGGGACTACGATCCGACTGTTAACGAGGTCGGAATTAATAAAGCTTACGTTTTTGCTATGCAGAAGCATGGATCCCAGACGCGAGCATCTGGCGACCCATATTTCTCACATCCGCTGGAGGTCGCTTGGCTTCTCGCAGATATGCGTTTGGATTCTAGTTCGATAATCACCGCTCTTCTTCATGATACGGTTGAAGACACCGATGCGAGCCTGTCCGATATAAAACGATTATTTGGCGATGATATAGCGCGATTAGTTGATGGCGTTACCAAGCTTAATAAGATTGAAATCCAGTCTGACCAAACAAAGCAGGCTGAAAATTTTCGCAAGCTTGTATTGGCAATGTCGGAAGATATTCGCGTTCTGCTGGTGAAGCTTGCCGATCGACTCCATAATATGCGCACTCTTGGGTTCGTGAAATCAGAAGTTAGTCGCAGGCGTAGTGCCGCAGAAACTATGGATATTTATGCGCCACTTGCTGAGCGTATTGGTATGCAACCTTGGCGCGATGAACTAGTCGACTTGGCGTTTGCAGAACTTAATCCTGACGCCCGTAATTCAATAATGACTAGGCTCGATTTGCTTCGATCGAATGGTCGTGATCTTAGTGATAGGGTTGTTAAAGCTCTTCAGCAGACGCTCTCAAATAATGACCTTGATGCCGAAGTCTCTGGTCGAGAGAAGTCAGCTCATTCAATTTGGGTCAAGATGCAGCGAAAAGCTGCTCCCTTCGAAGCTTTGACTGACATTATGGCTTTTCGTGTGATCGTTGATAGCATTGAAGAGTGCTATCGTGCCTTGGGCGCTATACATGGCGGTTATCAAGTGCTGCCGGGCCGCTTTAAAGACTACATTTCAACGCCTAAACCTAATGGATATCGTTCCCTTCATACAGGCGTTATAGGGCCAGAGCGAATGCGGATTGAGATTCAAATCCGCACGCGAGAGATGCATGAGATTGCCGAGTTTGGGCTCGCTGCACACTGGCGTTACAAGCAGGGTGACGGAATCCATGATGGAAAACAATTTGCTTGGATCCGCAGTCTTCTTGATATCTTGGAAGAAGCTGGGGGTGCGGAGGAATTCCTGGAACATACCAAACTTGAGATGTTTCAGGATCAAGTTTTCTGCTTTACTCCTAAAGGCGATCTTATTGGACTGCCGAATGGCGCAACAATTGTGGATTTCGCATATGCAGTCCATTCGGAGGTTGGCGACCATTGCGTCGGTGGTCGGGTCAACGGTCGCATAGCTCCTGTCAGAACAAAGCTATCCAACGGCGATGAAGTTGAAGTTTTAACCGCTAGAAACAAGACCCCTTCGCCAGAATGGGGTCAGTTCGTAGCAACGGGTCGAGCCAAAGCTCGTATCCGTCGTCTTATTCGCTTGGAACAACGAGATCAGTATATTTCACTTGGTCGTGAGGTCGCCCGAGCGGCTGCTTCGGAGGCAGGAGTAGTTTTTTCTGAGAAAGTGTTACGTCCAGCCCTTGTCAAATTTAGTCTTGAGAAGCACGAAGATCTATATGCTGCACTTGGTGAGGGCCTGCACACCGAGGCAGAACTTATAAATATTCTTGCTCCACAAAAGCATCCATCGAAGTCAGACTCCGAATTAGATTTTGCGCCGCGAAGGCGCCAAGCCGGCCATCAGCATGCTCAGTCTAAGCCCCTGCCTCTGAAAGGCTTGATCCCTGGAATGGCCGTTCATTATGCACGTTGCTGTCATCCTCTTCCAGGAGATCTAATCGTAGGTATTGTGACAACTGGTAAGGGGGTTACTGTTCACGTTTCTGACTGTGCGACTTTGGAAGCGTTTAGCCACACTCCGGAGAGATGGCTGGACGTTGATTGGGAAGAGCAATCGGTTGAGCGTTTAGTTGGCAGGGTCCGCATTACGATTCAGAATACCCCTGGGTCTTTGGGCGCTGTTTCCAATGCAATAGGCCGGCAGGGTGGCAACATTTCAAATCTTCGTTTTTCTAGTCGCGCAGAGGATTTTTTTGAGCTGATAGTTGATATTGAGGTTGATAGTCTTAGCCACCTTGTCAACATAATCGCAGCACTCCGGGCTGAGAGCGTCATTACAACGATTGAGAGAGAAGGCGTCTAAGTTTTCTATGTTTGGTCGCCAAAAGCCCCGTTCAAAATTTGCAAGGGTACGGTCCCTGGTGTGGCCCGCCGGCGGGCTTGAACGAGGCATGAAATATATCTTGCGACGTCTGCAGAGGATGAGAGGTTCACCTCACGCTCTTGCCAGTGGTTTTGCGTGTGGTGCTGCTGTCAGCTTTCTTCCTTTGCCTGGTCTACACTTCATTATGGGAGGACTTCTGGCCGTCGCAATGAGAGGCAGCATTATTGCTTCTGCGATTGGCACCATTATTGGGAACCCATGGACCTTTCCATTAATCTGGATATCCAGTTTTCGTTTTGGTCATCTTCTTGGCTTTGGTGAGAAGGGTGACATTACAGAGGGATCGCTGTCTAAAATTCTAAAAGGTGTTGCTGATGATGTGTGGCGGGGAAACTTTCTAGAAGCAGCTCTAGATAGTTTGCCGGTATTCGAACCGATGTTCGTTGGGGGTTCGATTATGGGTGTTATAGTTTGGTTGGCATTTTATTTCAGTCTGCGTCGAATCATTCGAACCTATCAAAGAAAGCGTCAGGAGCGGATCGATGCAAACAGGGCAGCCCGAGCGGCTCGTCTGCGCACGGTAGGAGAGGGCTAAGTATGACCATTAGAAGGCTTAGACTGGGTCTTAATATTGATCATGTAGCGACTGTTAGAAATGCCCGCGGTGGAGCTCATCCAGATCCGCTCAGAGCAGCATTACTCGCTAAGTCGGCAGGAGTTGACAGTATCACGGCCCATCTTCGTGAAGATCGTCGGCACATTCGTGACGCAGATGTAGCGCAGCTGATGAATGATGTCGGCCTGCCTCTCAATCTAGAGATGGCACCAACTGCAGAGATGGTTGGAATAGCGACCAAACACGCCCCTCATGCTGTCTGCCTGGTTCCGGAAAATCGTGAAGAGATTACCACCGAGGGTGGCCTTGAGGTTGCGGGTTTACAAGACCGTCTTGGGCCAATGGTAAGGCAGCTCATGTCAGCAGGATGTCGGGTCTCACTATTCATTGAGGCTGATATTGCGCAACTTAAAGCCGCTGCTGCATTGGGAGTTCCAGTGGTTGAATTGCATACGGGTCGTTACTGTGAAGCGAAAGGGGCTTCACGCTCCCTGGAACTTGAGCGTATTCGTTCGTCCGCAAAAGAAGCAGCTTTGCTCGGTCTCGAATGTCATGCTGGCCACGGTTTGGCGTTTGATAATGTAAAGCCAATTGCTGCTATTCCTGAGATTGTGGAGCTTAACATAGGGCACTTTCTTATTGGTGAAGCCGTGTTCATCGGCCTTAAAGAGGCGATTTCTGAAATGCGGCGTCTGATGGACGAAGCGATGGCTGTGTCATGATCATAGGGATAGGTAATGATCTAATTGATATCACTCGAATACAGGTGACCCTGGATCGTTTTGGTGATCGTTTTCTTGATCGTGTGTTTACTGAGGTTGAGCGTGAGAAGTCGGATAGGCGTGCAGCGCGTGCGGCCTCTTACGCAAAACGTTTCGCGGCAAAAGAGGCTTGCTCAAAGGCGCTTGGAACTGGACTTCGCAAAGGTGTATTTTGGCGCGACATGGGCGTTATTAACCTTCCAGGCGGCAAGCCCACCATGCGGCTTACCGGCGGGGCTGCAGCACGTCTTGCCCAATTGACGCCAAGTGGAATGGAAGCGGTTATAGATCTTACCATAACCGACGAACCCCCTTTGGCAGAGGCATTTGTTATCATTTCAGCCCGTTCGGTGGTGACCACTATTTGATTTTTATTGCTAATTCGGACAAGCACCCTTTGGCTAAAATCACACCAAATGGCTGCAACAAGAATCCCAAATATGACTTAGCTGATCATTGCCTCAATTAAGTATGGGCCATCATAAGCTAGGGCATTTGCAAACGCAGTTTCGAATTGATCGGGACTAACTGCTCGTTCTCCCGCAACTCCAAACCCTTTAGCCAGAGAAACGCAGTCGAGTGGCGGATCGTTGAAGTCCATTCCGATTGGAGTGTCATTATTATGGAAAGACTTCAGGCGCTGTTTTAAAACGGAATATCCCTGATTGTTGCAGATAATGAAAACCGTCTGTTGCTTAAGGTTTGCCGCGGTCCAGAGTGCTTGGATTGCATACATAGCACTTCCATCGCCGATCACGGCAACCACTTGCCGATCTGGTTGTGCTGCCTGAACGCCTACCGAGGCAGCTATACCCCAGCCAATGCCGCCTGAAGAATTGCCAAAGTAGCTGTATTTGTCTGTATAGGGGAGAAAGTCGTTGATAGATCCAGTTGTAGTGATGCCCTCGTCTACAACTATCGCGTCCTTAGGTAATAACTCACTAAGTCGCATCATCAGCCAATCGGGCTTTAATTTTCCAGTGTCGCGAAGAGGTAATGTCGCTTTAACCTTGGCTATCTTCTTTGCTGTCCAATTGTGAGGTTTAATTTTCTCAAGCCGGTCTCGCGCCTTTGAAGCCAGTGCTGAGCCCCCTTTTTCCTTGAGAACGGGAATAAGTGAGTTCAATGTCTCCTTCACGTCAGCTCGAATTGCTAACTCGCACGCATAATTTTTAGCTATTTCCCAGTCTCGTTGACCAATTTGAATAACGCGCATCCCAGGAGGCATTGGCTCGACCTCACTATAAACAGACATCTTTAGTGCGTCGGATCCGATACAGATCATTAAATCATGCGGCTCCAATCGCTCACGAACTACGGGTTGAAAGCGAGTGATAGAACCCATGTAAGCAGGGTGATCAGAAGGAAAATGCGCACCATCTATTATTGTCTGTTGCCATACAGGCGCGCCCAAGAGGTGCGCAAAATCAGCGGCGCAATCGAATGCATTGCTTCGAACTATCTCGTGCCCAGCTATGATTACAGGATTTTCAGCACTGATAATTTTCTCAGCGAGTCTAGTGAGTGTTTCATCATTTGGGCGGACTGCGACGTCTATTCGAGTTGCTTCGCCAAGGTCAACAGCCCCTTGCATATTTAAGATATCGCCTGGAAGAGATATAAAAACAGGCCCTGTAGGAGGAGTCATTGCCACCTTAGCTGCTCTATGAAGCACTCGAGTCAGGTCTTCTAGCCTAGTGACTTCCGTAGCCCATTTGACTTGAGACTGAGCGATTGGAACAAGAGGATCGTAGAGTAGCGGTTCTGTAAGGCCATGCCCTTGTTCTTGCTGGCCTGCAGTCACAATCATAGGAATGCCAGCAATTTTAGCAGAATAGATAGCGCCCATAGCATTACCTAGCCCCGGCGCTACATGGACGTTGCAAGCAACCAATTCTCCAGAAGCTCTTCCAAAACCGTCAGCGATACCGATAACGACGCTTTCTTGCATTGCAAGCACATAGCCCATCTCTGGATAGTTGGAGAGGGCATGCATAATCGGAAGTTCAGTGGTGCCAGGATTGCCAAACATGCGCGAGACACCTTCTTCAAGAAGGCAAGCAATAAAGGCGTCACGACCATAGGTCATGTTGGTGACAGAGCTTTTGGTCATCTTATTTGGCGTCCTGCTATGATAATTTGACGTGTAGGAATCTACTGTGGAGGATAGCTGCGAACTGAATAACATGGAATTCATAAGGAGTAAGAGGTGGAAGGACTCATAGAAAACCCAAAATCTCTCTCACCTGTTGTGGGTCCAGAAGCCTGGATTGGGTGTGATATGGCTTCTTTACAGTCAGAGTGGTGTCATGAATGGACGGTTGCAGAAATCGCTGAAATTCAAAGTGCAGTCGATAAAGTTTGCCGCAGTGGGTTAGATTTTTTGCAGCTTACCAAGGCAGACTTCCCTTTACCGACTGTTTCAAAGCGAATTTTGTATATGCGACAATATTTGTTGGAAGGTCCGGGTTTCTATCTTTTTCGAGGTTTTCCCTTAGACGGATTGTCTCTTAGAGAAGCTGCAACAGCATTTTGGGGTATTGGTTTATATATTGGCCGCCCTTGTTCCCAGAATGGCAAAGGCCACGTGCTTGGGCATGTTAAGAATCTTGGCCTGGATTATAGGGATCCATTGGCACGTGGATACCAGACGTCAGCAGCATTACCATATCATACTGACTCAAGTGATCTAGTTGGGCTTATGTGTTGGCAGCCTGCAAAAGCCGGAGGGCTTTCCTCAATAGTCAGTTCCACAACGGTTTTTAACGAAGTTCTCAAGCGTCACCCCGAAGCAATGACAGAATTGGTAAAGCCTTTCTATCGAACTCGCTGGGGTGAAATTCCAGAAGGGAAAAACTCTTGGGCGGAGGTACCTGTCTTCATGCCGCATGATGGGCGTGTAATTTCTCACTACGTTCGAAGCGCCATTCGAAAGGGGCAGTTACTTCCGGGAGCTCCCCCTCTCACCGATCACCAGTCTAGTGCCCTAGATATTGTTGACAGGATTGCTAACGAAGATGGCATTAACCTGAAGATGGACTTCCAGCCAGGTGACATGCAGTTCGTATGTAATCACTTCACCTGGCATAGCCGAACCGCTTTTGAGGACTTTGATTTGCCAGAAAAACGCCGTCACCTATTGCGCCTTTGGTTAGCATGCGCAGATGGCCCATCACTACCAAGCTGGATGACTAATGCCTACGAAGGTGTTACCGAAGACGGAAGACCGAATGGCATTCAGGTTCCTGGAGTGCCGCTGATTGCTCCCCTGGAGGCTGAATGACTAAAACTCTGTTTAGGCTGGATAATCGTGTAGCTATGGTGACTGGTGCAAGTCGTGGTCTAGGTCGCCGTTTTGCGCTGGCGCTAGCGAATGCGGGCGCAGACGTTGTGCTAGCTGCGCGGGATGGCAAGCGATTGGATGAGGTTGCTGCAGAGATAACCTCTCTAGGCACTAGGGCGCTGCCGGTTGTGATGGATGTCACCGATCGATCCAGCATTGAGAAGGCGTATGAAGCTGCAGAAGCGGCGTTTGGACCAATCCGTGCTGTGGTTAACAATTCTGGAATTGCGATAACCAAGCGTCTCCTGGATGTATCAGAAGCTGAATGGAATCCGGTGATCGATGTAAACCTTACAGGGGCGTGGGTTGTGGCTCAGACGGCTGCGAAAGCTATGGTTGCTCATGGGTTAGGGGGATCTATTGTTAATATTTCTTCAATCTTAGGCCAGCGGACCAATCCAGGAATTATCGCTTACAATGCTGCAAAAGCAGGGCTTGATCATGTTACGCGAGAAATGGCTGCAGAGTTGGCTAAATATGGAGTTCGTGTGAATGCCCTGGCACCTGGCTATATTGAAACAGATATGAACCGAAGTTACTGGGAAACTCCGCCTGGTAAGGCGCTGATAAGCAGGGTTCCTATGGGGCGTTTAGGGCAAGAAGAAGATCTAGATGGTCCTATTGTTTTTTTAGCTTCGGATGCGTCTGCTTATATAACAGGTCAAGTCCTTGGCCTTGATGGTGGCCATGCTGTCGGATTTATATAGAAGTGGGTGTTAATGTCTCTTGATCAGTATTTTTTGCTTCCAACCTTAATCGACATCCAAGCAGCCACAGGAACAGATTGCACATGACAGAAGTCGCCGCGCCCAGATATCCCGTCACTTCCCGTAATCGCCTCAAGCGACGGCATGATAGGGGCCACTACGACCATGCCAGTGTGCACGCAATCCTCGATTCTGGTATTCTGTGCCATGTTGCTTACGTCATCGATGGACAGCCCTACGCTACACCGACCCTGTATTGGCGAGAGGGCACGCGGCTTTACTGGCATGGTTCCTCTGCCAGCCGAATGCTGCGCTTACACCAGGGCGGCGTGCCTGTCTGCCTGACTATGGCGCATCTTGACGGGCTGGTGATGGCTCGCACGGGGTTCAACCACTCGGCCAATTACCGGTCGGTAATGTGCTTTGGCCAGGCGCATCTGATCGAGAGCGATGAGAAGGTCAGCGCGCTCCACGCAATGATTGAGCGCTTCTATCCGGGTAGGGACGCCGGGCTGCGGCCCTTCTCAGCACTGGACATCAAGGCGACCAAGGTGATTGGCATGGAGATAGAAGAAGCTTCGGCCAAGATCCGTGCGGCGGGGAATCTCGACGAGCCCGAGGACATGGATAACCCGAGTTGGGCCGGCGTTATTCCGGTCGCAACCGTTATCGGCGCGGCGCAACCTTGCCCTAACAACCCGTTACATCCCATCTTCGAGGGCCTTGAGCGCTATGTCGAGGGTGCACACCTCGATGAGGTCATCGCTGCCGTCGCGCCCCGTTGATTAACTGCTAGAGCAGGTTGGCATGCCCTAAAAGGAAGATCCGTATTCACATAGCATTATCTGACGTGCAGAAGACGCTCGGATAGCTCATTTCATAGGTTGTTATCGAGGCAAGAAATGTCGATATGGGCTTATTTCTTTCTGAAAACTGAAACGTCGTCAGGTGTTTTTGCGCAGCCTTGCAGCAAAGAACCCATCTATCCCTCCTTTATTGCCCCACATGGCTGGGTGAGTGCGGAGATCACCGGCACTTGTTATGGCCTCGGGAATACCGGGTAGATCTGAGGCAGTAATTGTCTGCCGCGAGAATTCATGATGATTTTTTAAAAATTGCTGAACTTGGCGTTCGCCTTCCTCCGGCTGAAGGGAACAGCATGCATAGATCAGAAGGCCTCCTGGTTCGAGCATCTCACTTGCCGCTTGCAGCATTTGCGCCTGGATTGGCAGAAGAGCTTTGACCTCAGAGGTCGATTTGATCCAGGGGAGATCAGGGTGGCGGCGAATAGTACCTGTAGAAGAGCATGGTACATCCAAGAGCACACCTTGCACCGGTGTCTTTGGTCTCCAATCCAATACGTCAGCTACAACTGTTTTAGCTGTTAATTCCAAACGTTGAAGATTGGCCTTTAGCCGATTTAGGCGTCGCTCATTTGCATCAACAGCAGTCACATAAGCGCCAGCTGCAGCAAGTTGGGCTGTTTTGCCTCCAGGTGCTGCACAAAGATCTAAAATCTGCTTTCCTGTTACTTCACCGAACAAAAGAGCAGGGAGTGCCGCCGCTGCATCTTGGGGTGCCCATTCCCCATCATGATAACCGACCATTGACTCGATCCTGCCACCATTTGAACGACGCACGGTTCCTGTTGGTAGAAGCTCGCCTTCGAGAATTTCTGCCCATTTTTTAGATGTTTTGGCAAATATTGTTAAATCAAGAGGGGCTTCTGTCATGTGAGCACTAGCAATCTCGTATGCCAAATTGCGTCCGTATGATTTAACCCAGCTCTCCCATAGCCAGCCAGGTGTATTAAGCCGGGCGGCATCTTGGTCCTGCAGCGATGATGCGCCAGCCTCAGCGACCCTTCGCAAGACAGCGTTGATTAATCCCTTGTAGTTAGCTGTTGCTCTACTGGTTGCTAAGGCAGTTGTCTCACCTACCGCAGCATGTGCTGGCGTTTTTAGAAATAAAAGTTGCGCCACTCCCAGTCGAAGGATGTTCCTTGCAGTGAGCGCCTTTTTTGGAATCGGTCGTTTTAGATGTTTTTCAAAAACACTGTCGATTTGACCTAGGCGACGCAGAGTGGTTGCAACTAATGCCCTGACAAAAGCCCTGTCTCGGCCCTCAAGGTTTGTTGCTGCCTCATCGAATGCTCTATCTAGAGGAAACTTTCGACCCAAGCATGCGTCCAGGGTTTGGAGTGCAACACGCCGAGGATTATCTATGCCCATGGGTTTACTCGACGGCTGGCTATTCCCATTTCCACTGCTAGTGCTTCAAGCCTCGCAATACGCTCTTCCATCGCCGGGTGGGTTGAGAAGAGCCCATCGATGGCTCGACTGTGAAGTGGGTTCACAATGAACATATGTGCTGTTTGAGGGTTTGCTTCAGCAGGTTGATTGTCAACCGTTGACGCGCTTCGGTCGAGTTTTGCGAGCGCCGAAGAAAGCCACAGCGGGTTGCCGCAGATTTTGGCTCCCATCAAGTCTGCTTCATACTCGCGTGTACGGCTTATTGCCATTTGAACAACTGCAGCTGCCATTGGTGCGAGAATCATCATTAGCAAAGAACCGATAAGGCCTAGAGGATTGTTCCGATTGCCCCCAAAAAAGATCGCAAAATTCGCAATTATTGAAATCGCCCCCGCAATGCTAGCCGTGATTGTCATGATGAGCGTGTCACGGTTTTTAATGTGTGCTAGTTCATGCGCCATAACGCCCGCAACTTCTTCATGAGATAAATTTTTTAGTAAACCCGTTGTTGCGGCAACGGCTGCATTATTCGGATCTCGGCCTGTCGCGAAGGCGTTAGGCTGCGGATTGTCGATAATGTAAACACGGGGCATTGGCAAACCAGCTCTTGATGACAAATTTTCGACAATGCTGAAAAGGTTGGGTGCTGTTAATTGATCAATTTGCCTCGCTGAATAAACCCTAAGGGCTAGTTTGTCTGAATTCCAATAAGCAAAAACATTCATTGCTGCCGCGAGGATGAGAGCAATCAACATTCCCTCAGTGCCGCCTATTAAAAGGCCAATACTTCCGAATAGTGCAGTTAAAACCGCGAGAAAAACAAAAGTCTTAAACAAGCTAGACATGGCTGAAATCTCATTAAAGGGTGCCGTAGTTGGTCATCCGGCAAGTGAGGATGATCGTTATCAGTATCAAGATTGAATCTATAAACAATTCGCATTTCGTCTGATTAATATCAAAACCGCAAGGTAGCTTTAGTCATATAAATGAAATCGAAATATGAAACTATGAGCTAAACAATGGCGTGTTGGCAGCTGAAATTTCTATCTTTTTGTTTGGTGATGTAAGCTTTTGGAAAGAGACTGGTTCATCATAAACTGCTTGCGGGCAGGCTTTTAAATCTGCTACCGGAAGCGTCAATGTCGATCTCGTTAGAAAATAATTCCCGTTCTGCCATTGAGGTGGCGCGCAACTTGATTGCAACTGAGATCCGTGGCCTTGACGCTTTAAGCGCTGGGTTAGGCAAAAGCTTTGCCTTGGCAGTTGATATTATTGTTAAAAATAAAAGCCATTGTGTTGTGACGGGCGTTGGAAAATCTGGACACATCGGCTCGAAAATTGCTGCCACTTTTGCTTCAACTGGAACCCCTGCCTTCTTTGTTCATCCGACTGAGGCCAGTCATGGTGACCTTGGGATGCTGAACGGGGCCGGCGTCTTATTAGCCATTTCTAATTCTGGGGATACTCGCGAGATGCGGGATATTCTCACCTACGCTCGTCGAGTCAAAATGCCTGTGGTTGGCATTACCAAGCGCCACAATAGTTTTCTAGGCACGATCTCTACCATCCTACTGGAGTTGCCAGACGTTGAGGAAGCGTGCCCAAACGGGCTTGCGCCGACCACTTCAACAACAGCAACTCTTGCCCTGGGCGACGCTCTTGCAATTGCAGCAATGGAAAGGCGGGGTTTCACGCCTGAAGACTTTGGTATGGTTCACCCAGGAGGGAAGCTAGGCCTACAACTGCAACTCGTTTCAGATTGGATGGTTGATCAACCACCACCGCCTATTGTCAATCTATCGATGAGTGCTGGTGACGTAGTCTCAGCTATTGCCGATGGTGGAATGGGCTGTGTGGGTGTGGTTGGAAAAAATGACGAACTACTAGGCTGTATTACTGATGGTGACCTTCGTCGTGCTTTCGACACTGGTTTCTTCGAAAAAACAGCAGCTGACATTATGAGTAGAAGTCCAGCTACGGCTACTCCAGATATGCGGATGGCTGATGCTATAGGTATTATGACAGAAAAACGGATTTCTAATCTGCTTGTGGTTGAGGATAAGTCCTTGGTAGCCATCATTCACATGAAGGATCTGCTTAAAGCTGGTTATTTGTGATATCCAAAATCCTCTTAATTTTTTTTGCTAAAAATAGCGATTATGGCAATTGGTTCTTAGGTCCCGGGATTTCTTAAGTATTGAGAGACGTAGAGAGACCGATTTTTCTAATCTAATTCGTTGTTAATTATCTGATAGGAATAGAAAAAATTTTCTGTTCAAATCCTAGCTTGCGGGTAGGTTTAAACCTAAGAACAAATCTGTGAATGGTTTTTCTGCCTTAGATGGTAGGATGGTGTTTTGAACCTAGTTACTTTTGCGCTTTGGAGTGGGGTGATGACCCAAACGATTTTTGATTTGATCGAGGCACAGAATAACGAGGCTATTGCCGTTTCTATGCCGCCAAGTGAGGCTGAAGGCCGCGTTCCGCTGAACTTTCAGGGTCTTAAGGCGCTAATCAATAACGTTCATACTGATCTCAATACATTCGGTATAGGTCGTAACGATAGGGTGGCGATCGTCCTTCCGAATGGGCCAGAAATGGCGACTGCTTTTGTTTCAATTGCTTGCTCTGCAACGACTGCACCGCTCAATCCAGCCTATGGGCAGCAAGAGTTTGAATTTTATCTTTCGGATCTGAAGGCTAAGGCAATTATCCTTGCTGAAGAGGAGCAAGGGCCAGTCGTTGGAGTCGCACAGTCATTAGGGATACCAGTGTTGCGTCTGGCACCAAATCCTGGGGACTCAATTGGAACATTTAGGCTATTTTCCGAAGCTGCTCGAAGCGGGGAGAGGGCTGCAACAACTGGCTTTGCGGCTCCTGCAGATACAGCTCTTGTTTTGCACACGTCTGGTACGACATCTCGTCCAAAGATAGTGCCACTTAGCCATGAAAACCTCACGGCATCTGCCCGTCATATTGGAAGTACTCTAAATCTCTCTCCGCAAGACCGTTGTCTCAACATAATGCCTCTGTTCCATATCCATGGTTTGATTGCAGCGGTTTTATCTTCTCTTGCCGCCGGAGCCTCGGTCTCATGTGCACCTGGATTCAACGCGCTGAAAGCTTTCGGCTGGTTAGAAGAGGTTGATCCCAGCTGGTATACAGCCGTGCCAACGATGCATCAGGCAATTCTTGCAAGAGCTCCACGGAATCACGCCATCGTTGAAAAACTGCGGCTGCGGCTGATCCGATCTTCCTCATCAAGTCTGCCGCCTCAGGTAATGAATGCGCTAGAGGAAACCTTTGGCGCTCCAGTTATTGAGAGCTATGGAATGACAGAGGCTGCACATCAGATGGCCTCCAATCCACTGCCGCCAGCAACCCGCAAACCAGGCTCCGTAGGGATCGCTGCCGGACCCGAGGTTGCTATTATGGACGATGCCGGAGTGCTTCTGCCCAGCGGGGAAATTGGTGAAGTTGTAATCCGGGGCCCTAACGTCACTAAAGGATATGAAAATAATCCCGAAGCTAACGCCACTGCCTTTATAAATGGCTGGTTTCGAACTGGTGACCAGGGGATGATTGATGACGAAGGTTACCTCCGCCTTACTGGCCGCCTGAAGGAGATCATCAATCGTGGTGGGGAAAAAGTAAGCCCGTTGGAGGTGGACGAAGTCATTATGGACCATCCGTCTGTTGCGCAATGTGTGACATTCGCAATGCCACATAAGTCCTTAGGCGAGGAGGTAGCCGCAGCGATTGTTCTTCGCGAGGGGCATGAAGCTACTGAGGCTGAAATCCGGGAATTTTTGCAATCGCGCCTTGCAGATTTCAAAATTCCTCGAAAAGTCGTGATCCTTGATGAAATCCCGAAGGGGGCGACTGGCAAGCTGCAGCGTATTGGTTTGGCCGAAAAGCTTGGTTTGGCCTGATCTACTTTTTTCTGATGACTTCGTTTTAGCGGGGTTTGCTGTCCTAGTAGCTGGCACGGTTCGAGGTTTTTCTGGTTTCGGGGCCGGGCTTGTAATGATAGGGCCGCTCTCAATTATCTATGGCTTGACTGGTGCCGTCGTGACCGTCGCTGTCTGTGACGCTTGTGCGGCTCTTACCTTGTTGAGAGGTGTGTGGGCCATAGCCGACCGTAAGCGGGCATTAGCAGCGGCAATATCGGCGGCTACTTTGCTGCCATTAGGAACATATATCCTCCAGGTAATAGATGCTGAATTGCTGCGGCGTATTGCAGGAGTTCTAATCCTTTTTTTTATTGCTTCCATCGCAGCTGGAGTGCGCTGGCGTGGAGGTGGATTATCCGGTTCGATCGCCGTTGGGGCAATTGGTGGTTTAGTTGGAGGCGCTACAAGTTTAATCGGCCCACCAATGGTTCTTTATATGTTAGCCCGAGATGAAGACGCCATCCGAACACGTGCTACTTTAGCCCTTTATATTTCAATCGTAGTTGTCAGTCAGGTTACCTTATTGGCTATATTCGAGGTTTATGGGCAGCTCGCAGGAGGGACTTCATGGGCGATTGCCGCATCCTTTATACCTGTGTACGCCGCTGGAATTCTCCTGGGTAAAAAACTGTTTAACCTGGCCCCAGCCTATTTCTATCGCCGTCTGACAATTTTTTTGGTCGCTTTCTCTGGGTTTTTGGCTATAGCAGCGTAAAACTAAAAACTTGCTCTATCTGAAAATAATAAAGGGCATAGTGTGTGTTTCAATTCACTCAACTATTGCACCTTTACAGTCCCTGAAGAAAAGGATTGGTTCGACGTTCCTGACCCACTGTCGATGTAGGACCATGCCCTGGCAGAAAGCCCCAATCATCCTCTAGTGTAAGGATCTGATCACGGATCGATGTGAGGAGCTGGTCATGATTGCCAAGTGGCAGATCCGTTCTGCCTATTGAACCCTGAAAAATTACATCGCCGACGATCGCTATTCTTTGTGGATGGTATAAAAACACAACATGACCTGGCGTATGACCAGGGCAATGTCTCACCTCTAATTCTAGCTCACCTATAAAAACTTTATCGCCGTTAGAAAGCCAACGGCTAGGATTGGCAGGTCTAGCTGGAATTCCCCATTTTTTTGCTTGTTCAGGGAGGTTTTGAAGGAAACTTTCGTCGGCTTTGCCTGGGCCTTCGATTTTGACATCATATCGCTCAGAAATTTCTGTTGCGGCAGCGGCATGGTCTATATGTCCATGTGTCAAAAGAACTTTTTCTACTGTTACGCCCACTTGTTCCACCGACTGTTCTATAAGATGAGCATCGCCACCCGGATCGATGATGGCAGCTTTCATTGTCTCTTCGCACCACAAGATGGAACAGTTTTGCTGGAGAGGAGTAACAGGCAGGACAGCAAGTTTTATGGCCATAGGTAATCCTTATTGATTGCCAGATAAAAATCTAAGTTATGTCTTCGTACAAATAGGCAGCTTCTTTGGCAGGTCCACGTCTCTCTGCAAGACCAAGAACGCGGATTACCCTGATCGCGGATCCTTGCGGAAATGTAAGGACATCACCCACGCGGATTTGGCGACTTGGCTTTTGGACTCGATCACTGTTCAGGCGCACTCGTCCTTTTGTAACTATGGCTGTCGCAATCCCTCGGGTTTTAAAAAACCGAGCTCTCCAAAGCCATGAATCAAGGCGCTGGGCATCCTCCTCAGCCAAGGGTAGCCTCTCGGAGGCTTGCAAAAGGCGAGTCAGGATTTATTGGCTTTGTATCCTTCTTAAAACTAGCAGAATGTTTAGGTTTTGATTTTTTTGTGAATGTTCGAAGTTTGAAAGACTGAATCCCTTTTTCATTTGTAGTCTGCCTAAGACCTAGGCCAATCAAAAGTTCAGGGAGAGTCAATTCATCTAGTCCTACTTTTATTGCCAGTTTAGACGGAATGATTTCTTGGCCTTTGTGGGCGAGGCTAAATGCAAGGGAAGCCAACCTCTCGGCTTTGTCAATTCTAAGTGCTTGCTGCCCTAGGATCACGAACCCTGCGAGAGCCAACGCCTCAGTTTCAGCCTGTGCCTTAGGACTTTTTATGAGAAAAGAACGCTTAGGTGGGCGGGTGATTTCTTTGCCATGGAGACGCGCTAACAACTGACGGGTTTTTGCAGCCCTACCTAGCATTAGAGGTGGA
>Ga0222714_10003057_pt1 | contig 17309 bp, 21 predicted proteins | sample C33_3DmetaG_FD_165048 | JGI IMG/M metagenome (GOLD analysis project Ga0222714, IMG submission 165048) | Estuarine water microbial communities from San Francisco Bay, California, United States - C33_3D | ecosystem: Environmental > Aquatic > Marine > Unclassified | place: USA: California...
TAATAGGACTTAATGGACCTCCTGCTAATCCAAATGGAGCAGCAACAGCTCCACCAGCAAAGAAAGCAGCAGTGGGCAATGCTTGTTCTTGTATACCTCTACCAATTACCCTTAAATTTACATCTCTTACTTTTTTGAAATTTTTATAAGCATCACCTAATTCATCTACTTGCTTAATAGGGGTAGGCAAAGTAGGTGGATTTATAACATTAGATAATGTGGGAGTTAAACTAATTGGATTAAATTGAACAGGCTTAGGTGGTGTTAATTGAATAGGCTTAGGTGGTGTTAATTGAATAGGCTGTGGTTGCTGTAATATGCTTTGATTAAATCTAGGTGGTTGCATCACACTAGATAGCGTTGGGGTTAAGTTAAGTGGTTGAAACTGAACAGGCTTAGGTGGTGAAATGATATTAGATAAATTTGGAGTAAGACTTAATGGATTAAACTTCTGTGTTTGAGTCTGTGTTGGTGCAGGTACACTGGCTGCATCAATTACTGACTGCTTAAATTGGTCTAGTTTTGAACGAATAAATTTTGAAAGGTCCATTAATACACTTTAATAGTATTCGTTAGGGGTTATCAAGTTAATAATATTTATACGTGGTAAATTCTTTTACCTGTACTATCATAATAGGTTACTCCACCATCAGTACTTTGAATTTGACCAGTTGGTACAGCTCCACCTTGCTTACTTGGCGCATAAGTATAGTTACTTCCTGTACTATTTGCCAAAGTAAGATTAGTTTGTCTATCTCCAGATAAGGTATTTTTTAGTTGATTATTCTGTAATGCAATCGCATTATCAAGCGATGTCTTACTTGCTAATGCTGTTGCTTCTATTTGTTGAATATTTGCTCTATGTGATTGTAATGCTGCAATTTTTTGAGATGCTTTTGTCTGCTCTAGTGCAAATCTACTATTGTTAATAGCCATTAACTTATCATTAAAAGCATTTCTAGCCTGTGATAATGCACCCTGTTTTTGATATTCTAGTTGTTGTAGTTGTGCTTGTGCATTTTTCTGTATATCTGTATATTTTGCAGATAAATCTCGTAGGTTCTTTCCAGTTGTATCAACAATATTTCCTTGATTTCTTTGATACTCTCTACCAAATAATTGATTAGCAAATTCTCCAGATGATGATGTACCACCAAATCTTTGTTGCGCACCCTGAGTAAGTTCCTGATAAAGTCTTCTAGCTGATGCTAATGCGCTTTCATTTTGTCTATTAACATCTTGAACTTGTGAAGCATTAACAGCATATCCTTGCCTCTCGGCTTCTTGGATTAAGGGTTTTTGAGCTTCATATTGATTTGTATATTGATTATAGAAATCTTGTTCTCCTGCTTTTGTTTGGGCTTCCATTTGATTTAATAAATCATTAGAGCCACCATAGTATGAATTAAATTCAGAACCCATATCAGAGCTACTATTTCCACCAGACTCTCCACCATATCCAACTGGTGCTTGTCCACTATGTCCTGCTGCTTGCCATAGGTTCTGTCTTTGATTTTGTGTCATTGTTTGTGGACTACCTGCTGCTACATCTTGCATCCTACTGACAGGTGGAGGAGTTCTATCTTGGCTAGTAGGAATTAGAGATGGGGTACTATAATCCTTAGGCATATTCCAACTAGGAAAATTAGTTTGAGCTACTGAAGCAGGAGTATATTGTGGCGGAACATCATAGTTTGAAGCAGGTACTAATCCCATGTTTTTTACATATGGATTATAAGTATTAGTATCGCTAGGAGATGTATTAAATGCCATATGGATAATTTATATCTTACTCTTTGGGGTTTGCAACTATTTTTTTATCTGGCTTCTAGTCTTACCGTAGCACCTGTAAATGTGCCACCACCCGCATCTATGTCTACGGAGAGTATATCCCCTCTCGCAAATGTATTTACGGAAATTGATGCAGTTGAAGCAAATGTGCCACCACCCGTAATTGTTAATCTAGTATTCTGGTCTGTGAACATAGTTACAAAGTTCTTATTTATATCTAAAAGAAGTGAAGCACCTGATACTGGTCCATTTAGGGTTGCTGATACATATGCTATTGTTCCTGCTTCTGGCATATTAAGAGGAAATCCCACGTTGGTAGTTGCTCCTGATGCACCTGCAAATACAAACACTGGTCTAATAGGTGCAACTCCTTGTAAAGATGCTCCTGATGCGTTAAGTGCAGTAAATACTTTTATGAAAGATACAGATGGTAACGAAACGTGAACTCCACTTGTGTCGTGTTCTAAAATTGCAAAATCATATAATGCTTGTTGCTGAATTACATCTGGAACAAACTCAACAATAGCTGCTACTGCGTGAACTTGGTCAGTTGAACCTGCTAATCCACCTACTAATCCAGTTAAGTTAGCACCACTAACTCCTGTAAATGTTTTATATTCTCTTTTACTTGCTGTAACTGCACCTGCGCTATCTATTCTATCAATAACAATTACGCCAGGAGCTCGGACTATGCCAGTAACTGATTGATTAAGCGTAAGAGATGATGCACCTGCTGATATTTGTGAGTCAAGTGTATATTGTGCGTTATTTATTGTTGGTACTCTAGTAATTGCCATAATGTAAACTATAAATCCTTTCAATAGGGGTATGCAACTGCTTAGACCTTATCAGACGAAGGAAGACTCTGGTCGCCTAGTCCTTGTGCTGTCATTCTTAATCCTAAGAATTCAAAGTTAGCATTAGCATCGGTGCTTAATACCTCTACCTGCACTACCCTGCAATTTTTATAAATATTTGCATATCTTACAAGTTCCTCTCCTGTTAATGTTACAGTTGCACTTGTTTGTCCATATGGTTGTGAACCCCATTCATCAGCTCCCCACCCACCTGAACCTAATGCACTTGTTATATTAAATGATTTTGTTGTAACTGTTGCGCCAGTTCTATCCTCAATACGAAGATTAATTGTAATTGTTCCACGAACATTTCTAAATAAAACATAGAATAATTTTAATACTTTGAATATTGACCAATCTCCCATATCTTCTGTTTTAGTCCTTAATGTTTTAGCAATAGCTGTACCACTATCTGAAACATACGAAGTTGATAGTTCTCTAATAAATGGACCACTATCACTACCAGCAAGCCACCTCTCTGTACCTGTTTGGTCAAAATAGCGATAAAATTTTGTTATTCCCCAAGGAGTTTTCCACGGACCAATAAAACAAGCTCTTTCCCTGTCATAAACCATAGCCTCTTTTATTGATGGAAAGGCAATAATATATTTATAATCAAAGTATCCTGCACAAGCATCTTTGAAATCAGCATCTGTTAAGTTTCTTACATAAGGTCTTATTCTAGCTGATAACTCATTTGTACGAATTTGATTTAGGAAGTTTGGTTCTTGTCCTGTTGAGTAAATACCTTTTCTACCAAATGAATAAGTATCATTTTCTACTGCGATGATAGTATCTCCACTAGAAGCACCAGTATTGGCAAGAAGCTGTGCCTGTGGGTCAAGTATTTGATAATTACCTAGCGTGATAGTGCTTAATACAACTCTATGTGTAGTATTATTCTTGAATACTAATATTGTTGATGATGGCGGAGCACTTCCACCTGTACTCATACCCTGATTACCAGAAATACCAAGTCCAGTTATGTCATCTCCGTCATTAGGAGAAACTAAAATATATCCACCACCATCTATTGCTGTAAATCTATCTTGAAATGGATACCTTGCTGAAATAAATACTTTTGATGGAGAGCCAGCTATTCCTGCTAGAATAATTCTGTCATCAAACTTTAAGATATATTTTGCTTTTGGTCCTGCTGTTGTGTTTGATTCTGGAACAAAGATTGTATTACTTTGTGGACTTCCAACATCATAGTATTGAGTTGAATTTGAATCAGTAGTAGCAATATAAGTTTCATCTCCTGGGAATCCACGATAAATATTATATCCAGTTAAAACTCCTGATGCACTTGATACTGCTGCCCAAGTTAATTTAATTGATGTTAATGTTAAGTCAAGAGGTAGAGATGTAAGTGATTTATTTACTGATGGTAATGTTTCTCCAGCTATGCTTGTTGCTGTAACTATCCAAGAATAAGTTGTAAATCCTGATGCAGCAGATAATTGAGCACATGACACATTGGTTGGACTTGAAATACCCTGATAGGGAATTAGATTACTTCCATCAAAACGAATAAAATTTTGAGAGGCAGCAGCAATATATGTATTATTTGATAACTGAATACTTTGTAAATTATATCCTGATGGAAATGAAGCGCCTGTGATTATTGTATAAGAAGCGCCATTACTTTTAGTTAAATATCCTGAATCTGTTATTGAAAGTAAATAATTTACTGATGTAAGTGAATTATAAAATGCGTCAATCAATCTTATTCTACCAGCTTCTCCTGCTAGATTATATTTCTCACTTCCATATCTTGATGTTGGTGTTCCACGACCAATAAGCATTATATTTGTTGCTTGCGATAACTCATTTGGTCTTAACTCTGTGGGCTTATATAGAGTATTTAATCCGCCATTAAAAGAGTCCCATTTTATAGATATATCTCTACTTGGGCTATATATTGGTGATTTTGTTCTTAATAGTGTCATTCATTATTCTCCAATTCTGAAACCTTGATTTTTAAGATAATCTGGAATACTATTTTTTTGCCCTACTGATGGGCTTGCTTCATCTTCAATTAAATTTGCTAACATATCGTCAGACTCAGATTTTACACCTGGAAATCTGCTATCTGACCTTGATTGAAATATATATGCAATAGTTCTTTTAATCAAAAACTCGCTTGATGGGCAAACAGAAATATCTTGTAATGTTGCCATAGATGAGGGTATTGATTGATAATCAAATACTAACGATACGCCAGATGATAATGCAGGGTTAATATTTAATGCGTATCCAATAGCATCATTTCCAGTAATGTAGCAATACTTATCATTTATTGTTTTTATAAATCTATCTTGTGGAAGTATCTGTATATAATTATTTGAAGAAGTAATACTATTATCAATCGGAATAGACATTATTTTTCTAAAATTATTAGGTAATGCCATTGAAACAGAAGATAAACCAAATGAAGGAGAATACGGAGATATTCTTAATTGTTTCCATTGATAGGTTTCTGACCACTCTGTTAATGCCTGATTAACTAAGTTTATACGAACAGTAAGCTCCATACCAGTCGCAAGTGTCGTGTCCTGGTCAATAAATGCAGCAACATTATTGAGTATCGAAAGTAAAGTAGCCATAGTCTTAATTTAACTAAATGATAAAGGGGTTTGCAATAGATTATGAACAAAATTAAATTATCTTGAATTAATTATTATTTGTGGCGTTACACCTGCTAACACACTTAGGACTAATCCATTAGTAAAGTTTTGATTTATTAAATAACTTCCTCTTGGAGTATCAGTAGAAAAAGTTGCTATGATTGCTCCACTTGCACCAGATGCGTGGTCAAAAAAAGAAACAGTAGGACAAGATGGTGCACAAACTGTTAATGCGTGAAAGAAACCAGACGAAGATTTAATAATAGTAAGAGAAGCTAGGGAAATAAGAGTATTAGAATACCTTTCTACATTGATAGGTAATCCCACTGCTTGTGTTAAGAGTTCGTCTGTTTGATTTGACATAATAATATTCTAAATGAGCTATAAAGGGGTTTGCAAGAGATAATTTAATATAGGTTTAAGCAAATAATCCTTCTGTCTATTCATATATGGACCGTGTATTGCGTTTTTTTCTTCCCAGTCTGGTAATCTACCATGCTCTAATGAATAACTTTTATTAGTTTGGTCTAATTTGAATTCATATCCACCTATTAAATTAAGTCTATCAACTATTGAAATACCATCCATACCAAACCATTTATCTAATTCTTCATCATATCCACCAATGTCATAAAATGCAGCTTTAGGAATTGAACAAAAATTAAACTCTATTTGCTGTGGTGGGCAAGTATAAAATGTATTTGTAGTAATTTCTCTTGGGTCTTGCCAAGTAATAACCTTAAAAGAGCTATCTTCATATTTATTTCCTACACCAGATATAACTGCTTTAGGATTTTGTTTATAATGAAACCAAAATTTTTCAAGTGCATCAGGTTTTGCATAAGTATAATCTTGCCAAGATATGATTAACTCTCCTTGTGCCTTTTTAATTGCAGTGTTCATATCTCTATTAAGTGTCCAGACACAATCAGTAGGCAATTCTCCAACTCTTTCTTGAACTATCCACTCATATAAATATCTAGGAAGTGTTTGTCGGCTTAGTGCTTTTTTAACTAACTCTAAGCCATCTTTTCTTACTGAAGGTGTAATAATTGTAATTTTAGGTTTAATCATTTCCATCTATTCTGAAATATAATTAGGTTTTCTTTATAAAATTCATCGTGGTCTGGAAAGGTATGAAGTGTTCTTCCACCCTCTGGGTGTTCTGCATCAACACTTGGTACAGAGTGCATTGGTATTCCCTCTCTCTCCAAAATCTTAATATAATCATCATCATCAAAATATGATATGCGATAACCCTCATATAATCCACCGACTTTTTCATAAACCCATCTAGGAATACAGAAAGCAGCACCAAAAAAAGGCTTTTCTACACCATTTATGAGTGGAGAAGTAACCGCATCTATATCACATAGTTTCTTTAATGAACCATCGTGCCAAATTAAATCATCATTCATTACAAGTAAAAAATCTCCTGTTGCTTGTGATAAGCCATAGTTTATAGGAACAGCATATCCCTCTTTCCAGTTCTCAACTACAATTATTTGATTAGCTCCTTTAAGTGAGTCAAGACATCTTTCAAGGATTGCTTGCTTACCTGAGTCTGCTTCCATATAGGGAATAATTACACTTAATCTCATATTTCTTTCCAATTTGCTGGTGCAATATCGCTATTTATTTCAAGTGGAGTATAAATTGGCTTCTGTGGACCCATTGCTTTTGCCCACTCCCAAGTTTTTTCTAGTCCTATTTTAAGTGAAGTTTTATCTCTATATCCTAAATATAGTTTAGCTTTCATATGGTCTGCTATTGCCACTTTTACTTCCTGTGGTCTTTCTGGTAGATAGATTGGCTTGCCCTTGTAACCTATTTCTATTGCAAGTTGGTTTAGCGTTGTAATTGTGTCAGTGCCAATATTGAACGCTCTATTTTTCACATTACAGAAAATAGATTTATCTAGGGCATCAACTATATCATCAATATAAGTAAATCCTCTCTTTTGTTCACCATCTCCATAAATATAGATAGGCTTCTTATTCATAATTGCATTCATAAAAATTGTTACAACATTACGATATGGGTCTGTCATATTCTGTCTAGGACCATATACATTATGAAATCTTAATGTAACAAATTCAAACTTATGAACTAAACTCATTATTTCAAGTGTTTTTTCTGCGGCTAGTTTTGTAATTCCATATAGGTCTTTTGGTTTTAATGTATCTGCTTCATTAAATGGAATAGGTATTCTTCCATAAACTGCAATGCTAGAAGTAAAAATAAATCTTTTTCCACCATATTTAATAAATGGAGTTAAGACTTTTATAAAAGCATCATAGTTTCTGGAAGTAACATCTATTGGGGAAAATTGTGCTTTATTTTCTGCTGCATTTGCAGCTAGATGATAAACAATATCTGGTTTTACCATACAGAATGCACTATCTACTGCTCTTTCATTACGACAATCTAACCTTAAATATCTTGCCTTTGGATTGATATTATCTCCACCACTATCATCATCTAAAACAGTAACATCAAATCCATTATTGATTAACCTATCAGTTAAATGACTACCTATAAAACCTTTTCCACCTGTAATAATTACTTTCATTTTATAGCCTCAATTAGTAAACAACCCATATCGTGTGCCTCATTCATTTTATCTATCTTAACTATTGAAAATTCACACCTTTTCATTAAATCTATAATAGATGATTGAGTAAATCCTGTTTTATGATACTCTCCATCACTGGATTGAGAACCATAAAATATAGATAATAAACCGTGTTCTCCTTCCATTTTATTATAATATCCGTTTAACATATATCCCTTCTCTAATTTTATCAATTCTTTACAAGCCCACTCTAAATCAGGAACATTTAGTATAAGTCTACCATTATTTATTAACTTAGAGTGCCAAGTTTTTATTATATCCGTAATCTTTATGTGTGGGAAATGTTCTAGTAAATGTGAGGCATAGATTATTTCTACTGAATTGTTCTTAACTTGACTTAATTTAGTCGCATCCCATTTCTTTATCTTTGGGTTATCCACATACATATCCACAAGTATCCACTCATTAAAATTATTCATAATCTCTAAGTGTTGTTTATGAACAGGAAGTGGACCAACGCCTAAACAAAGTTTCATAGACAGCTATTTATTCCTTTCGTAAGTTGTTTTGCATAATACTTTTCATCCCAGATTGGAGAAGTTAATAATTCTTTTAATTTATCATTATCTTCTTCAATCATTATTTTAAGTCCACAGGCTCTTGCTTCTAAAATAGCTCTCTCTCCACCTCCATAAATTGTAGATGGCATATAAAGGATTCTTGACCAATGATAGTAATTTACTAAATCAAATGGACTAACAGAATTTGAAATCATAACTCCATTAGCAAGTAGATTATTAGATATTTGTTGTGATTCTATCAAATTATCCACCTGATATTCTCCAATTACAAGCCTAGTTGAACTAGGTAAGTTTAGAAACTTATCCCATCTTTTCCAATTAGATAATGAACCAACTCCTATATAGTCCCAGATTACTGGTGTTGGTATTGTTGCTGGATTATAAATATCAGAATTGATGCCAAATGCGTGAATAATATTTGAGTGATATTTAAGTTCTAAAAATTCTCTAATCCAAGTAGTTTCATAGAATAAAACATTATAGTAGTCCATTTTATTTGATTGAAAACCATTTCCACCAATACATAATCCTGTTTTATATTTTCCGTGTAAGTTTTTTATATATTTATCTACTTTACTATTAAAGCCACCCCATCCTAATACAAAATCTGGATTAAATAATTCTAATTCAATTGTAGATTCGGAGATTAAATTAAATCTTTGTAGGTCATAATCATTATCTAATATGTTTAATGCAGAATACAATCCATCTAACCATTTTCTTTCATCTTTACACTCAAAGATAAAAGCAACTTTTGGTTTCATATATGTTTCCCCCATTCTTTTGCTATTTTTTCCCAACTATAATTTCTGGTGAATTCTTTAGCTTTTTTGGATTCTTCTTTCCACTTATCAGGTTTCCCCAAAAGTAAATAAAGGGCTTGTAAGAACTCATCTTGCGTTTCTTCATCATATATATCACCTTCAATCTTTATACCGCTTTGTACTGTTTCATCAAGCGCACCTATTTTAATAACAACTGGCACTACCCCATCAGATTGACATTCCAAAGCAGTGATACAATTTATTTCGCAAAAATATGTAGGATATGCCCAGATAGTTGAGTCTTTTCTTAGAACTTTAAGTGCATTCTTGCCAACTCTCCCATAATGTGTAATTCCTTTTTGTTTCATTAGTTTTTCCATTCTTTCCATCCAATTCATTCTTTCAGGATTATTTGCATAACCTTTAATAAACATATCCCAACCATAACAAATAACTAATAATGTATCAGGATATTTTTCAATTATCTTAGGCCACATATTAAGCAATATGTCTAATCCCCTATCATAAGAACTACCCCAAAATAATTTATGTCGCATTAGTTATTAACCTTTCTAACTTTTCTTCTATACGATTTAGTATAAAATATACATCATCAATTTGCTTATGAGTAATATATGAAATTGCCATAGCATCTTTATTATCTTGGTCAATTAAATTATTTGAATCACTTACTAATGTTCTATAATCTGTATAATTCTTGCTTTTATAAATAAAATTTATTGTATCCATTCGTAAATTAAAACTTTTAGCAATTAAAGGAAGGTCTAATTTAATAGATACATTTTGTAGTTGAACCTTAACTGCGTTATAAAGTATTGAGTTTATAAGTTTCATATTCCGTTACTAATCACTACTACTTTTTCATTAGGCAACTTTGGAACCATATCTCTATGATAATTGGTTTTGAAAAATACCTTTGTAACTTTTTCTATCCTACTAGGTGTCCAATCAAGACTAGAGGCAATATCGTGTAAGTCCATAAATATTTTATTTGCCTTTATTTCTTTATCTAAAAGATGTGGAGAACGCCATAATATAAGAATATTAAAAGTATCATTCCAGTTAATCTCATAAAATGGTCTATACATAACACCATCATATTCCCCCTCATCTTCTCTGGGGTCGCCATAAACAGTTACCTTATAACCATTTTTTGCCCATTGTCTTGCTAATTCAATTACTGCTGTTTCACTTCCACCTATTCCATCATTTAGACTTTTAGCACTCCATTTTTCAAAATGTTCTGCTCCCCACGAAGCATAAAAACATATCTCTTTATCTGTCCAAACTTTAGGTATATTTATCTCATTAGATATATAATGAGCAAATGGTTCTCTACCTAAGTCTAATGGGAGACTTTTTAATAAATGTTGAATTTTATTTATATATCCTTTATTTTTTAACCATTTTGAATACATAAATACTGCTTTTGCTGCCTCATTCATCTCTTTTATTTCTTCAAGTGATTTTAATAATGAATCATCATCTATATTTAATAATTTATTCCTAATTTTTATCCAAGAGATTGCTTCATCTATCCTTTGATGTTTTATTGCATCATTGTATTTTAATGAAGCAGATAAAACTTTAACCTCTAATGGATTTCCTATTGTTGTTCTAGTCTTTGGTTCTTCCATTCGTAAAACAACATCTAGCCAGAAATTAGACTCCTCAGTTAATCCTAAATCAGCGTGTTCTTTTGCAAGTAATAAATATGGCATATGACGCATTGGATATTGTTGTACTGCACCATAATAGGCTTTAATAGCTTCTTGATGATTACCACCTCTAGCATAAATATTTCCCATATATTCCATAGCATTACTTCTCTCCTCAGCCCATCCAGATAATTCCATATATTCCTTTAATAACTCCATAGAGAGGGTATCGTATTCACTTTTTTTCATATCGTAATATGTTTTTGCTAAATAGAATAATGTTCTTGGGTCTTTTCTTTCTTCCTCTCTTATTTGTATTTCCAAGATAGTTATATTTCTATCAATTGCAGAATCAACTCTATCTAAATCTGTAATATGCGCCCAAACACATTTTCTATTTTCCTTAATATTTAATTCATATTGAGTATGTTTTGCTTTATAATTGCCATCAATGGGGACTGTTACTTCGTGCAATCTTGAAATCCATTTGAATACATTTGGTTTAATAAGTCGCTCTCTCAAATGTTCAATTACTACATCAGTTATGTTTCCATCTTTATCTGTATTTACTGCATACCAATATGTAAAGAACACACTATCTACTTCTGTTGCTTTTTCTGCTACATCTAATAATTCTTCTCCGCCAAATAAAATATCGTCAGAATCAGCCCAAGTGTACCAATCAAATGCTTTTTCCTTATTCATTTCATCAGCTAGGGCAAATGATACATTTCTTGCTTCTGCAAAGTTTGTAAATATATATTCATTATTAATTTTTGTATAAATCTTTGGGTGAGAGGTAGGTCTTGTTTCTACATATTTACCATCATAGCTTTTAACTAAGTTCTTTAACTTTATAGTTTCTGAAAGTCCTGTAATTGCCACAGCTAAACCACTACAATAGGGCATAAACGATTTTAACATCCGACTGACTATATCTATGTCTGTATCATCTTTTAAGATACAGGTAAGCAATATTCTTTTTTTAGTAATTATCATTTATAGGTTTTAATTGTGGTAAAACTTTTGCAATACCTTTAACAAATTTTTTATCCCACTTTTGATTTGCAAAGATTGTATTTATCATTGTATATAAAGGTTGTGGTATTTCAAGTTGATGTTGAATCAAAGCCTCTCCAGCTCCACGACCTATCCCATGAGGATTTTCACTAGCCCTAAACTCCTTTATTGATTTTTTAAGTGCTAAGTCAGAAAGGGGAAATATAACTGAAAATACTTTATAAATAAACTCAATAGTTTGCCAATCTTTTTCTGTTTTTACGGTATCCTTGCTCTTATTTTTCTTTGCTAATTCAATGAGTGAGTCTATTGCTTCAACTGCGTGTCTTGGGAAAGCCTCCATTTTAATTTCTCCTAAAATTGGGTCAGATATAATATCTGGCTTTGCTCCTGTAATAATATTTGGCGTATCCTTTACCATAAATAATAAATATATCTTATTATAATAAGAGAAAGGAGTACAAAGATTTCTCTCTGTACCCCTCATCTCATATGTGCTGAGAGTCGCACCAATTAGACTAGCCTAATAAAGCGTAGCCTAATCGTTTTACACTTGCTCTTTCTGCCAATGATTCAAGAGTTAGTTCTGTAAGATACTGTCCTTTTGTTGCGTCACCAGATGTAGCATATTGCTCAAATTTCGGTTCACGATTTTGAAGAAATGCCATCTTAAACATCTCGGTGTTAAGCGCAAAGACGTGGGTTGAACCTGTACTATTGATTATATCCTTATGAGGAATAATTTTTACTACTCCAGATGCAGACTCGTATAAAGCTACATTGTTATAGATTGAATCAGGTTTATCCGTATATCTAGTTACAGAAGTCGTAAAAGATGCTATCTTTCGTTTTATACCCATTGGGCAGAAAACTGCATCAGCTACGAATTCGCTTCCGACTGAATCCCAAGAATTTTGAAGTAAATCTTCTAATTCTGTTACTGACATTGAAGTACCTGAAGCTCGTGCTGTAAGATTGGTGGAGATAACATTATTGATACCTGCCATTCCTCTAGCTGTTCCAGATGCTCCAGATGCTCTAGTTCCATTCCAAAGCGCAAATTCAATATCACCTTTAAGTTGTCTTAAAGCTGCTTGTTTCTGAAAATCCAAAGGATTTCCAGGAAGTGCTACTCTTACTGCTTGCTCTGTACCAGAAATCTGGACAGGTCTTGCAACAATAGCAGTTATATTTGTTGAGCGTGTTGGTTGGGTATGATTAGGATAAGTTGGGTCTGAACCCTCAGCTACAAATGTAACTGAAGTTGGTCTTGCAATGTTAAATACAGGCCATTCATGGAGTGTATTATATGCAGTTGCTTTTCCAGCATGAGTTACCATCCAGTTATCACTAACTGGTGATACATCTCGTAGTACAGCTAACAAATCCTCTCGTCTTGATGTGTCGTCGTATGTGAAAAGTGCCATAGTTATATTTCATCTCCTTTCTAGTATCGGATTTAGTAATCCGATACCATACTATGCATCGGATTTAATGACCCCAATGTTTCTTAGCCTCTCTGCAAGAGCATTTTGGTCACCACGGCGGGTTCTTTCACGCAGTTCCTGAAGATTATTATTCAATTGGCGAGGTTCTCCTTTGCCAGACTCCAGAGGAGCTTGTTGTTTTCGTACAGTTAGTCCTTGTTTATATGCGTTGATGGCATCTTCCTTAACCTTATTCAAGTTAAATGAGCCACCTGCATTAGCACCAGATATGCCAAGAACTTGATTTGCTGCCTCTAACAATGATAACTCTTTTCCCTCGTAATACTTTTCTCTTAACAGTCTATCCCGAACTAACTCAAATTTGACAGGGTCAAAGTTTGGTTGCTCAGGGTCCAGCCAAGTATGTATTGCGTGAGCCTCTTTTGCTTGTTGGCTTTCCTCAAACCTAACTAATCGTTCTTCACTTTTTTGTGCAATATTCATCGCCTGTTGGGCTCTGTTTTCTGCACTAGATAAAGCGTTATTTAATCCGTTTATATCAACATTTCCCTCCTCGTCAACAAACTGGCTTGCAATTGAGTCAACTTGTCGCTGATTCAAATACCCATTACTGCTATTCTCAGTTCGCACTTGTGGTGCTGGTTGCTGAGGCAGCGTTTGTGTTGGTCGGAAACTGTCAAATACTGATGTACCATAATTTTGCTTTTGGATTTTAGACTTTAATTGTCTATTCTCGTCAAGTAATTTTTCAAATTCCTTACGAGTTCTATCCTTAGCTTCATCAGGCAACTGTGTTGCTGCTGCCATATCTGGCAAATTAGCATCCACTTGCTCAGTCTGTTTTTGGTTTGAGCTAGGCATTGGCTCTGGTTGGTTTTCGCTTTCTCCAACCATCTGACTTTTGTCAGAAGTGCCCTGAATTTGGTCATTATCCATAATACTATGCTCTGTTATTTATACTGATGAGCATACTCAGTAACCAAAATAATAGTAATCACAAATAATCGGGGTATGCAATAGGGTATTTTGAAGCTAAATCTGCATTTTGCCATTAGTTATTTTAATAAATGGTGCTAAATTAACCCATCCAGCATAACAATTACTACACTCTAAATTATTACCAATTGAAATTATAAAATGTTCACATTTATCAGGCATTTTGTTTTCAACAATTTGTAATTCTGCATCAAATAGTAATCTATTCTCATTGAAAAACTCTTGTGATAGGGGTGGTAGTTTCATTTCTTTTTTCCTTTGTTTCTAGCAGATATACCAGCAGCTTTACTTTTAGCATCTGCTTTTGAGGATGCTCCCCAAGCTTGTAGCGATAGAAGTAATCTAGTTGGCGAGCCATCAGGTTTATGCTCAGGTCCTGCCATACCGCCCATACGGGCTAGAAAGGATGCCCTACGAGGGTTATCTCCAGCTTTTACAGGAGGTCTGAGAGTACCACCCTTGTAGGATGCTCTGCCTTTGGCATTGAGTCCACCTTTTGGGTTCTTACCTTCTTTTCGTGTCCATGCTGCTGTTTTTGCCATAGCAATTTATCTCCTTTATATTCTTACTTAGATTCTTACCTAGTAAGATTAATACATTCCTTCCATGTCTGGTTTGTCTTTTTTAGAAACTTTTTTTCTTTTTGCTTTTTTATCTACTATCATCTTTACATTTTTTTTCATTGATGCTTTTTTTGCCATAGCAACACCCATTGATGTATAAGGAAATTTTTTAACTTTTCCGCTAATTATAACTTTAGGCATTAAATATCACCTCCTCTTATAGTAAATATACTACTCACTACCACCTGTAAATCCAAATGTTATTCGGTTAATTTTTACAGGAATTAAGTTTTGTGTTTGACTTTCTGATTTAGCATTAGCAGGTGTTAAGCCTGGCTTAATTCCTCTTTCTAATTCTGTTTTTAATGGTTTCTTAAATGCCATAATAATTCACCTCCTTTATATTTCGTATTTATTTTCTGTTTGTTTTCTATTTATTTCTGTTATCGTATCTTTTTGTGAATCTAAAAATGTAAATATCTTTTTAATTGCATCTGTTCCACCAAGAGCAAATGTATATTTAGGTATCATCTCATCATATCCCTTAAAATCCTTGGGGTTGGGATATCCCTCCGAGCTGAGTGTTATTAGAAACGGCTTCAGGTAATCCTGGAAACCCCTGCTGTTGACCAATTCCAATAGGTGACTCGCCTGATTGAGCAACTCCTGTTCCTGCTCCGATATCTGTTTGACTGGCTTGCCCTCCCTGTCCAGGTTGTCCTGATTGTATTGGTTGTGATTTTTCAAATAAGGATTCGGCATCTTTATATCCTGCATCTTCCAAGATTGCAACGACTAACTCTTTTATTTTAAGCCTCTCGTCAGCGGTTTGCAACATAGCAGATACATTAGGATTTAATACAAATTCCATAGCCTTTTCTCTTGCTCTCTGCATTAACATAGAAGCACCTGCTGACATACTTTTTACATCTGGAATATAATCATATTCTCCTTCAAAATCTTCTTGTGTTAAATAAAGGTCTGCTGACTCTCCTGTTTTATTTATTGTAAGTTTTTGTTTAATATCAAAATTTGCTGGATTTTCGTTAGGATTAGTAACTACTGGATTCGTAGGAATAGATACATCATTTACTACTTGATTTAACATTTCATCAGATATTGAATTAGGATTACTTTCAATCATTTGCTGAATTTCTGTCATAGCTTCATCTGGAATATCTTTACCATCTAATTCCATTTGCTGTAATGCTTGTATATTTCCCTTACCAATTATTTTTATAATCTGAAACTTCCTAGTTGGGTCATCAAAAAGAAATTGTTTATTATTTGAAATCCACATCATCATCATATCTTTTATAAAATCAGATAAATAAAGTTGATTATATTGGTCTCTATTTGATTGTTGTTTTTCTGTTGCCATTACCTCTGTTGCTGTTGGGTTCTGCATTGATGCCTTACCTAACCCACTTGAAACGCCAAGTGATTGGTCACCCATAGCAGTATTATATGCTGCTAAAAGAGATGGATAAATTGAATTAAAATTAGCAATTGGTCCTTGTCCAAACTGCATCTCAATAACATCATTAGGGTTCTGCATAATCCATCTTGCTCCAGGTCCATATTCTATGGTTTCAATTCTTACCCCAGTTGATGCAATTTTAAGAGGTGGTCTAATCCTCATTATTGTTTCATCAATAGTTGCACAAAGAAAAGCATTTATTGCTCTTGATATTGGTAACACTGATTCAACTTCACTTTCTCCAAATATGTCATCACCTAGTGGATAATATCTAAGTTGAGAAACAGGAATTAAACCGTGTTCATATGGATTTGGTTCATCTTTTAAGATAATACCGTATCGTGGTAACCAGACAGTTGCCGTTTCTGGAGTCCACTCTGTAATCAATTCAATAATAGGATTTTTAGGATTATCATATTCTCCTGTTCTATCTTCCAATTCTCTATTTACTTTTACTTGGTCGGTAAACGAACTAGACCTTAGTTGATTAGTTAATGTTCCATCTTTAATCATTTTGCGAGCCTTGCTCATATCATAACCCCTATCTTCAAGAACATTAATAGTTGTAAACTCTCTAACCCATACCCACCTTGCATTTCTTATATGATTACAAGCTCCATCAAATGCAATATCTCTAACATCTATATTCTTTATTTCATTTGTATTCTTTTTTATATCCCAATATGTCTGAATAAATGCACCACCAAATAATCTACAAGATTGGTCTGCTGAAGCAATCTTTTCAATCATTGGTCCACCCTCATTAGCATAATCCCATTGAAAATCTAAAAGTGCATTTTGTATTCTTGCCTTGATTGCATCTCCACCCTCTCTTGGTATAACTCTACCTTGAAGTTTGCTGTTTAGAAGTCTTGCTGTTTTTTCAAGTATTGAAGTTCTAATTCTTGGGTCTGTTGTTACAGAA
>Ga0222714_10003058_pt1 | contig 17305 bp, 13 predicted proteins | sample C33_3DmetaG_FD_165048 | JGI IMG/M metagenome (GOLD analysis project Ga0222714, IMG submission 165048) | Estuarine water microbial communities from San Francisco Bay, California, United States - C33_3D | ecosystem: Environmental > Aquatic > Marine > Unclassified | place: USA: California...
CAATGTCTTGTACAACGTCGTAGTCCACGGGAGGAACGTTATCTTGTAAAGATTCCAGTTGTTTTGTAAATTCGGGTGGATAGAGATCCGCTCTCGTTGAAACGATTTGTCCTAATTTTACAAAAGTTGGTCCGAGGTCAAGGAGTTGATCCCGTGTCCACGCACCAAGTTCAGATTTGTTTTGTACAAATGTATTCTTCCACAGAAATTTGGCGGCAAACTTCCAGGTCTTTGCCTTTTGGTTTGGTACCACACGTGTGGGTTTATGACTCGCGACGCATAGCATCCTACTATACAAACATCTTTTATTTTTTAATATCTTGGGTTACTATAAATGCCCAAACTCAACAGCTTTCTTGGACCGCTCAGTACCCCAACTGAAGCTGTGATTAAAGCTCAGCCCATCATCTTCACCCTCATCATCTTGTACCAAGGTCTCTTCGCTGGTAACGCGATCAAGATTCCCAAGAACCTTAAGACCCTCTTCAACAACAAGATTTTCCGTTTCATCTCTCTCATGTTGATTGCATTCAGTGCGACACAAGACATTGAGTACGCTGTCATATCTACAGCAATCTTCATCTCTGTGATGTATGCGATTAAGACTCCAGAAGAACGCAAGGAGACTGGTTTAATTTAATTTTGTAAGTAATAATTAATGAGTAGCATCATAGAAACAGGTAATGAAATTGGTAAGAGTATGGCACTCATAAATCTTATGGTTGCCATATGCGCGGCATCTTCATCATCTGCATTGGGAACATTTATAATTGTGAAAAATCCAAAAGATTCTAAAGGTGAAACAAAAAATAATACAAGATCTGGTATTGTTTTTTGTATAGTTGGTATAGTGGCTGTTTTAATCGCAGGTCTCAGGTATATGTTGATTGACAAAGTCAAGGGACTTGGTGCACTTAATACAGCACTCACACTGAAGAGAATATTCTAAATGTATTTGGATTTTATACGCTCACACACGAAAAATTATATATCGGTTAAAAGTAGAATGAAGATTCATATTGTTGGTGCTGGTCCAACGGGGATGTCCCTCGCTTGGGAAATACTCAGGTCGGGTAATCATGATATTACAATCTATGACAGAAAGACTTCAGCGGGTGGATCTTGGTGGGAACCCGAAGGTGAATTAAGAGATCTCCACGCACACCGAATAGTTTTTGATAAGGCTTTTGTGAATACACACAGTCTCTTTGAAGAAATGAAAATTGATTGGAATGATATATTTGAACCAGCTGAGAAGGATCTCTATGGTTTTATAGGTCGCTCTCTCAGTCTCAAGGATTATGGCGCGCTCGCGTCACTTGCAGTGCGAGTTCTTGCTCAACCCACAAAGTACAAGGGTATTTCACTCAAAGAGGCTCTCGGTGACATCACAGATGGTGGTCAAGTGGTGCTTGAACATCTTCCCCTCATCATGGATGGTGTGACTTGGAATGTGATGTCTGCATACGAATTTGTCAAAAGTTTTGATTACGTTGGAATGTCAAAACAGTACACACAGAAAGTATCGGGTCGGGTAATGTGTGATGCCATGCAGAGAGCTCTTGAAGACATTGGTGTGGAATTTCAATTTGAGAAAGAACTCAAGGATGTTCAATATCTCAAGGATGGTTACACTGCCGAATTTACAGATGAAACCATAATTGATGATGGAATGCTTTTCCTTTGCTTGGACAACAGTCCAGCCCTCAAGTTCCTTGGTGACAACTGGGGTCAGGATGCGGAGAAGAAGGTGCGAGAGAGTACATATGGAGCTATCAATATTCTCTTTGACTTTGACGAACCCGTGGAACTTGGCGACGATCTTGAAATCGCAGCTTCAACGAGGTTGAATCTCCAACCTGTTGTCCTCGCAGATGGTTATACCGTGTCTTGTGTGATATGCGACCTCACAGAGGACATACTTACAACACCACCAGAGGAATTGCGCGTTCGCGTTCTTGAAGAATTACAAGTTCCCCTTCCCAAACAAATTCGTTTTGGATGGGGTGCAGAGTGGGATGGTGTGCGATGGCAATTTTCACAGTCTTCGGGAGTCCTCAACCTCCATGGACAACTCCCCTTCTTTGGTGAATGCCCCAGTGTTGCTATGTGTGGTATGATGTCTCCACGGAACACACCCTACTCCAGTATTGAAGCAGCTGTGGAGGTATCAAGATCTTTGAGTCATCTCACATTTGGAACTCGTGAACCATTTAATCCACTCCTCCTTACACAAGTTATATCAGTAACATTTTTGCTGCTTATAGTTTTAATTCTAATTTATCGTAACAGAAACCAATGAAGTTTTTAGCCAAAGTACATACACCCATGTATGACCATAACGACAAAAAGTATATTCGTTTGGTCATTCCTGAAAAATGCATTGAAATTATACAAAGAATGCATATAAACAAGACCCATCTCATTCAAAATGAGCGAGTAGAGAATCCGTTGGATGGTCGTATTCTCACAGTTAAGGTTCCGTTCCGTTATAGGAGAGTGATGTGTGAAGTCCAAGGACGACCCGTACAGTCTCTTATAAAAGATGATGAAGTTGAAGTTACAACCGACTTCAAAGGTGTTTGGAATGTAGGTTGTTATAGCGGTTATTCTTGGGTACTTTCATCCGCGTCTTGCAATTCATGAAGTTTAACTTCTTGAGGTTCTTCCGTAGTATCATGCGATTCTTTGAGTTCATCTGGGACATCAACATTCGTCAAACCAGCTTCCTTGAAACCCTTGAACACGCGAAGAGACCCTTGGAGGCGATAAACTTCTTGCGTCAACTCCTCAATGGCTTGTTCAATTTTCCTGATATTTTCGTCAACGTTAATGGATGGCATTATAGTCATATAAAGTTTCAATTCTTTAACATATCAATGCTAACGAGAACTGGGTATATTGTGACAGAAGGGCCACTTCAGGACATTAAAAAGGAACTTACAGTAAGACCACAGGTCAATAGCGACTATGGATTTCCTCCACCACCTTTCAAAGTTTTTAGAGCAGCTAAGAATGGAGTGTGCGTTCCAAGATTCTACGGAACTGCTACACTTGGAGAGCCCACACAGGACCGTCGTCCAGAGCCGGCACGAATCAAATCAAAGTTCGCCGGGACGCTCAGAGATGCAACCCATCAAAACGAGGCTCTTGCCGCTGCTATTAAAGCGGGTCATGGAGTTCTCTCACTCCCATGCGGGTATGGCAAGACCACCGTATCCTTGGCGATAGCGTGTAAGTTGGGATATCGCACGATGATTGTAGTTCATAAACAGTTCTTGGCAGACCAATGGAGGGAACGTATTCAACAGTTTTGCCCAGGTGCAACTATTGGAATTGTTCAACAGGATAAGAAGGAGGTGGAATGTGACTTTGTCATAGCTATGCTTCAATCTCTCTCCCTCAAGGAATATTCCTTTAGTGACTTTGACTCCGTTGGCACGCTCATTGTAGATGAGGCGCATCATATATGTGCAAAGGTCTTTTCACAGTCCCTTTTCAAGATGTGTCCAAAGCACATCTTTGGTCTTTCTGCAACACCCGAGCGAAAGGATGGTCTCACAAAGGTGTTGCATTGGTTTATGGGTCCCACATTCTTTGCGGTGGAGAGAAAGAACCAGGAACAAGTTGAGGTATTCCCCGTGACCTATGAATGTTTCAATTACAGAAATCCACCACCATCTATGAGAAATGGTAAAATTTCAATGCCAAATATGATCACAGAAGTGGTAGAAGATAGAAAAAGAAATCAAATGCTCGTGGAACTTGTCAAGAAGGCCTCAGCGGGTACACGGCAACTCCTCGTACTCAGTGATAGACGTTTGCACTGTGAAATGCTTCACCAATGTTTCCCAAAGAGTTCTGGACTCTACATGGGTGGTATGAAGGAGGCTGATCTCCAGGCTTCATCTCAAAAGAAAATCATTTTTGCAACCTTTAGTCAAGCCCACGAGGGTCTTGATATTCCAACCCTTGATACAGTCATATTGGCCTCTCCTAAGTCTGATATCACACAGAGTATTGGTCGTATTATGAGAGAGACCAAGGGTAAAAAGAACAATCCACATATCTACGATATCCACGATCCGTGGTCTATGTTCACCAACATGTTCTATAAACGTATGAAAGTGTATCGTCAAGGTGGGTTTAAGATTCACGGAAAAGTTGCAGAGGAAGAAAAGAAAGATGAGTTCCCTCAGGGAAAGTGTCTGTTTTTATAATCTGAACAATAAATAAATGTCTGGTGCATTGATTCAACTTGTCTCAAAGGGTGTGCAAGACGTTTATCTTAACAGTGACGAGGGCCACTCATTCTTTCGTATGAAGTTTACGAGACACACAAATTTTTCACAAGCCCCAAAACTCATTAAGACTATTACAGATAAAGATTCGGTTTTCACAGTCCCAGTCTTGGGAGATCTTGTAAACTGTCTTTGGTTTGAGGGTGTTGACAAGAATTCAAATGTTTCATCAAATCTTCTTTACAATTCTACGATTGATCTTTATATTGGTGGTCAAAAGATAGATTCGCAACACTATGACTACTATGCAGACATTTGGCCAAACTACTTGGCAGAAACGTGGACGAAACAAGAAGAGCTTACAAATAAAACAAGTATTTCTAATAGAAACTTTCAACCACTTCACTTCTTCTTTTGTGATAATGGAGCATTCTTACCCCTTGTATCTTTAGCACATCACCAGGTTGAAGTTAGAGTCAATTTTGATGAGCCAAGTCTGAGTGGGTATGATACATCACAAAAACGAATAAATGTGTACGGCAATTATGTATACCTTGACAAAGAAGAGAGAGAATCACTCGTAAAACGGCAGATGGACTTTATTATTACACAAACACAGAGACTTGAATTCCCAGTTTCCAATGTAATTGACAATACAATTCAATCTGGTGGATACAATGATTTAGATTTGAGTCCATTCAATCATCCAGTGAAGTCTATATTCTTTGGGTACTCTGCAACAAATATTGATCCAACAAATGATCGTTTTACATTCAAGAATGCGGATATACACATAAATGGAACACCTCTCCTTGAAAATATGAGTCCAACATACTTCCACACCGTTCAGAATTATTACAAGTCAAAGTATGGTAAAACTGATTTCAGAGTTGATTCAGAAGATTTAATGTATACAAGGTATTTTGTCTACCACTTTGGTTTAAATGCATCTGATTACAATCCATCGGGGACGTGTAATTTCAGTAGACTTGATAACGCCAAACTCATACTTCGTGGTGTAGAAAAGGGATCTTTTAGAGGAGACCAGGCTGATATATATGTGTACGCCGTAAATTATAATGTACTCAGGATCAGGGATGGATTGGCTGGAATTTTATTCGGGAACTAAAGTATAAATGGGTAGGACCGCAAGATTTGAACAGATTTTTGTGGCAAGTCTTGACGCAGAACCCGTTGAACAAGAAACTCTTACAGGAGTCAAGAGTATTTTGACACGAGAAATAGAGGCAAATGAAATTCTTATTGTTGAAGAAGCTGGTATAAAAGGTCGTATTGGTATAGCCAACACTGCACCATCAAAATCTTTATCAATTGGTGATAAATTTTTTGTAGATGAAACAGATACAATCATTCTTGACCTTCAAGGACGTGGTCGGGCATCTCGTTTCTTTGTTACCGATCAATTGTCTGTAGGAACAATCAACCCAACAAAGGCTTTCCAGGTTGATAGTGGTGGATCAACAAAAGTGGCCATTGACTTGACAGGTCGTGATCTCATGACAGTCAGTGGTAACCTGGTTGCGGCTAATGTCATTGTATCAGATAGACTTACAACTCCTGGAGCAAATCTCTCAATAAATGGTACAAGTTCAAATGTCATCACGGTTGTGGGTGGAATTAAAACATCAAATGTGAGTGTTGGTAGTAATGTTGGTATTTTTGATCGGGGTTCTAATGTGATGATGTTAAAGGGTAATGTATATCAAGAAGGTTACCTAAACCTTATTGGTAATATCCATGTAACTGGTAATATTACAGTTACAGAAACTGCAACGTATATAGCCGCACAAGATTTACGTGTTGCTAATGTAGTTATTCATTCGGGTTTTGGGAATGGTGTGCTGTCAAAAGAAACTGCGATCGTCATGACACCTGGTGCTGGGTATTCAAATGTAGCTCTTGGTTTTGTCGCGGGTGATAGGGGTCGGGAAATGGCATTTTTCCAAACGGATGCGTATGGAGGATATACCGCCGATACAATTGATGTAGACACAACAAAATTAGTGAACGTACATGTATATGGTGATATTTATACGTCCAACAATATTGGTGCAAACAATACATTTCCAACTCATGATCTCTGTATTGGTTCAAATGTCTTTATTGACGATACAAATTCAAATATTGTGTATGCGAATGGTAATGTATTTGCCAAGGGTCTGATACTTGGCGACACTGGTTTAAGAGCTGGTAATCTCCTTGTATTAGATGCAACAGCTGCAACTCCTGTGAACATAAGTGGTAATGTTCAAATGAATGCGTTGCGAACTACGGGTACGGCACCATCAGGTATTTCAAACTTGATTCCCACAGATACATTGGCTATTGGTGCAAAAATATTTGCAAACACAACGGCTATAAATACTCTCAGGGTTTTGGGAAATACAGCAACTACAAATCTCACAACTGAGATGGTCTTTTCAAGCTCAAATTTAATTATTCACGGAGATAGATTTGGTGGTGATAGTACATCCAATGTACTTATACTTAAATCCGGTCCAACTGCGTCAAATGTGAGCTCCATTGAAGTCTACGGTGCGAGTATTTCAAACACACATCAAAACATACGATTCAAAACAAAGAACACGGAGCGTATCCGAATCACCTCCGACGGTAAAGTTGGTATTTCAAATACAAATCCAACGGAGAGACTGACCGTAAATGGTAATATTTACGTGATTGGAAGTAACACAATTGCAACTGGTAACATATGGGGATCTACGGGGAACATTGCGATGCGTACATATACAAGTGTCACTAATGGTGAAAATCGGGTTGAAAACATAGTTGGGGCTGGGAAGGGTCTCAAATTCTACGCGAGTACCACATCCACAATGGGGACGCCAAAATTAACCATCCTTGAAACAAGTAACGTGGGTATAAATGTAGCGAACCCCGTTGGACGGCTTCACACTTCTGGTGGTACAGTGTTCATAAATGACCAGCCGCAATATAGAGATGGGTACAGTCATCATAATGCATCCCTCGTTGTGACAAATACACAACCAATTGTGGACACAACTGATTTGGGTACAGTCATGCATCTCACCCGAGAGGGTAATGCAACACGTGATGGTGTGCGTGCAACTTTTAAAATGGGAAAGCACGACAATACATCTGGAAAATCAAAGACAAAGCTTGACATAAACTTATCAGATGAACACTATAACGATGAAGTGAATGTCATGACACTCCAAAGTGAGGGGCGTGTGGGTATTGGTACAACACAACCAACCGCACACTTAGAGGTGTATTGCACGGGTACGGGAAATCCTACAACGAACGGTATTCTTGTACACAATCACGAAGTTCCATCTGGTGATGCTATAGTTGCGATGCAGACCGATATAAATGAGGGGAATGCTTTTACATCTTATATTCAAACCGATGGGGATATAGATCCCTCGGGTTGGGCAGTTGGTGTGTCTGGATCTAATGATTTTAGAATTACCCAAAATCCAAATAAAGTGTTAGACAATACAGCGGTGGGGGTGTTCATTGATGGTACTTCTCGTCATGTTGGTATAGGCACTAATGCTCCACGGGGTGCACTTGAAGTGAATGGTGATGTAGTTGTCGGTCAACAACTTACATTTAATGGAACCAATAACGATACATTTGGCAATACATTCATACGAGAACGGATATATGATGCATCTTTTAATAAATCTGAGATGCTTATTTTTAAAGGTAATGATGGTGGTGGTGATGCATCGGAAGGCCCTGACCGAATTTACTATTTGGCTCCACAACACCTTTTTAAGACCTATACATCGTCGGGTGTATACATTGATCCAGATGATGTAGTAAATACCAATATTGCGATGTCCATTGCCCCGAGTGGAATTGTAGTTGTTGGTGGCACTGATTCATCCGTGGTTGGTGATAATACAAAACTTAAGGTAAATGGTGATATTGAATTTGCGGGTGGGGGTACATTTAAATTGGCGGGTCTTGAATTCTTAACGACGGCGTCATCACCATCACGAAATATTATTAGAAATCTCGTGGATTCTAATGTACCGAGATCCCTCACGTTTACACGTAAAGTTGGTGAAGGAGCTGACACTGAGTTTGCCCGTTTTGATGTAGATGGGAAATTGGGTCTCGGTACAACGACACCCAGTTCAAATATTCACATCTACGATACAACCTCGGGTAACATAGATCTTTTGAGACTTGAGAGTGGTGGTGACGATAAAGAGACTGGTATGCTCGTGTACACAAATGATGGAGAAGGTGGATACGTGAGAGGTTTCAGCAATGCGACGAATGGTACGACAGGTCTTGTCATGGGTGTTGCCAATAACAGTACTCAAACAAACTGTATTCACCTCATACATTCAAGTAATGTGGGTATTGGTACATCCAAACCAGCTACAAAGTTCCACATATATGACGGTATCCCACGAGTACAAAGTTCTTCGTCAAACGCGATCATAGAGTTTACGACAACTGCTGGGAGTGCCAATATTTATTCAGATACAACTGGTAATGTCTATATAAATCCAATCACAACTTCAAAAACAACCTACATAAATAGCGATCTTGAAATTATAGGTGATGTTGCTGTAGGTGGTAATATTGATCTTGGTAATCAGGTTGCCATTGGTTTAAGTGGAGATACCGCATCTACAGATCTTGAAGTTGGTGGTGGTATTATAACAAACTCATTAGAAGTTTCAAGAAAGACATACTCCAAAACATTCTCAATCGGTGAAGGTAATGCTAAGAATATTCAACTTATGTTTGGTACAGGTGCATTCTATGCAAAGGTTACAGCAATTTTAAGAAGAACAGATGGTTCAACTGTGAAAGATCTCAATACAATGATTCTTGAACTTCAAGGTGGTACTGGGGATGGGAGTGCATCTACGGTTGACATAGCCGTGGGGACAAAGAACGTCTTTGGTGGCACAAATAGCTATCCATGGAGTCCAACTGTAACAACCGGTATTCGGGGAATAAGTATTACACCATACAATGTGGATTCAATCAGAATTTACTCATACGACATTTTCGTTGAATTAATCAGTGCGTGTAGTGGCAGTCTAACAAAAATTACACGCGATCTCGCGAGTGACACCGATCTTGATAATGGTGTTGGTGGTGCTACAAGTATAGCAACATTTGCCTATTAAAATTAATTTTACCTAAATGGGGTAAATATCCCAAAGGTAGAATCAAATTAAAATTTATGCCCTGATGGAATCAGAGACGGCTAAGAATAGAACGCCGACAATGAAAGCCATGACGACGTAATTACATTCAGTTTCCTCAAGTCCTGTTACCGCGGGCTTACTTTCAGCCTCTGGTTTAACAACAGGTTGCTGTTGTCTGACGGGAGGTTCAATCTCCTCCAAAGGACAGTAGCCTATCATTTATACTGTACTTAGAGATTAATTTCGGTCTTCTTCTTTTTACGACCACGCTTTGATTTCGTGGCGTCCACATTGACTTCCTTCACTTCACCCCCAGTGGATTCTCCTGAAATGGAGACAATGTCGGAAATGTCGTCATCGTCATCTTCAGACACTGGAATCTGAGTCGTATTCATTGGTGGGGGTGGGGGCATCATCACGCCACCCATAAGACTGGAAATGTCAATGCCAGGTCCTTGCATTTCGTACTGCCCAGTACCACCGACTGGAGCCGCATCAGTTGGTCCACGGGTTGTGTTTTGAACCGCGGACATCATATTCTTCAACAGATCGGGATTTTGTTTCAAAACATCATTCATATTGGGGAGGGCACTCTTGAACATACTATTTGTCAAGTGGAACATCATCGCTGAACCACCCAACATCATAATAAGCTTGACTTCTGGTGCGACATTTACCTTGGATCTATACTTTACGTAGAGTTCCTCAAATACTGTATCATAATCATCAACGTTCTCCATCACAGATTCAGACCAACCTTCAAGTTGGATCTCAAAGGGGTTATAGCGTTTGTTAAGGAATTCAAGACCCGTGACACACGCCACTAACATTCGTCTACTGAAACGAAGTGACTGTTCAACATCAATACTATATGTAATTCTCTTAACCTCGGTTCTCAAATCCTCAACATTAGAATAGGCATTGAGTCTTTTATTTACGGCAAAACCCTTCTTTTCAAGGCGGCCCAATTTGTTAATGAGATCACTTTTCTCTTCATCTACAGAGCTATATCCCTTAGAAGGTTGTTCTTCCTGCATTCCAGGGCCATCATCGGCATCGTCAAAAAACATTGGTTCATCTTCGCCATAGTCAATTTCTTCTTCCTGTTGACGAGATTGTTGGGGGGCTGTTTGTTTGTTTGGATTTACAAACGCATCCATAGCTTCTTGGTGTTCCATTTGGGGTGGTCTACGCGCGTGTTGAGGGGCTGGACGTCGCACAGGCTGGGGACGAGGGGTTGAAATTTCAATTTCATCCATCAGGGCCTGTTCATCAGCATCCAGTTTCATCACAGTAGTATTTCCACGATCAATGACAATTTCTTCGTCCATCTACTCTCTAATAGGAAACTATTCAATAACCTTTAACGCACTTTAGAAAAAATATATGTATACATTATAAAATGCTCAACCTTAACCGCGCCAACCGAAATGCGATCATGTCCATTGTCACGTTGATCGTTTTGATTTTTGTACTCGGTATGTTGAAAAATACCAGCAAGTACCAACCCAGACCAATCACCATTACGGCGATTAATGAAAAATCCATCTTTGATCTTGAGCATCGCATTGAGTGTGCCCCAGGTCACACCAGTGAAGGTAGCACCTACACCAAGAGCTTGACTCCAGGTGGTCTCTGTGGTGCTGGACAACTCGTTGCCGAACATGCGGGCTACGAGATTGCGGATGGAATCGGTGGATCTTTAATCTAAGCTAATACTAAATGGCTTTGGTGACTTCACTTCAAACTATTCCTGATCTTGACTACGAGTATCACACCATAACAGTTGACTCCATTGGACAAGAAAGTGCCAACACTTTTACGTGTCATCTTCAGCAACCCCTCAAAAATGTGGTTCAGGCCAGACTCCTCGCAGCACACATTCATTCAAATGTGGTGACTGAACATTGTTATGTCTCCATTGAAGAGTTGGATTCTATCTTTAGTGATAGAGCTTCAAATGTTCTCACTGGACAGGGACATTTGAGTATGCTCAGAGGATCTTTTGCGAGTATTGTCACCGACAATGCCACACACGCCGCTGGCAATTCCCTCATTGTTTTTAAGGATAACTATCCAATCATCACACAATATGTGAATCCAATCAGAAGAATTGATCGTCTCACCGTGACCCTCCGAGATCACACTGGTAATACAATTAAAAATTCAACTGATGCGGGTGCAAATTTCTTAGTTTTTAGATTTGTGTGTAGAAAACCAAACTTGTAATTTTCTCCCTTTAAAGTAGTAATAACATGTCTTCGGGTATTGTTCAACTTGTGGCAATTGGTGCTCAGGATGAGTACATAATGGGCAACCCAGAGATATCGTTTTTTAGTTCAACCTTTAAACGACACTCTAATTTTTCACAATCCGTAGAGAAGCAGACAATACGCGGAGATGTGAAAAATAATTCAATGTCAAGTGTTCAAATTGAAAAATCGGGGGATCTTCTCGGATATATCTATTTGACAATAGATGACACAACACAGGCGTTAGATACTTCTCGTTGGGATCTAATTGTTGATAAAGTGGAACTTCTCATCGGTGGTTGTGTCATTGATACACAAGATAGCATTTTTACAGAAAAGATTGCTATTGATACGTTCGCTCAAAACATTTCACGCAGTGCCATCGGTACTCACCCAGGTGTCCACGCGCGTTCGTACTTTTACCCACTTCGGTTCTTTTTCTGCGAAGGACCACAATGTGCTCTTCCCCTCGTCGCTCTCAATTATCATAACGTAGAATTACGTGTTTATTGGGGATCACAAGCGGCCAATTACAACATTGAGATGTACGCCAACTATTACTACCTTGATAACGAAGAGAGAGGTAATATCGCCACACGAAAACACGATCTCCTCATCACCCAAGTACAAAAAAATATTCCAAGTGGTGAAAATGTCCAGGATCTCATTTTCAATCACCCAGTGAAGTACCTCGCGTCATCGGATACTACAACGAATGGTGCTCTCACATCACCAACGAATAAAGTTAAATTGAGTATAAATGGTGTTGAACTTGGAAACTACAGATGGGGTAAACCTCATTATATTGATGTGATGAATTATTATCATACAAACTTTGTGACATCTCCAGATTTCTTCCTCTACTGTTTTTGTCTCATGACCAGTTCTCTCCAACCCACAGGAACGCTCAATTTTAGTCGCATAGAATCCGCAAAGATCATGAGTGAAACTATGCCTATTAATGACCCAATCTACGCCGTGAACTATAACATCTTGCGTATAGAAAATGGTATGGCAGGTCTACTTTACGCAAATTAATTTACCCTCCTATATTAAATGGTCAAGAACTTACCAGCAGTAGAGAGATCTACCAAGATTCGGTTTGGTAAGAATGTCCCTGATTCCACAGACCAGGCTGAGAATACCATTGTCATTAATGCGGGCGACGTCTTAGTTGAAGCAGCTACAAGTAATGCTGTATATCTATCACCAATTCGTAATAGAACTGATTATACAGCTCCCGAAATTGTACTTCTTATGTACGACCGAAATACTAAAGAAATCACAGAATCTGGTGAATCGGCAAATTCCCTCGTCGGTGGCGCGACGCTCGCCCTCACCGTAGATCGCGCAAATGTGACATCAAATACTGTTCAATTTAAATTTGCGGATAATAATACTGGATTTGTTACGGATTCAAATGTCGGTATATCAAACTTATTACCCCAACACACAGTAAGTGTTGGTTCAAATCTCTACATTGATGAGTTTGGTTCAAATGTTCTCGTCGTTTCTGGAAATGTCGCAGTGCTTCGCGATATGATTATAGAGGGAAACCTTACTGTAAATGGTGATACTACTGTAATTTATACTGAAAATACATCCATCAAAGATGCAATCATAGAAGTAGGTGCGGGTAATACATCTGAAGATACAACACTTGATTTGGGTATCATTATGCATCGCCCAGATGCACTATCAAATGTAGTTATTGGGTATCGTGAAGGAACGAGTGAATTCACAATTGCATACACAGAATCAAACCCAACGGATAAAACACTTATACCTAAAACCGATGAAGACATTAATGTGCATGTATACGGTTTAACACATGTAGACGCCAATATTTATGCACACGAAGACATTATTGCGAGTGGGAATGTGTATGTATCCCAAAATGTCTCGGTCACCGAGGAGTTGACCATCGCTGGAAACGTCTACGCCGACAAGGATCTTGAGGTTGTGGGGAATGTGTACGTGGATGGCAATGTTGTAGCCTATAAGGATCTTCTTGTGAGTGGGAATGTATATGTCTCCCAAAATGTCTCGGTTACCGAGGAGTTGACCATCTCTGGAAATGTCTACGCCGATAAGGATCTTGAGGTTGTTGGGAATACCTATGTGGATGGTAATGTTGTGGCCTATAAGGATCTTCTTGTCAGTGGAAATGTGTATGTAGCCCAAAATGTCTCGGTCACCGAGGAATTGACCATCTCTGGAAATGTCTATGCCGATAAGGATCTTGAGGTTGTGGGGAATGTATATGTGGATGGTAATGTTGCGGCCTATAAGGATCTTCTCGTCACCGGTAACGTATATACCACTGGGAATATTTATGCAAATAAGAATCTCATTGTTGCTGGTAATGTAATCACGACTGGGAATACCAGCATTTCGGGTGTACTAAATCTTACAAATGCGACAACTGCACTCAAGACAAATCCCACATCAAATGTTGGTATTAATATTGGTCAGTTAAAAAATGTAAATGTTGAGAGCGCCGCCGTGGAACAGGTGATTGTCTATGATGGTACAAATTGGAACAATCAATATATTGACCAAACTCTCATACGAGTCAAGAATGTGAATGGTGGTGAATTATCCAAAGGTATGGTTGTGTGTACAACGGGTCATGTAGGTAATGATACATTTGAAGTTATCGCGGCGGATGCCTCTGATCCAGATCGTATGCCCGCCATTGGTGTATTATATCAAACCCTGGCTATAAATGGTGAAGGTGTTGCGGTATCATTTGGTCGTGCAGATGGTTTAAATTCGGGTTCGTTAGATGTATCTAATTTTAATGAGGGTGAAACTCTCTACGTGTCCAATACAGTTCCAGGTGGTGTATCCAATGTGAAACCCTACGGACTCACAGATCTCATACAGAATGTAGGTATTCTTGTAAATAAGAGTGCTGGTGTTGGATTCATCACGGGTATTGGTCGTGCCAATGATATTCCAAATGCCGTCATTGAAACGAGTAATGCAAATGTGAATTATGTGTATGTGAATTCTGAGAATAATGACCTCCGAAAGATTGATCCAATGAAGTTGCCAACTAAGTTTCAAACCCTTGCGCAGGTTGTGAACACTGGGAACACCGTAGCAAACACAATTAACGTCACAGGTCTCACAACAACTGGGAATGTAAATGTGGGTGGTAACATTTCTGTGACGGGTCTCACAGATCTAAACAATAAATATTTACCGATGGTTGATACAAATGGATATTTTGTAAAGTCACCCGTATATGTTACAAATGAAGGTAAATATATAATCTCCGCGAGCGAAGCGGAGTTTTTGGGTAACATTACACTCGGTGGTAACACAACAATTATTTCATCAACTTCTATCACCATTTCAGATAGAATATTTGGTGTGGGCGCAAACAATAGCGCGACTGGTTTGGATAGTGGTTTTATCATAGAACATCAAGATGTGGGTACATTTGCCAATGTTGCCCTCATACATCACGCAGATGAACATAGATTCTCCTTGGGGTACACACAAAATTCATTTACAGATAACCACATTTTACATTATCAACACACCGATGGTACATTACTTAGAATTGATTTGCTCGGTAATACATTGGTACAAAACAACCTAACAGTAAATGAAAATAGTAGATTTAGTGGTAAGGTGGGTATCAAAACTGGAACACCTGCATATGATTTGGATGTAAGAGGAACGTCCAATGTTGGAGCGTTATCCGCGGATAGTGTAAGTATTAGTGACACTACAGCGGCTGCAGATAAGACTTCAGGTGCTTTACAAGTGGCTGGTGGTGTTGGTGTACAAGGTGACATTTATACGACAAATATAACGGGTTCTGATACCGTCAAGGGTGTGAGTGTGACAGGTACTAATATCTACGGTGTGATCACAGGTTCAAATGCGGCGACTGTAACTACCTTAAGTGCGTCGGATGTTGTTAACATTACAGACACCACTGTAGCCGATTCAACTACAACAGGTGCTCTCACTGTCACTGGTGGTATAAGTACTCAAGCAAATCTGTATGTGGGTAAAGATACTTACATTACTTCAAACCTGAACGTTAATGGAAGTACTCTACATGTAGATACACAAACAAGTAATGTTGGCATTGGTAAAACAGATCCCGGATTTACTTTGGATGTAGCGGGTGATATAAACTTTTCAGGATCACTATACGAAGATGGTACACCATTTATAAGCACACCATGGACTATCAACGGTAACGATCTAGCGTACACAACTGGTAATATTACAGTAGGTACTACATTATTCCATGTAGATACACAAACAAGTAATGTTGGTATTGGAAAAACTGACCCGGGATTTACATTGGATGTTACTGGTGATGTAAACTTTTCAGGTGAATTATATCAAGGTGGCTCACCATTTATAAGCACACCATGGACAATAGAAACAAGTCCTGATGCCTTGAGCTACACTGCGGGAAATGTAGGTATAGGTGTCGTTAATCCATCTTCTACACTTGAAGTGGGTGGTGATATCAGCGCATACGAACTTAATGTTGCTAATGTGACGACCGGTAATTTAATAATGAACACGGTTACTGTAAACGCGTTACAATCGTTTGGAAGCATTGTTAACGTGTCAAATATAACATCAAACACTGTTCAATTTACCAATTCAAATGTTAGTATTGTGGCTACAAGCAATATTCATATTGGAGGTATAGCAAAACAAAGTAGCGTACCCGCATTCACTGTGAGACTTACAGATGGAACTATAGTAGGTACGGGTGACTTAATTTACAATCAGGTTGATACAGATAATACAAGTAGTTATACGGCAGTGAACGGTAAATTTACAGCACCAGTCGCTGGACATTATTTCTTTAGCGCACACGGAATATACCAAAACGATGTAACCATCTATGATTTCACAGTCAGTGGTACACGTCAAAATATCAATTCACTATGTAGCTCACCTTCAGCAAACTATATACAATGTAATATATCAGCAGTTCTATACTTAAATATCGGGGATTACGTTACTGTTTACCAGGTGGAGGGTGGCACATTTGGTACTGATAACAATGTTTTCACCGGATTTTTCATTGGTTAGTTGAAAAATAAAGTCTGTATTTATTAGAATATGGCAACCCACATAATTCGTTTTCCAAATGCTGATATACACACATCAAAAATAAAATCAGCGTCAGGCGACTTTACAAGTGATGGTAACCTATCACTTCTGACAAATGGTGGTGGTACAACAAATCTTACCGCTACAAGTGGTGGTAATGTTGGTATAAATAAAACAGATCCCGGATTTACTTTAGATGTTGCTGGCGACATAAATTTTTCCGGGTCACTATATGAAGGTGGATCCCTATTTGTAAGTACTCCATGGACAATAGAAACAGTACCAGACGCCTTGAGTTATACATCGGGGAATGTAGGTATAAATAAAATAAATCCAGCATTTAATTTAGATGTTAATGGAGACATAAACTTTACCGGATCGCTATATAAAAGTGGCTCCCTATTTGTAAGTACTCCATGGACAATAGAAACAGTACCAGACGCCTTGAGTTATACATCTGGGAATGTAGGTATAAATAAAATAAATCCAGCATTTACTTTAGATGTTAATGGAGACATAAACTTTA
>Ga0222714_10003061_pt1 | contig 17290 bp, 21 predicted proteins | sample C33_3DmetaG_FD_165048 | JGI IMG/M metagenome (GOLD analysis project Ga0222714, IMG submission 165048) | Estuarine water microbial communities from San Francisco Bay, California, United States - C33_3D | ecosystem: Environmental > Aquatic > Marine > Unclassified | place: USA: California...
CTTGCCGTTTCTGTAGACCTAGCCCTGCAGCTGCTGCTCCGTAGTCTAGTAACGTTTGAGTTTCATCAAAACTAATACTAAGAAGTTGCTCATGAATCAACCGATCTTGATCAGTAGTAGCTGCTTTAAAAGCTAAATCATTAAAACTTTGCTGCTGAAGTGCACCAGAAACTGATGCATCATAAGCCCGCATTGCTTGATTAAATTCGTAATCACGAATGCCCATCCCGTAATCGTATTGTTGATTACGTTCACCTTCTTGAAATTGAAGGTTGGCTTCGTTATTACGTTTAGTTATTTCAAGCCCTTCAACAGCATATTCATACTGACGACCTTGCTCTTGTACTTGAAAATCGTAAAGCTGTCTATTGTATTTATTTGATCTAGCAACAGCTTCTTGATTCTGCTGATTCTGCTGACTTGTGCCTATTGCACTTGAAACACCCCCAAATACTGCACCAAGAATTGCTCCTAATGCCATGCTCAGACCCTCCTATAGAAACGTGGTGTGTAGTTACCTTCCCACATCATTGCATTAACTGCAACAGGAAACGGTGAATTATTAAACATTTTTAATCTAAAGTTTTCTGTACGTTGATGGATGGGAATAGTAAAAACTATATCGTTGTCAAGAGGAACATCATTAGCTAAATAAGTATTAGCTTCGATAACAGGTTGAACAGTAAACCACTCCTTAATAAAGAACCTAATTGCTGCATTATTAGCGGGAGCAACTGCAAAGGTAATCGTAGTGTCATTAGTAAAACTAAAATTAGTTTGATTAACACCGTTAACTGTAACCTGAACATCAGACCGATCTACATACTTCAAATCACGTATGTTAAACGTAAAGGAAGTAGTACTACCATCCCCAGTAAACGTTACCTCATAAGGCAGTCTACCAGTTTGCTGAAGTTTAAAGCTCATCATACCAGACAAACCAACTGCAAACTTCATACGTGCAATTGTTAGGTTAGCTGTAAAGTCAGAAACCCTAGGATCAGATCTAAAGTAAGTTCTTGGTAGCTCAACATCAAAGTTATATTTAAATCCTACAATCACATCACTAGCGACGCTGGTAAGATCTTTATAAGGCACGATAAAGTAAGGACCAGTGCCATCACTTCCTCGTTCGGGTGTAATAGTAAAACCAGATTCAACAAAAGAACCAGAACTAGTATTACCTTTAATAACAATAATAGGTGTCAACGAAGATACATCATTATAAGGGAGGTAGCACTTAGATAGTTTGTTAGCTGAATCATATACAACACTTGAAGCAGTGGCATACAAGTCAATACAAGGGTTAACCTTTTGACCTTGGTTATTGACAATAATAGCTTGCTCAGGACTTTGACTTAAAGCAGTTTTAGACAATACAAACTGGTTACCCTGTTTGGTAACAGCATACATGTCATCAGAGTTTGTCTCCATAAACTGTACGGTACCAGGCATTAACCAGCTAACCCATGATTCCATCAGATTTTCTTGACCGTCATTATAATAACGGTAGATAAAAATCTCATTTAATGATTGACTTGCCATAGCAATCATTGAGTTCTGTGGGCTAGAGATAAGCTGATCAACATCTGGCGAGATCCACTCTTTTACAACTCTAGACAAATCAAGGATTTGAGGATTCTCTTGTTGACCTTTAGTAACCATACTAAATACCCTAGAGTATCCAGGAGTTTTAGTGATAAAGGTAAGGTTTGTACCTACGTCAACAGGTTGGATAGTACGATCCATCTCATAATTAGAGAGTTCACGAATAGTTGCCAAAGATGGTGTAAGAACACCAGCATCTGCAAACAAAATAAACTGTTGGTTTTCAGAGAAAAGGACTACGCCTTGAGCAGCAGGTAATGCAGAATGTAAAGATGTAGGTCTGGTAGATGAACAGCTAATATCAATTGGATCAGAGTCAATGGTTGTCTGAGCTGATTTAGAATAGAAGTTATAGAAATCCCCAGATTGACTCATTATCACATTATCTTGTGATAAGAAACCAAGTCTGTTGTTATGGAAGAAACCAGCCGTGATAACTGATCCTTCAAAACTTGGGTGTGGGTTAGTTTCATCATCGCCAACCAGTCGATCTTCGTAAGTAATCTTTTGAAAAACAAACGTATTAACTGCTGAATTAATCAACTCATGAGGAAGAGTTGTGTTATCAAGACCAGGGGAAACACTTGGATCCCTAGTCTCTTCCCAATAACCTTCACCAGATACACCATTGTGAGCTATAAATTTAGCCCAATATGTATCAGCATCAGAATCAGTATTAACAATTTTAAGTATACGATTTTGAACTGATTTTGTTGGAAGCCCAGAAACACTTGCTACTTCATCTTCAACAGCTGTCACAGCTTTATTGTCTAGACCACCTTGAGCAGTAACATCCATATCAATGGTGCTAAAAATCTCCAAGGAGTTGCTGAGTTTAGTGACAGTTAGTTGAGCATGATCGCCTGTCATGGCGTTAATCTGTGTTTCTAACTGAGTTAGAATTGTGTTAATATCAGCAGACGCTGGCGTGGTGTAAGTAGCTGTTTGAGTAACAGAGTTAATTGTAATACGTACTGTATAGGTTGTACTAGAAGTAACGTATTCAATTTCAATCGTAGCGTGTCTATGCTCATTAAAGGTAGGAGCCGCTTGGGTTCCAACAGTAACACTGCTATTAATAATAATAGAGGTATCTTGTACGGTAATAATTCTGTAGTCAGTTCTGACACCACTTAAATAAGCTTGAGCCCCTGAACCATATGTAACCGTACAAACAGCTCCAGTGACAGCATTCCAAATATTAATGTTGGAGCCTTTAATAACACCTACGTATTCTTCATCGTCATCCCGTTTAATGTAAAACCATTTACCAGCATCATAAGTGGCACCAGTTCCTAGGTTAGCAATGTGTTTAAAACCGGGACGTTTTGTTAAACCATATGTTGCATCAGGGAAGCCGTTGTAGCACTCACGAACTTGACCTGGCAACATCTTGTCATCTGATTGTTTCGATACGCCACCAAGGTAGCTATTAATCCGTTGAGTAACTGCAGCCATTTATCGATAAAGTGCGGTGTACGGTTTGTAACTAGTGTAGGTATTAGTCTTACCAGGGTGACCAAAATAAGTATAGTCACCTTGATTACACTCATACTCCATTGCCATAGCTCTAGTAAAAGCTTCTTTTTGTTGAAGAATTGTGTATTGGTTATTATCACCAACAATACGGCTAGACACAGTAGCCGCAGCTCTGGCAGTGATAAAATCAGCGATAGGTGTAGGGATATCAACCCAGTCAAAGAGCCAGGTAATATCACACTCTACTGGCTGAGTAAATGTATAAGTATGGTTTGCTTTGTCGTACAACTTACCACTACGTCTAATAACATCTTTATCCATGTTAGCTGCGTTGTGACTTAAGTCAACCTGCAACATGTTGTTAGGAATAGAGATTTGATTGGTATTATCAGGAGTCAAGGTATAGTTGTACTCTTTATTAAATGACCAGCCCTCAGCCTGTACTTCCCTAGAGACTTCAAGCAAAGTCTGATAGGCAATCGCAACGTCCGGGTTGGTTTGATCTAGGGTAGTTACAGGCGCTTGCCCACATGATTGCAAAATTTGATTAATAGCAGGTAGTTCCTGCGTTGCATTAGTGGTAGGAAAAGCCATTGATTATCATTCTCAGTAAAGAGTTAAAAAAAAGGAGCCCCCGAAGAGGCTCCCGTTAATGCATTTAAATCAGAATGCAGAAGGTGCAGTGCTGGTAACGTGCAGTTCAACAGCAGCAGCAGGGTTCAGGTAGTCACAGCCACAAGCCAGACGACCCAGCATCACATCACCCTGATAGATGACGGACACATCACCGCTGGTGACTTGAACCTGAGGACCGATAGCTTCCACCATACCGGCTGCTTCCTTCTGGAAGATCAGACCGCAGGAAGTAGCGCCGACTTCAGCAGCAGTACCGTAATCGTTGTTGATGCCGGTCTGAGCAGTCGAAGCATCTTCCAGAGCTTCACCCACAAAGGAACCAGTGTTACCAGGAGAGGTGACACCAGTGGTGCCGCCGTACTTGGTACCGTAGTTACCCAGGAAGGGAATGTTCATGGACTTGTAGATCTTGATACCAGCGATTTCGATGATACCATTACCACCTTGCAGGGCGGTACCTTGAACATCACGATTCACCAGACCATTGCTACCAACAGCTTGGATCAGTTCGTAGTACTGACGGGGGTTGAGAACAGCCACACGGCCATCCATCGACACACCTTTTTCATCCAGAGCTGCAGCTGCATCATAGAAGGCAGCAACGAGCTTAGTGGAATCATAAGCATCAGCTTCAGTACCTGCGCCAGTACCCACTTGAATTTGGGTACCACCGGGCTCAACATAGTTAGCAGCAGACACAGGCGAAGCAGCACGTGCACCGCGAGCGATAGCACGGAAAGCAAGGCGGTCATACTTCTCAGCGAGAGCATAACCGATCTTACGGGAGATCTCAGAACGCAGATCGTAGTGAGAAAGAACTTCATCAAGCTCATACACAAAAGCAGAGCTGATCAGCAGATCATCAACAGTGATGGTCTTCTCGGCCACCGGAGGTGCACCGTTGCTATCACCAAGAATGCTGTTGCCCGGAGTATGGAACTCGGACTTGGTACGACCCGTGAAGATGAACTGCAGCGATTTGCCGTTCTTCAGGGTGCGCTTCATGATCAGGTCACGAGCGATAGTATTGTTTTGGAAACCCTTGAACATCTCACCGCTAAACAGCTTGAGATAAAGGGCACGGGTATCACCCGCGAGGTTAGCCTGACCCAGCTGAGTAAGCTGAGAGGGGTTAACGCTAGATTGGAAAGCCATTTTTTTAAGGAGTTAATTAAGAATACTTACTCCCAAACGTTTGGAAAATTTTTGAGTTATTTTTTTGTCTGTCTCTCCAGACCGTCTAGACGGCGAAGGGTGTCCTCGTAAGGGCCAACGCCAATGAAGGGAGGATCCGACTCTGAGGTGTCCTCCCAACTATTTAACCCACAGCAGGTGCAGTCAAGGCAACAGGAGTTGTCTCAGCAGCAGCCAAATCAAGTGGGAAGTTATGAGCATTCCGTTCGTGCATCACCTCAAAACCAAGGTTAGCTTTGTTCAGAATGTCAGCCCACGTATTAATTACGTGACCCTTGTTATCCAGCAAAGACTGGTTAAAGTTAAAACCATTAAGGTTAAATGCCATGGTGCTAACACCAAGAGCAGCAAACCAAATACCTACAACAGGCCAAGCTGCAAGGAAAAAGTGCAGCGAACGGGAATTGTTGAAGGAAGCATATTGGAAGATAAGACGACCAAAGTAACCATGAGCGGCTACAATGTTATACGTTTCTTCTTCTTGCCCGAACTTGTAACCATAGTTCTGGCTAATCTCCTCAGTCGTTTCACGAATAAGAGAAGACGTGACAAGACTACCGTGCATAGCAGAGAACAAAGACCCACCAAAAACACCGGCCACACCCAACATGTGGAAAGGATGCATAAGAATATTGTGCTCAGCCTGGAAAACGAGCATGTAGTTGAAGGTGCCGGATATCCCCAGGGGCATAGCATCCGAAAAAGAACCTTGTCCAAATGGGTAAACCAAGAAGACAGCAGTCGCAGCAGCGACCGGGGCAGAGTATGCAACAAAGATCCAGGGCCTCATCCCTAGTCGATAGCTAAGTTCCCACTCTCGTCCCATGTAAGCATAGATGCCAATGAGGAAGTGGAAGACAACGAGTTGGAAAGGTCCCCCGTTGTAGAGCCATTCATCAAGTGAATTAGCTTCCCAAATTGGGTAGAAGTGAAGTCCGATGGCGTTGCTGCTCGGAACGACGGCTCCCGATATGATGTTGTTTCCATAAAGTAAACTCCCAGCTACGGGCTCTCGGATGCCATCAATATCGACAGGGGGAGCCGCAACGAATGCAACGATGAAGCAGATGGTGGCTGCAAGAAGACACGGAATCATCAGTGTCCCAAACCAGCCGACATAAAGACGGTTATTAGTGCTGGTTACCCAGTCACAGAAAGTATTCCAATTAGATTTGGATGGTGCTGCAATTGTGGCAGTCATGAATTGAAGTTAGTTAAGACGAGTTACTTGAACTCTTCCAACTCCAGAGCTAGTGAGACCGATTGCATCAGCCGCACCTTTACTGAGATCTAAGTTCCTACCATGAAGATAAGGACCACGATCATTGACCCGAACAACGGCACACCGTTTGAAACAAACTTTAAGTTTAGTTCCAAAGGGGAGTGTCTTGTGCGCTGCAGTAAGGCCGTTTTGATTATATCGTTCACCATTGGCGGTGAGGTTTCCGTGGAAGCCAGGACCGTACCAAGATGAAATCACTGACAGAGTAGTTAAAAGAGGAATCATAATTAAAAAGCAAAGAACTTTTATATGACCACTACATCTAAGCCTTAGAACTACTCGCTAGAACTAAGGCTATTTGTACTACTTTTTCTTAGCAGTTTTAGCTGCAGCTTTAAATTGTGCAGCAGTGGGAGCACCGGCAGTACCGGGCTTCCTCATCTTTTCGTCACTGCCTTGCTTGATACGCATCCGCTTAGCGTGGATGTTAGCATAGAGTCCAGGTTTAGCCATTACTTTTTCTTTTTAGATTTACCAGCTTGGCTGAGTGCAATAGCAACAGCTTGTTTCTGAGGGTAACCTTCACCCTTCAACTTGCTAATGTTAGAGGAGACTGCTTTATCCGACTTACCTTTTTTTAGAGGCACCGCGCTTCTCCTTAGTTTCCATCTTTTTGGACTCTTTAGATTCGTGCTTCTTCATGGCAGCTTTAGAAGCGTACACTTCTTTACCACCATACTCTTTAATCTTCTTAGCAGGCATTACCAGATACCAGGAATAATTTGTCCAGTCAGTGCGTAAGCACCCAAAGCAGCCATGATGCCAAGCATAGCCAGGCGACCATTGAGCTGTTCAGCTCGTTCATTGTGGGGAACACCGTAGGGATGATCAGTCATAATAAGGGGTGGCTCTTTAGCCCAGATGTTTGTGTCGTTCATTAGAATTGAATGTTAGAGCGTTCCAGTTTACGGGTTACATCCTGACGATAAGCAGGATCACTATCGTAACGAGGATCACTCATTGCTTGTACAAGTTCAGCTTGGCTACGGAAGCCAGGGCTAGTAGAGGGTGATTTACCTTGAACAAGGTTACCTTCAACACCATTAGACTCTTGATAACGATAAGCAAGTGCTTGAACTGCAAAGTAAGCAGCAGCAGAATCACCTTTTTCCATCACGGAATCATACAAATCAATTTCTTGACTAGACATATTTTGTGCAGCCCAACCAATCATCTCATTGTACTTCTCCTCACCACCAACAGCGTTTTTCAAATTGGTAGCATCTTGTGCAGTCATCTGTGCTTGGGTATTGCTCTCCGCTTTTTGGCGGTACTCCAAGTACATCTTAGCAAGTTCGTTAGGATCTGCTTTTGACAGCTGTTGCAGAGTTTCATTATCGTATTTGTCTGCTTTAGCTTGTTCCCAAAGTTGATCCAACAGGGAACCATCAGAAGACTCTTGTTCAGGTTCTTCTTCTGTAGAAGTTTCAGGAGTCTTTTCACCTAGTTTCTTTTGAAGTTCAAGGTAAGCAGCTTCCAGTTCTTCAGCGTTTTTATATTTACCAGCAAGGCGCTGTTCCTGCTGGCTTTCCATCTCCTCACCAATCTGTAGGGACTCTTGCTCATCAGCATTAAGTTCTCCGACTGGTGATTCATCTGGAATCATTGACATTACTTCTGCCATGTTTATTGTTCAGGTGGTTGTTGTTGTTGTACAAGAGCTGGATTCAACTCAGGGTTTTTAGAAGGATCATTCATTGGTGCTTTCATTGCATCAACTGCCATCTGCTGTTGTTGTAGCATCATCTGCTGTTCCATAGCAGCAGCACGTTCTTGCTGTACATCTTGCATAGAGCGTACAAGGTTAAGGACATCGATACCTTGAGAAGCAGCAAAGCGTTTAATCACTTCATCAGTATTAATGAACTGACCAATAGCTTCAGGACCAAGAGTATTTGCCAACACAGTAAGGAACTGAGTTAGGCTATCACGGTCTTGACCACGACCCAACGCATTAACTCCAGCAACAATGGTAGGTTTCACAATGTTCTTAGGCAAGCGAGGAATCTCACCAGCTTTTTGAGCATCACTCAACTTACGATTAAGGTAAGGTACAAGGAACTCAACAGTCAACAGGGAGAACAAGCCACCTAGTTGTTGTTCCAATTCCATCTGTGTCATCCGAACCTCTTCAGCTGTAGTACGTTCAGACTGGCGAACATTCAAAATGAGGAATGCTTCACTCAGACGACGTTCAAGAACAGCAGTCATCTCATAAGCAGTTCGGAAGTCAGCAGTTTTACCAACTTGAATAACACCCACGTCATCGGGACGACCTTGGATGATAGCACCGTTACCAGCGTTAGCCAGCGTAGCAGGCTTGGTGGTAGAGCTTGGGCTCACCACAAAGATTACCTTAGCAGCGGCTGCGCTGCCTTCAACCAGGGCTTGTGTCAGTGCTTCAAGTGACTTCAGATCACCGATGAACTGACCCACCCTTCCACGTCCATAGTTCTCACCATCAACGGTGTTAAACCTGAGTGGAATCCAAGGGTTAGTATCGATAGGAGCTTTACCTTCTGATCCTTTTAGTTTGTAATCATAAACTTCTTGGTGCCACACAAAACGATTGTTCTCTCGTTTGATATGTGTGTACACATCACATTCATCATCGTGATCACCGTAGTTATCACTGACATGCTGATCCTGTAGATAATTCTCAGGCAGTTTGTCTTCGATGAGTTCTTTGTTGATTCGTTCTTTAGTGACGATTTCAATCACGTTGCCGTTTCCATCACGATCGACAACGAAGCGATTCAAAGGATAAACTTTAAGTCCCTTACGACCCATGTAAACCAAAGCATTACCACCGACAACAAGATGCAGCAGTGCTTGGTGCACCGCTACCCGGTCATCAGTAGCTGCAATAGATTCAAGGATGATTCGTTCTACTTTTGCAAAAGACAAATCAAGTTCTGATTTAATCTCTGGACCCATCTCTTGCCCCAGTTGACTTTCATCAAGCTGTAATTTAAAGAAGCTGGTTTGAACGGGTAGCAGAGCTAGCATCAACTTAGATGCCAGAGTAACTACACCTTTCGCACCAACGCTTTGGTAAGGGGTGAGCAGGTTCTTCATGCCATAAGTGTGTTCCTCATGGCCACGAATCAAATAAGGGAGCGTCAGTTTAGATGCCTGTTCAGCTTCGTTTAGGAACTGAGAACGGTCACTGGATAAAACGTCGTAGCGAGTTTTAGCTGACATTTAATTAAACGTTAAGGGAACTAATACGCAAACCAGTACGACCAAATGCACCTTTAACTCCACGGCGAGCAATCTGCATAGCATCACCAGCACTACCAGAAGCAGACTTAACACCTGCTACTTCAGGACGATCAAACGAACGAACCTGTGATTCCAACATGCTTTGACGAAGAGCAGCCATCTGTTCTTCTGATTGTCTTTGATAGTTAGCAAACTGAGTAGTAATGTCAGTAAGTTGACTATTCAATCCAGAAGTCAAACCAGCGATAGCATCAGAAAATTTCTTTGCAACGTCGTCTTCAGGTTTTTGAGTAACAGGAGGATTTACAGTAGTAGTAGGTCCAGGGTCGGTTGGCGGTGGCGGGTTTACTACAGGTGGTTGAGGGGCGGGAGCTTGAAGTTTATTCCAAGCTTCTTGAAGAGCTGAAGTATTAGTCAGCGGACCTTCAACAAGTTTGTAAGCATCTTGGTTTGAAACCCCAAGTTGGGAAGCTTTCATCTCCAGCTGGTTCCGCATCATGCGGTTAGCTTGTTGATCAGCTGCACTTTTAAAGCCAGCTTGAATGGCTCCGTAATCAGGACTTAAAAAAGAAACTTCTGGTTTCTGTTGGTATTGAAACCCAAAGAACGGTGATCCCATTAGTTTTCCTCCATATAATTGATGACCCACTCAACGACACTACGTTGACCGGATCGGTACATGATTTTTTCCATTGTATCTTCAGGTGTAGGGTTGGTGGGTGGAAAGGTTTCGTCTAGTTTAGCAAGCATGGCTGTAGCAGTCATGCCTTTAACATCTAGCAGATCAAGCGTATTGAGGGAGGTTGGGGTTTGCATGTTCGAAAAACGCTGGCATACGAGCACGTTTGGTGTCGGCAAGCTCAGGAGCTTTACCCTCATACATCAGGCGGTCGCTTGCATCCAGCCAAAATTTTTTGTTTAGATATTTATTGGGTGAGTTACCAAGAGGTTGAAGCACCCAGTTGATAGTAGCCTTGCGTAGCTTATCCAGACTAGGACTCCAATCGAGGTTAAGCTCACGAGCAACCAAACTATTTGTGGCAACGTGCACTTGTTCATCACGACTAATATCTGCGCTTACGGTACGTAGTCCCGCATCACCGTTAAATCGGAAGAACGGGAGGAGCACAAAGAAAATCGCACGCTCGGCAACCAACGCTTTGAGGATTGTATGATCTGGATGAGCAACCCAGGCGTCGCGGAGACGCTTGGCTTCTTCCTCAGCCTTTTCATCAACGCCGATAGCATTGGCGATGTAACCAAGTGCAAGGTCGTGATTCTCCTCGTCCTTGATATTGGACAGAAGGAGATCCCTTGCCATTTCCGGTACTTCATTTTTAAGTGCATCATGGATAAAATCACCTACTGGCAATTCCATGTGGCGGATAGCCAAGGCACGGTAGATAGCTTCTTCCGCACCTTCTACAAGAGTACCAGCAGTTGTTTGGACAGGAGTCCAGGTTCTTTTACGAGAGTGTAGTTTTTGATAGGGGTTCATTCGCCGCAATTACAATCAGGAGCAGGATCATTAAGAATCGACTCCAGGTAATCGTCCACCTCTGACTCGTCCAGAGCGGCATAGGCGCTGGTCTTGTCTTGTGTGTCACCCATTACCTGAAGCGAATAGTAGAGACTAGTCTGCGGAGATCGCAGCCAATCTTCAATAAACGCTTCGTCATAGGTGATCACATCAGACCAACTATTGAAGCTGTAACCGTGGAGAAGTCCGGTACTATCAAGCATACGCATGATACCGTCTACCACTTTATTATAGTCTTCCCAGCCAACCTCAGACGCGATCTCAACAGGACCGTAGTCAAAGCTCTGGACGCCAAAGGTACCGCTGTCACGGTCCACCTGACGGGCTATGGGAGGGGCAATTTCAGGACAGGTGGTATACCCATCCAAGTCCTTATAACGATAGCTACAGGACGCTGTAGGGGCAATAGCGAAGGCTCTATCCATGTTGGCGAACCGTGCTACCTGAGCAGCTGCTGTAATACCAGCACGAAGTTCATGTGCCAAGACAGAAGCGGTTGTGTGTCCGTGTGGGGATTTGTTGTTGAGAGCTTCGAGAGCTTCACCAAACTCTTTGTAAGTTACCCCGGAACGACGGAGCAGGTTTGCCAGTCCGAGCATTCCCAAACCGACTTGGCGATCTGTCTCTGGAGGTAGGTACTCCCCGCTATCTCCGACACCTGTTTTGGAATGGAGGGCGCACAACTCGGACATTCCGTGGACAAATGCACTTTGAATGTCATTGAGTTCACATCCCCCGAGGTTGACATGTTGCAGGAGACAGGTTCCCCGTGAAGGCAAGTACACCTCCAAGCAAACGTTCCCACGGATTCGATTCCCGTGTTTATCAATTTTGGTTTTGTTGAGCCAGATGTCACCTTGTCGAATACCTTGCAGTAGTGCTTGTCGAACATTAGGGGTTGCTTCTTCCCACCAGTAATCGTTGATATTAACACAACGCTTAACCCAAGGAAGTTCGGCACGTGATGCTTGAATGAACTCAAGTACATCAGGGTGACAAAGATCAAGGTGGCACACTACGGCACCATTCTTATAGACACCTCCACGCCTCAAGACTTCGTTGAGTGTAGAGTATATCTTTGCGAAGGACACTGGGCCAGAAGCCACAAGACCCTTGCCATTTTCAGCTCCTTTTGCACGGAGCTTAGATAGATGCACAGCAACGCCTGCTCCATGTCGGAGAGCGTGGCTGACAAACTTCCATGAGGCTTCGATTCCATCTGGTCCTTCCATCGAATCCTCCACTACGAAGACAGTGCAGGAGACAGGTAGGCGGCTAGTGGGATCGTCAATCCATGACTGTACACGCCCAGTTCGGGCGATAAGTTCTTTGGTAGTGGCGGACATTATTAAACGAGATCAGTAAGGGTTGGTGGTTGATAGTTGGGACCTTTGAGAACCTTACCATCTTCACGACGGATAGGTTGACCATCTTCACCAAGCTTACTCATGTTGCTTTGGTGTACACGATCCATTGCTTCATCCAGGTCCCAACCAAGATTAGCAGCGTATTGATAGCAGACATATACAAGGTCTGCAAGTTCTTTGAGGCAATCCTCAGCGTTACGTGTGAAGCCATACAGCAACTGCTGTTCAGCCTCTAGAAATTCTTTGAACTCTTCAACGATCAAACGCTTCTGCATCTCCCGTGAACGAGTCCCAATATTGTTCGTCACTTGAAAGCCACGCCGAAACTCTTTGGCTTGACTCATTAAGGATTTCGTTTTCGAGTTCATTCTGTAGATAGTGGATGGCTTTACGAAGGTCTTTCTTGCGGTCATCTTTGTGACCAGCTCGGCAGATATATTTAATTGCGTTTCCCAGGTGGAAGTTTAGTCCTTGGTCTCGGATGAAATCCCAAACTTGGATAGAACCTCGTCGATAGTACTTGGGTCCAATTGAGTTGGTTTCGGCCAATTTTTTAATAGGTTAGTGAGTGAATTGCTAAGGACAAAGTTTTGTTTTTGAAGTGCCATGAAGATAGTAATGATATCTTCTTTACGACTCTCTTCATTCTTCAAGGCATCTTCAATTTGACGGAGCTTAAACTGTTGCTCCAATGTCAGTTCAGTTATCGGGGGCGGGGGTCCATAGTTTGACGGACTGGGTATCGAAGTCATAATCGGTATGCTGTAGAATCTTGGCGAGTCTTGCATTTTGGAGTGCAAGAGATTCATCAAGTCCTTTGGATTCAAAGGCTTTGACAACCGACTGCCACGAATAGCCGTTCTCTTCGAAGAAGGCTTCAGCTCGTTTGATCCCGAATCCAGGAACTCCGCTATATCCATCAGTCTGGTCACCAGCCAACGTCTGAACGTAGTGCCAATGCTCACCCTCTTCTTGGGTGATGGTGACAACTCCATCAGATAAATCATACAAGTCTCCAGGTATTTGTCGCATGTCTTTGTCAGGAGAACAAATGATGTGCCCCTGTTCTTTAGTAGCGTAGATGCCAAGTGCATCATCTGCTTCTAACTCAGGCATTACAACAACGTTGTATTCCTCCTTGAGTTTGTTGATGACCCTCCGGTAACCGCACGGTTTCTTTCGGTTTCTATGTCCTTTATACGCTGGGTCAATACGTTTACGAAAGTTGACGCTATCAGTAAAAAACAAAATAGAGTCATCAAAACATCCAAGGTTATTAGCGATCTTATAGAGTTCGCGTTCGACCATGGCATAGGCTTCTGAGAATCTAGATGTGACGACGATAACATCGTCTCCCCAGTCGATTTCAGATTCGTTTGCGGCACAGGCTTTGTATACGATAAAGTCTGCATCAATCAATAGACTCACTTACCTTGTCCCCGCTTGAGCTTGCGCCCATGCGAAGGAAGAGAGCGAGTGCCTTGACCTTGACGGGTGTGTTTGAATTTGGCACGGGACTTAAATTCAACACGTCCCAGTGCGGTTTTAGATTTTACTGCCATTAGTGTACTTCACTCCAGTTGTTGCCGGTTTGTGCTTCGGCTTCGATTTTGATTCTAAGATTGTAGTAGCGTCCAGCTTCCTCAGCTGAGCGTACCAGGGATGTTCGTAGTGCATCCACGTGTGATGGGTCGCACTCGAATTGTAGTTCGTCATGTACAAATGCTAGTTGTGAGCAGCAAAGATCTTGTGTGTTGTCATGGTTGATAACCATCCACCGTTTAGCTAATACTCCGGCAGATCCTTGGAGGAGGTAGTTGAGAGCCTTGTGGCTACCATCAACAGAGCAGCGGCGATTGTCACACAGGTTGATGTAACCAGATTCCGCCTTGGACTTAACCGCAGTAACCAGTTTCTCAAGTCCAGGAACTGCATCCATGTAAGCCTGACGTATCTCCTTACCTTTTCTCTTTGCTTCTTTTTCTGAGAGTTGTGGATCATAGCTTCTTCCCAGCTTGGCATCGCCAGCTCCGTATAGAAAGGCATACGTAACTGTTTTTACTTGTTTACGACTAATGCCGATCTTGTCAGCATTTTCTTGGTGAATGTCACCATTGAGGAGGACATCGGCATAACGACCTTCGTCATACCTAGCCAGATAATGAGCCAACATGCGGAGTTCAATACCAGCAAGATCAGCCCCGACCATAACAAGGCCAGGCGTGGCTCGGAAGAGTCTTCTAAATGCTGCTTCACTTGGGACTTGGGCTAAATTTGGACGACGGTGTGCACATCTAAAAGTGTTCGTGGATACAGAACAGTGGTGGTGTATGCGATGATCACGGACTAGTTTTAACCAGGCATTGTCACCCTCGCTTACCATACCAAGTTGTTTAGTTAACTCAAAGCATCTCAAGAATTGCAGAGCTTCCTCTGTTCCTATGTCTTTGAGAACTGTCTCATCAATAGTAGCTTTACCAGTGTTAGTTACCTTCTCAGGTTTCCAGCTGTGTAACGTCTGTAGAATCCACGCAATGTGATCTCTACTTGATGGACTAAATTCTTTTAGGCGCGTGAATGTGGCACCTGCTATATAACCTTGGGTTCGATTAGGTCGCTTAGGAGTGAACTCCGCTCCTGCAACGTAAGGGTACCTGTGGCGTAGTAATTGATCAAGCTCTTCAAGTTCTTGTCTGAGAGACGATTCAAGTTGCCATGCAGCTTGCTCATCAAAAGACCATCCATGTAGTTCTTGTTCAGTGAGGATCTCTGCGACACGGTGTTCAAGATCAACCCATTCTGGTATAGTGGGTCTCATATGAATGGATTCGATGGCAATTGGCGCAGAGGATTTCACACTTAGCGAGTTCCTGTTCGATTCGTTCCCAACAGTATTGTTGCAAACGTGTGCTTACAGAAAATGATTTTTGTGTAGGGTCTAGATGGTTAAAGTCGAGTGCGGCTGGGTGAGCATTATAACCACACTTGCTGCAACCCTTCTCTACTTTTAAAGCGTTCACAAGTTCTTTGTTCTTATCAAAATTTAATTTGTTCCGCTCTTTTGTTTTTCTAAGTTTATCTTCGTAAGAAAGTGGTGCCATAATTTAACTGTGACATTGACATCTTGTAAACAATAATCCTGCATCTCTTGACTCCATTCTTTCCAGTCAGCAGTTTTACCGTAGTCACCTTTGTATTCCCCTAGCCTGTAGCCGTAGGATTCAAGTGAGTGACGACCGTATAACTGCAACGGCATCTTGTTCCATTTACGTGTTTGATCTGTTTTCAGAATATCAGCGTGATACAAACGGCTAAGAACCAAAGTATCCAGAACCCTACCAGTGTTTGTGAACCAAGGATAGAGCTTACGGATAACAGGAATGTCGTAGTTAATAATGTTATGACCCACAATGAGATCTGCGTCTTCAAGACGTTGAATACCACGAGTAAGTGGTTCAGTATCCCCCTCGTCATTGTAGACAAGAGTCTGCTTGGTTTCCGTATCATAGATGCCAAGACAGTGGATGTGGGTAACATCATGCAACAAACCGTTTGTTTCGATATCAAAGATTAGGGTAGTCATTCCAGTGGCGTATTACACCAGCAACGATAAATAGGTTTGTGACAAAGATCATGAACTCAAGGAAGTTCAGCCTTTGGAGCAGCGCCTGCCCAGATGTAAGTCTTGTCAACAAATTGCGCTTTTTCAACAGCTTCAGAAGTTGGAGGATTAGGTCGTTTCAAGTTAGAAGTCCGTTGTTGCGTCGAACTCTGGGTCTGCTTTTGTTTCATTGAATTTACAGGTGGATAGATCATAGCTCAAATTACACGCGACGCCAACTTCGCCCGAATAGCGATTTTTAAGGACTCGCACTGTCGTATTACTTCCTCCAGCTGGGGCCTGTTGATCGCGTTCGAGTGCAATAACTCCGTCAGAGAGTTGTGCAATTGCCGCGCTTCCGCGCAGTTGTCCAAGTGTAACACGGGCTCCTTCCTCGTGGTTAGTATCATTAGATGTTCGCCTGAGGTGGGAGACGAGGAACATAGCTACGCCTGTACGTTCTACAAGAGAGCGTAGGCGTGTCATTGTAGTATCAATCATCCGTCGTTCATCACCGTCAAGCCCACTAAGCAGGATAGACAAGTGATCAAGGAAGATGACCTTTGCATCAAGACCTGTTGCCAGATACTCAATACGATTATAAATCAGGTCCGGGTCAAAAGAACCAAACCCATCGAATAAATAAAGATTCCAATCAGCAAGGGTCTTTTCGTACGCATCGACAAGAGTTTCTCGATCATGTTCTCCAAGGTGCAGTGATTTACCAACTGCTGCGGACATCAGCCCAAGAGCAGTTCTTCGGTTTGATTCTTCAAGAGCCAGGTAACCGACTCGTTCTCCTCTTTGAAGAAGAGAAGTTGCAAGCTCCCTGCAGAATGAGGACTTTCCGATACCTGAGCCTGCAGTAATTGTAACAAGCTCTCCGTATCTGATCCCGTGAAGCTTATGTTGCAATCCTGCAAAGGGGTAGTCATGATCAGCTGGTGGTGTAGGAGTGGTTACAAGTTCTAGGAGTGATTTGCCATCAACGATCCCGTCTGGACGGTAAGGCTTTGCATTCCAAATAGCCTCACGAATCGCTTGAGAGTCATTGGCAACAAGGGCGTCTGACGCATCTTTGTAATCATTCGGGAGCGATGCAATCTTGCATTTGCCAGGTGGCAATACGCTTGCTGCTTCCTCCGTCGCCTTACGGCCTGCGTCGTCATTGTCGAAGAACAAGACAATCTCCTCATAACCCTGGAGCCAGGGGATAGCCCGTTGTACCGACTTCTTTGCCGCAGCGGCACCGCTAGGTAGAGATACCATCGGCCACCCCGGCATAGCTTCTTGACATGAAGCGGCATCGAGTTCTCCTTCAGTGATAACAACTCGTTTTCCAGTGGCGGGACACAAAT
>Ga0222714_10003065_pt1 | contig 17272 bp, 10 predicted proteins | sample C33_3DmetaG_FD_165048 | JGI IMG/M metagenome (GOLD analysis project Ga0222714, IMG submission 165048) | Estuarine water microbial communities from San Francisco Bay, California, United States - C33_3D | ecosystem: Environmental > Aquatic > Marine > Unclassified | place: USA: California...
TTCCGCCACACTTCCGTTCGCGCATTCCATTCCATTCCGTTCGCGCATTTCATTTCATTTCATTATTGCGAATACATCGTGGTCGTCCCCGCCACCGTCACTTCGTCCTCAATCGTCGACATTCCAATCATCGGCGGGTTTTGCGTCTTCAGCATATTATACGTCCACCGAATTTGCTCCTTCGTCAGCGGGTATTTGTGAAATGCGAAATTACAGATACTACCGTTGAGACCCCGGTTATTCGGCGTGCTTCCCACCGTAATCGGCTTCAATTGGATATCGGGCATAATGAAGTCGCTCTTAAATATCAGCTTGTTATTCAGAAAGAGGTCCATCGTTTTCCCGTCATAATTCACGACGAAATAGTTCCATCGTTGAAGTTGGACATCCGCATCAAGCTCTTCGTTATCGGTTAATATCTGAATCTTCGCCCGCTTTGTCTCCGAGTTAGAACCGTCCTTCACCACCGCATTGTAATTTGTCCTAGAATTGTATATTTCGGCTGTAATACTGCTATCGGGCCTCAACTGATTACAATACAACTTCAATTCGTTCTTGGAGGGATTGTAGGTCATTCGCGGAACATCTCCGAAATTGAATATCTCTAAATCAGTATTCTTTGTAGTGACGTTATTATTCAAAAAGAACCACCCCGAAATGGAATAATGATACCGCATTTTCTCTTCCACCGGGCAATTCGCCGCCTTATCTTCCGGTGTGCGGCCAGTCCCCGTATTGTGATAAATGAAGATTTCCTTGCTTTGCGTCGTCAAATTCGTGTCGTATAATTGTTTGAGGCTGACTGGTGCGGCCACGATTTGAGAGGCGGACGCGCCAATGTAGTTCAGTAAATAAGGCCCGCCGTATAAAATGGCGATGAGCAGGAGTTCAATCGCCACGATAATCCAGATGGGGCGAGTCGTATCGCCGACAGCACCCTGCGAACCCTGGAGGAAGTCCAAGAAGAGACATGGGATATAAATAATAAACGCCCACAGCAACTTCAGTAGTTTCACCCCAATGATGGATTTCGTGAGATGGAAGAGGAACATAAACACGATGAGTGCGACCATAACACCATGTTGTTTATAGTATGCGAGGGCGCACAACACGATGAAGAATATCGTATTCATAATGAAGCGGATATTACTTAGGAGGTTCGTCATTGGCGCCATCTTCGGGGGTGCGTCCGCGGCTGCGCCCGGTGCCTTCGGCAACTTATTATCCATAAACTCTAACCCGTAATGAAAGAAGAGAATAGCGATACCCAATACAGTCATTCCCGTTATCGACATCCGGTTCTTGTCGTCCACATCGCGGTCATACACCCACACAATTATCATCAATACAATGTAGATAATGTGCGTCATTCCGAATGTGAGCTGGCGCATCGGGCTATTCACGTCTTCCGGCTTGAAATCATTGAACAGGTATTCTTCGGGTGTTTTCTGGTTCGTGGTCTTGAATTTCTCTCGGAGATGCGCGACGAACCCGGCGATGGCGACGATGGCCATAATAACGTAAATGGTGTGCGCTGTGGGCGAGTTCATTTGCGCGACAAACCCGCCCGAGGCGACATCCTGCTCTGTGCCACCCGCGCGATTGGTCGCGTCAATCTTGTATACATAGTAAATAACTGCGAGAATCAAAATAACGAACGAAACCGTGAGTAGGATGACTTTGATGAGTTTACCGATGGCGCTGACTTTGGTTTCGTCGATGCCGACGGGTTCGGATGTCGCGGGGGGTGCTGTTCCAGGGGCAGGTGCCACCGCTGCCACTGCCGCTACAGATGTTACACCTGCTGGAGTAATCTTTTTGTCATCCAACGGAAACATACGAAGGTCCGTGTTAGAAGTCCATTTCGTAAAATTGAGTTTATCTAATTCTTCGTTGAATTTTTGTTTGATGGAGTCTACGCCCGAGAAAGTAAGGATGACAATGATTCCATAAAGAACAGCCTTGAATAATGTTACAATCAACCACGGAACCAAATAGATTGTAGTAAAAAATAGACGAAGAATGCGTGTCAGAACCCCCTCTTTCGCGAAATCCGGATCGGTGGGTGAACCGACAAAAAATAGAGGGAAGCCGCCGTGATACCACGCAGGAATAGAAGCAGTTGCCCAAAGAACTACAAAGCCAATAAACCACCCCCAATTATCGGGAACAATTGGTTGGTCACTCTTACGGTCTTTGTGTAGATATTTCCACCACGGTGATAATACGATAAAGAATATCGCGGCAAATCCAACAATAGACCAAAATGCGTGCGCTCCTCCGTGGATTGCCGTTGGCGTTGTTGTATACTGCCACACCTGAATAGACTCGGCAAACTTTAAGATGGAATCAAGCCCGCCAACATTTAGTTCTTTCACGATGGGAAGTAATAGGATGGCACACAGTAAGAGACCGACGATCAAAACAATGAAAAAGGTGTCTAATAACTCTTTTACGCGAGGGAACATATCCCCGGTAAAGGTCCCCACAATCCACGCACTTGTCATTGGATCTGTTGTAATATTCGTAAAAAGAATAGAGACCCACATCACAATCAAGATAATGGATAAGAAGGGGATGAGGGAGAACCATTTGGAGAAACGGACGAACGTTTCGTTGAAAGGGGCGGCGGTATCGTTCTTGGATAAGATTGTGTCCCAGTCACTTGACAACATTTTGTCTTCTTTCACCTTGTTTGGGTATGCGTCATCCAGGCCTTTCAATTTGGTTGTGCCAGCACCAGAGTCGCATTCCCCCGCAAACACATACATAAACGCGTCCTTTACACCAAAATCGTGCGGTATATATCCACACTCTGACATTTTCAACCGAACATTATAGAACATTAGTATCATAACCGCAATAACGATTGACAGTGTGTAAAATACGCCCATTAGCACGTGGTTCGGACTCTGGATTTTTTCATTGAGTCGTCTTTCCATTTCCTCCTCCACCGCAGTCGCGCCAAGCGGCTCACCTGCCGGTGCCTTTTTCTGTAAATCCTTTGTGACTTCCGCCTTTAATTGTTGATAATAAGGGTCCTTTGAATCTTTTAAATTCTCCTTGGGTGGCGTCTTTGTTTCAGTGACAACATACCCAATGGATACACTAATGAAGACCAGAAATGCTGCTAGCAATAGCCCGAGCGTGCCTTTATAAATGCTAGTTTGTTTTACTGAAAACAACCCCAATAATAAGAGTAAAAACATAAACCCGAGAATGATATAGACAATTCCGTGGACGAGGAATGGTTTGTTTTCAAATGAACCTATTTCTGCAGTATTGTCGGAACCAAATCCAGGGCCTCTCTGGCTTTTGGAAACAAAGATAGGGCCCAATATCCATAATACCGCAATTATAATGCCCGTCGCTATTTGTGGCGTCTTGGCATTCGTATTCGTATTGAAATTTTTCCATATGAAATACCCGACCACCGCGAATCCAACGATTTGTAAAATAACACCTACACTTAACATTGTATTTGCGCCACTGGTCGCGAGGTCTTGTCTCATTTTATCCTTGTCATCATCCCCGATTTCGGCAAATGTGTCGGCGAGTCCTTTACCACGAACCACCATTGGAATACCGACTACAATACAGGCAATGATTCCGCCGATGATACCGTTGGTTGAAAATTTGTCGTTAACGAAGTCATAAATCTCTGCTCCTATCGCAATGTTATCCGTCCACCAATTACGGTCACCAAATCCTTTTACAAACCCCACAATAAAAAGAAGAAACACGATAACCAGCAGTGTGCCGCCAATCCCCATTAACGCCTGTGATGGGTCATAGGATGACGCTAATCGTGAAGCACCCAAACTACCGAAGCCGAAACCAATACCAACTAGTATTGCGATTATCGTAATAATTATGGGGGCTGTCCCCATTGCGGGTGCTCCTGCTGGAGATGGCGGAAACAATGACGCGCCGTTAGTTTTAGCGGTAAGAAACCGATACGGATTCAAAAAATTGACAAACCCGGCAAATAAACATACGATGAGTAGTGTTGTAAATACCGCCCAATTATTTGCCATAACATCCCACGATACGAACCCTATTAATAAAATAACCGACAATACAATAACCGGAAGATAGTTTAATAGTGTTTTTATGTGTAATGATTCTTCTAACGGCGCTGTCGGCGGTGCCGGTGACGCCGGATTCATAGTATTATAATTATAATGATAACGACACCCAGTTATAATTATAAGATATATTAATGCGGCCTTCGCATCGCGTTTCTAGAGAAACGACATCGCCGTCTTTTTTCCGTGGCAATCCCGACACAAAGCGACTAAATTATCCACGTGGTTGGACCCGCCGTGTTCTAAAGCAATGACATGGTCAACTTCAAACCACGCGGGCAATTGACGCTGGCAGTCTCCGCATTTCCAACCCTGCTGTGCCGCGACATACTTCTTCTTGGTTTCGCTCACACTGCGCTTGCTAGAATTTTTACCGGAGTTGAGGATACGGCGTTCGCTGGCGCTGCCACCACCGCCCCCCTGTGACGACGGCGCCCCCATCGCACTACTCATCGCGCGGCCAATCGCACTGCCACTACTCGCTCCGCCCATCGCTCCGCCACTCGCTCCGCCCATCGCACCGCCGTCGTTCGGGGACGGACCCCCGGTCATATCAAAAAACGGCGTTATCATATCCGCGGTTCCCTTGCTTATCGGCATATACTTAATGATATCATTTGCGTGATACATCAACTGCCTAGAGTTTTCCGGATTACGGCGCAAAAACAAGAAGAGCGAGAGACCCGCGAACGCAAACATCGCCATCTTCATCCATTTTTGATTGCTCTGAAACATTTTCATCAGGTGACCGTCATAGTATGTGTTTACAATAAGGAATGCTGCGACAATAAAAACGATATACTCGGCTTTTACCATTGTGTGTTATATATAGCAGCGAATAATATCACCGGCATAACCCGCTTCACCGATTATGGTCCGCTTGCCCGACAACGGCATAACCCGCTTCACCGATTATGGTAATAATACGCCGCATATCCCAGCCCCGCCATCACCAGTAGATACACCAGCCTCTCCCGGTATTTCAGCTCCTCCAGGATTTGTATCGGTTTTGGGCGATAGTGTAAATAATATCTCTCAAGCGCATCATGTAGCGACATCTCGTCCTTCATAAGGAGCACATTATACCGATTATGGATGAAATGGACCCACTTGATAAACGAATCGCGGCTATCTAAATAAGGCGTAATCGGGTATTTATCCAACATCCGCGCAAACTCCGACGACATTTCGGGGTCCGGAATCAGCATCGGGAAATTCTGGATGAAGTCGTAGTATTTCTTACGCGTGACATCATTGACGTGGTCTGGATAATTCACCGCCGCAGTCATTAAAACAAACCAGTATTGCGGACCCCATATCCTCGCGTCTAATTTTAACATTACTACAATGAAATGACATAAAAACAATAACAGACTTACGATAAGTAATGGAAGCAAAAGTATACGAGGCCGAGGCCGAGGCCGAGGTCGAGGCCGAGGTAAAACTAAATAATCCTAAATCAGCATTATCGTATTTGGAAATTAGCCAAATACGGAATCATAAACACGCGCCGGCGTCCGCAGCGGCATCGTCCACAGCGGCGTCGTCCGCAGCATCCGTAGCATCCGTAGCATCCGCAGCATCCGCAGATAAATATTTCTGTAATAACTGTAACCGAAACAATCACGTCTATAACAACTGCCGCGCCCCCATAACAAGTATCGGCGTCATTGCGTTCCGGTGTGGTGAAACCGGCCCCGAGTTCCTTATGATACGCCGCCGCGACTCATTCGGGTTCGTGGATTTTATTCGCGGCAAATATTCGCTCAACGACGAAGCGTATATCCAGCGCATCATCGACGAAATGACGATGGCCGAGAAGGCGAACCTGATGCGGCTTACATTCGACCAGTTATGGCGTTTGTTATGGGGCGAATATACGCGCGGGAGTCAGTATAAAAATGAAGAGCATGTATCGTTTGAGAAGTATCGCCAGGTGCTGGGGGGGATACGGACGAAGGACGGCCGCGTGAAAACCCTCCAACAGTTCATCGATGAATCCGCGACACGATGGACCGAGACGGAGTGGGGGTTTCCGAAGGGCAGGCGGAACTACAATGAAAAAGACCTGCCATGCGCATTGAGAGAGTGTCTGGAAGAGACGGGATATGACATCACCGCCGATAATGTGATACAGAATATCGCACCATTTGAAGAGATATTTATGGGGTCGGATATGAAGTGTTATAAACAGAAGTATTTCCTCGCGATGGTGGATTTAGATAAGAAACCGAAAAAGGCGCACGACATTATGGAGGTGGGTCTAATGAAATGGATGTCGTTTGAAGAGTGTATTCACGCAGTGCGGCCTTACAATTTAGAAAAAATCGGGATTGTGCGTAAAATCAATAACATATTGTCCCGCTACAGAATATTTTGAGATTTATCGTTCCCTTTTATTTCGTGTAGATATATAAAGGAACACGGGGTATAATAATACATACCTAGAAATAGAAATAGGAATGGAAGAAGAACATGAAAATGTGCCAATGGAATTGTCGGTGGCGTCGGTTGCTGCTGCTGCGCTTTCGGTGATGCCTGGGAAAAATACCGCTCGCACGATAAAGCCGAAGCCGAAGCCGAAGCCGAAAGCAGGCGCTGCCGCCGCCGCCGCACCTGTAGTGACCCCCCGAGAGAATATCGAAAGAATGAAACGCGACCTCGAGGAAGGGCGCAAACGCCTGTCGCCCGAAGAAATCAACAACCCATTTAGTAAGGAGTTTAATAAGCTGCTTTTAAAAAAAGAACTGCTCGAACGAGAGATGACGCTTCATGACATCGGAATATTGCCGGGAGACGAAGGCGAGCCGGGCCATCATGACATCGGAATATTGCCGGGAGACGAAGGCGAGCCGGGCCATCATGACATCGGAATATTGCCGGGCGCCAGCGACGGCCTCTACCCCACCCTAAACGACCCCAATTTTAATACCAAAATCGCCCTTCGAAAAGAGTTCTTTGATACCAAGATGGACGTAGACCACACGAAAAGCGTAGAAGAGGAGGCAGAGATTCTGTGTAACGCCCAGATAGAGCTCGCGCCCAACCAGCAATTCGTCCGCAATTTTCTCTCGGTAGAAACGCCCTATAATAGTTTGTTGTTATACCATGGACTCGGGACGGGGAAGACCTGCTCGGCGATTAGCGTGGCGGAGGAGATGCGTGATTACATGAAACAGATGGGGATTACCCAACCCATCATTGTGATTGCGTCACCCAACGTCCAGGAGAATTTCCGGCTCCAGCTCTTTGACGAACGCGAACTCCGAGAGATTGAGCCGGGTGTATGGAATATTCGCGCATGCACGGGGAATAAATTCATTAAAGAAATAAACCCGATGAATATGAAGGGGCTGACGCGTGACAATATCATTAAACAAATCCGGCGCTTGATTTCGTCGCATTATTCGTTTTTCGGGTATAATGAATTCGCGAATTATGCGCGGACACACGCATCCAGTGTGGGGATTTCACAGGATGATATAGTGATACAGGAAGTGAGGCGCAAAGGCGCAAAGTCGGCGGCGGCGGCGGCGGCGTCGTCGGCCATCGCGGTCCGAAAGGGCCGTAAATCCACCGCAGAAGCAGCTGATATGGAGACCCTCGCAATCGAAACGCTTTCGGTCGTGAAGTTGCGTAAATTATTCGCGAATACGCTGATTATTATTGACGAAGTTCATAATATCCGCATCACGGATGATAACCGCGATAAACGTGTGGCGAAGATTCTCTTTCAAATCGTCCAGAAGGTCAATAATGTGCGCTTGCTGCTTCTCTCGGGAACACCAATGTATAACAGTTATAAGGAGATTGTCTGGTTGATAAACCTGATGAACCTGAATGACCGGCGCGCAACGATTGATATCGCGGATGTCTTTGATGACAGGGGGAATTTTCGTTTGGACGCGGAAGGTCGAGAGATTGGTATGGAATTACTCGTCAGGAAAGCGACCGGATATGTTTCGTTTGTGCGCGGAGAGAACCCGTATACATTTCCGTATCGCATCTTTCCCAGAGAACACTCGCCGGAACATTCATTACTGGCGGGAGCCGCGGCGGGCTACCCGCGAACCCAATTGAATGGGCGTCATATCGACCAGCCTATCGAGCATATTGATGTATATATGACCCAGGTGGGCGATATCCAAGAAGCAGCATACCGTTTTATTATCAGTGATATGAAGGCAATGTATATTTATAAAAAGACCGCGATGGCGCGGCGGAAAAAGGCAGTCGCAGCCGCAGCGGAGGCCACTGGAAAAGGGAAAGGCAAAAAGGCGGCCGCACCCGCCGCCGCCGCCGCCGCCGCCGCCGGAGGCATCGACGAAACAACCGTCGTCGAATCTGCGGATTTCCCTTCTTTTGAAAATATGGATACGATTGGTTATGCGGCCGTCCAGCGACCCCTAGAAGCGCTGAATATCGTATATCCGCACCCATCTCTCATCGAGTATATAAACGACCCCAATGACGAGTTTGATATTGCGGCGTGTATCGGCAAAGAAGGTCTGCGGCATATTATGTCCTATGAAGAAACCGGCAATCCGCCGATGCGCCTGAATTTCGAATACCGCCCCGAATTCACGCGCGCCTTTAAGTTGCCAAATGGCGAAACAACCACGAAGGCGTCCGCGCGTATCTTCGCCCCCGACAATATTGGGCGATACTCTGCGAAAATCAAGAATATATGTGACCGTGTAATTACCAGCGAAGGCATTATACTCGCATATAGTCAGTATATTGACGGCGGGGTCGTGCCCATCGCACTCGCATTAGAAGAGCTCGGATTTACGCGGTATAGCGCTGCGGGCGCGAATTCGTCGCTTTTTCGCAGTAAGCCCGTTGCGAGTATTGACGCGATTACGATGCTCCCCCAGCGCCAGCACCAGGCACAGTTTCCGAACCAGCCCTTCCGTCCTGCGCGATATTCCGTGATTACAGGCGACCCCACGATTTCCCCTGACAATCTCTTTGAACTGAAGGCGCTCACCAGCGAAGATAATACAAACGGCGAAAGTGTGAAAGTCGTCATTATTTCCGTTGCGGGAAGTGAAGGTCTGGATTTCAAGAACATCCGCCAGGTCCATATCCTGGAACCGTGGTATAATATGAATCTGCTGGAGCAAATCATTGGACGCGCTATCCGCAATTGTAGCCACAAACGCCTGCCGTTTTCGAAACGGAATGTCGAGTTGTATTTATATGGAACCCGACTGACGAATCCCGAAATAGAGGCGATTGACCTTTATTTATATCGTCTCTCGGAATTTAAATCCGTGAAAATCGGCGCGGTATCTCGGGTACTCCGCACATCGGCCGTAGATTGTCTTCTCAATATCCAGCATAATACACAGACCGCCGCACAATTGAACCAGGTGGTGAAGCAGAATCTCTCGTCGCGCAAACAAATAGACTATCAGGTCGGCGCGCGCCCTTACTCCGCGTTGTGCGATTATATGGAACGGTGCGAGTATACATGCCGTCCGACGTTTTCAAATGGGCGGCCGATTCAAGAACAGGAAGAGTTATACGGACTCGGAGACGACAGCGACAGCGACGACAGCGACGACAGCGACGACCGCGGCCGAGGAAGCGATGTCCGACTGGATACATTTAATGAGAAATTTATGTCAATGAACCTGGATAAAATCATCCACAAAATCCGCGAACTCTACAAGGATTCGTTCTTTTATAAGAAAACGGGCAGGAATGGAATCATCGCGCATGTAAATGCCATCCGCCAATATCCCGTCGCCCAAATCAACCTCGCGCTCACGCAAATGGTGTCCGACCCCAATGAATACGTCAATGATAAATACGGACGCCTTGGGCGCGTGATAAATGTCGGGGAATATTACTTATTCCAACCGATTGAATTGACCGATAAACGCATCAGTATTCACGAACGAAGCACACCCGTTCCTTATAAACATACGGCGGTGGAATATCCTCTTCCAGGAGAAGTGACCGAGGATTACCTGAATATTCGACCGGCGGCGGGGTTTGTTGCGGCGGCAGCCATACCGAACAAGAAGATTGTGGATAAATTGGTGAATGCGAGAGAATCATCGGCGGCGACCGTGTCCGTATCCGTATCCGAACCCGAACCCGTGGTGCCGGCGCCTGTCTCCGAAGAACCAGGAAATGAAATCAATGACTTTATTGCGGCACTTTCGGATACATTCGAAACGTGTAAAACCGTATATGAAAAACCGGCGAAGGACCAGGATGAATGGTATTATTATTGCGGAAAGGTTATCGAGCAAATCTCTCAAACGGAGGAATTTCAAACGACGAGAGAACAACTCTACCCCCTCATAATTGCGAATCTTTTAGAGCACCTGTTCTTTGAGGATAGTCTTAAACTGGTGAATTATTTGTATGAGAAGAATAATTACGATACGGCGACGACAGGCACGGCGACGACAGAGGCGGGCGACACGCGCAGTATCCAACTATTGACTCCATTCGAGAGAATGATGCTGAATTATTACGAACAACACGTGATAGAGAGACCGCTAGTGGGGAGACGGGCGGCGGCGGCCGGTCCTGACCCGAAATCCCCCAAAGACCGAGGACTACTTTTATTTAACGAGAAAAAAGAAGAACACTACGCGCTTGTCGTCCTGCGATATGAAACACGAGAATGGGTCATTGCTGGACCGGAAGACGAGCGTGATTACGAACTTCTTTTAGGAAAACTTCAGTCAGACTATCTCGATAATATAAATTTGTTCATCGGATTCGTATCTTTTTTCAAGAAGGACTACCTTATTTTCAAGGTTAAAAACATGTCAAAGAAGCGTGATAAAGGCGCACGATGCGACCAATCTGGTAAAACCGAAACCATCACCATCATCAATAATATTCTGATGATGAATGCGACCACACAGGGCGACGAGTATAAACTTACGATTGAAAACACCAAACCGCGAACCCAAAAGGAATTGTGTGTATTTCAGGAGTTTTTATTACGCGCATTCAATGCGAACCGCGTAAATGGTCGCAAATGGTTCTTCTCCACCGCAGAGGCATTGTTGTGTAATGTCGAACGGTTGTAATGGATAAATAAAGTATAACGGTATTTATAAGTATCAGTGAAAGTCATAATGTCAATATCAAATATTCCACCGCCGCCTCCGCAGTCGTCACTGCTTCCACGACGGAACGTCGCTACCTTATCAACATTCGCAGCGCCCGCGCCCGCCTCCGGCGGCGTCCAATCCAAAGCCAGATACGGTATTTATACTACTATTTTACTCACACGCAAATTAGAAATCCCGTTTCGCATCATTGGTCGTAATGTAAAAGACACACTAGAACATATTCTCTCGAAAAGCGTGGAAGGAAAGTGTATGGCGGAAGGTTTCATCCGACCCGGAAGTGTGAAAATCCTCACATACTCAAACGGATACTTATACGGGAAGAACGCGATATTTGACGTAGTATATGAGTGCCAGTCGTGTTCACTCGTTGAAGGGGTCGTATTTACGTGCGTCATTAAAAATATCAGTCTAGCGGGTATTCGCGCAACATTGAATGAACCCAAAACGCCGGTGGTCGTTTTTATTGCGCGAGACCATCATTATGACCGCGCAGATTTTACACGACTTCAAGAAGAGGAAGAAATACGTGTGCGCGTTATCGGCCAGCGGTTTGAAATCGGCGATGAGGCCATTTCGGTCATTGGCGAACTCGTATGAATAATAACTTCGGTTGTAATTACAATATATTGTAATGGACCACGTATTCACCTGCCTTCATTGCCACGAACCGTTTGTCGTTTCTCATAACGACTTCAATTGCCGTATTTTGCGGCACGGGGTATACAAACACAATCTTCAACCTATCCCCCCTCACGCAACCAAAGAAGAATGCGACGCATTATTGCGCGACGACGCTATTTATGGCTGCGCGGGCCCGCTTCAAATTATCGCGTCGGAGTCCGCATCGGCATTCGATATCCGTATTTGCGATTATATATAATCTTTATCAAACGATTCAATAAAATTGATAAAGATATAAACATAATTCTATAATTGATATAGCTATCGTTCATCGTAATGGCATCTGCCATAATGTCTGTGAAACGAACCACCATTATCCGACCTAAAAAGAAGAAAGAAGCGCCCCTCCCCGCTCCCGCTCCCGAACCCGAGCCCGAGCCCGAGCCCGTCCCCGTGATTCGGCAGGTAGTCGAACATTACTGCGACCCCACTCTATTCAACAAGCAACGAATCAAGCGTAAGTTGACGATTCCATTTTATAAGATAACCCGAGGTGTTAATGTCACGGAATTATTGGCGACAGAACTGGCGAAACAATTAGAAGGATACTGTTCAATCGAAGGATATATATGCCCGTATTCGGTATCTATTTACGCGCACTCGTGTGGAACATTAGCCGCCGCCAATATTGTATTTGATATCGTGGCGGATTGCCTCATTTGCTTTCCAGACGAACGCACAGTCATCCAATGTGTCGCCAAGACCATAACCCAGGCGGGTATCCGCGCAGGCGCCACGCAATTGATTCCCGGTCGTATATCGCCAATTGAAGTGTTTCTATCGCGTGATATGAATAACAACCACGAACTGTTCCCTCGGATTGAAGAAAATGATATACTGACCGTTGAAATCATCGGGCGCAGATTTGTATTACACGATACCCATGTCACCATCATCGCGATGTTATTAGACGCAACGTCGCCGCCGTCGACGTGAAAGGGTATAAAGTTTCATCACGATATTTTTGTAAAATGGCTACCACCGCGATTGCGAGTCTTACGACAATGGATGAATTACATATTATCGCCCAACAAGTAGAGGCGAAGACGAATTATTTGTTGGCACTTAAAGACGGTATTGAAAATATGCCAGTGATTCACCAAATTGAAGTGTTGCGCATTTTACATTCAAAACATACGCAAATCAATGAAAATAAAAATGGCGTTTTCATCAACATCTCCAAAATAAGCGACGCGACATTGCGTGAATTGGAAGATTATATGAAATATGTCATAAAACAGGAGAAACATTTGAATGAAATAGAAGAACAGAAGCAGCATTTAACAAAGGAATTCTTTGAGAATAAGACGCATAAAGATATGTAGTGTATGATATATAGTATACGATGGCGTCATCTTCGCTCGTCATTCCTTGTCTATATAATTCTTTTTCATTTACGAATGAAAATATACGTGATACTATTGTGTGGTATTCATGTTTTCGTTCGGAAGCGATGGCGCCGCTGCCTGTGCCTGTGCCTGTGCCTGTTCTTAGTGCGGTAGCACTTTCCGAGTCCGAGTCCGAGTCCGAGTCCGAGTCCGAATCCGAATCCGACCCCGAGACTGAGACTGAGCATGAGACCGAGACTGAGCCCGCTACCATTTTTAATCCAGAAGTAATGAATCAATACATATTCTCTTTGAACGCATCTGCGAAAGACTCTCTTTTGTGGGCGGCGTATATTATGCTATATGGTATTGAAAAATACGAAACAATCGAAAATCACTACACCGAATCCAATACATTTAAGTTTGACCTGGTTGAACTTCTGCGGAAACACAAGCCGGTATTAAAGGCAAACAAAATAAAAATCAACGCATTAGAAGAATGTCTCGTCCATAAACCGTTTATTGGGTTGGAGACATTACAGGCCATTGCCGTGTGTAACAATCTCTCGGTTTGTATCGTCCAAGACCGGAAATATTACGAAACCGCGAGCGGGGGCGGCGGCGGCGGCGGTGGCACTGGCACCGGGTTCATTATAGAGAAAATCAAAGGAAAATACGCATTGTATGCGTGTCCTGATAGAATAAAGGCCGGATATTTGAAATATATTCGCGAGAATTACTGGTTGATGGAGAGTATATCCGCACCGATTCGCGCGATATCCGCCTACAAACTACAGGACCTCGTCGACATTTGTGCCAAACTGAACCTGCCCGTGGCGGTAAGCATTCCAGGAAAGTTCGGGTCGATGGGGACTGAAAAACGAAAGACGAAACCGGAGTTGTACGAGGCTATTTGTAAATGCGTGTAGACATAAAATTGAAGTATATATATGAATTATCGTATAAATAATATCATATATATACATATACAATGCGAAGAAATCATCGCAGTGCTTCATCTTCATCAATGGCGGTGGCGTCGTCCGCTTCCGCGAAGCAATCCGAATTCGCAAAAATCATATCACATTATTTAGAGGGCATCCTTGACAAAACAGACGGCAATCCTGAACTGGAAATACGCTTCGGAACACGCGGAAATAAGCCCACCACGAGGGAAAACTTCGACGGGGTGATTCAAAAATTGTTGTCGTCGGGGTTTACGATAGAGAAGAAGAACGGGTATTCACTGAAAATACAAAACGAATTCATCGACCAAAAAACGGGGCAAACCAAGTTGTCGCTTATTCGCGCAGAAATCCACGGCATCAACGACATCCAGAATTATTGTAAGACGAATATACCGGATGAGAAATACGTGCTCTTTACACAAAAAATGTATGCGAAGGCCGGCGGCGTCGGCGGCGAAACGGTCCACCCCGTCATCTTTGACGATTTCAACTTCAAGGTGAGTTATCAACGTGAAAAGCATATCGCAAATACGTCCACCCTCGCGCGGTCTATTTTGAAATCGTGGAATGACAATAAGAAGACGTTTCGGTATATCAATCGAACGACGCTGAAACACCCAGACTTCCCATTTCAGATCGATATGAGTGTTGTCAAAGAATCGCATAAAGACCAGACGGGTTATATTTCCGCGTCGACCTTTGATGCCGCGCGTGTTCTCGAAAGCCCGATTCGGTATGAAATGGAGATAGAAGTCGTGAATGACCTCGTGGGTCCGGGAACCGCGTTCAACCATCCCAAGCACCTGATGGATAATCTGCGTAAAATGATTAAAATCGTAATGTCGGGAATCCAAGGGACGAATTATCCTGTTTCCGGTTCAGAAATACGCGGTATTCAGCGGCAGTATTACGATTTACTCTATCCGGATGAGAAACAGCGGGGACGTGACAGCGACAGCGACAGCGACAGTGACCGTGACCGTGACCGCAGCGACCGTGACCACAGCGAGCGCGAGCGTCGACCCGTTGAACTCCGCCCCAAACATTTCATCGGCCCTAATTCATATACCCTACAAATGCATAATATCCGACCTATTGACTCAGACTCCAAGGCCCCCAATATTCGTATGAATTATTCGGTTACAGAAAAGGCCGACGGTCAACGAAAACTCCTCTTCATCGCACCTAAAACAGGCCATGTCTATCTTATTGACACAAATATGAACTTCCAGTTTACTGGCGCAGTCTCTTTAAATCCAAAATTACACAATACACTCCTGGACGGAGAACACGTGATTCACAATAAAAGCGGCAAATTCATCAACGCATTCCTGGCGTTTGACGTCTATTTCGTCCATAAGGCCGATGTTCGGTCGCGAATGTTCTTTCCCGCGACGACCGATGAAGACGAAGTCCTCACGAATTTCCGACTACCACTGATGGAAAGTCTCGTGAAGAATCTTCAGCTCAAGTGTGTTTCTGGTGGGGCGGATTCATTACCGCCGATTCGTATTGAAACCAAAAACTTTGAAATTGCTAGTTCATTGTTGTCAGGCAAAACCATCTTTGATTGCTGTGCTATTATTCTGCGTAAATGCGCCGAACACCAATTCGAATATCATACCGACGGACTTATATTTACTCCGATTGATTTAGGTGTCGGTAGCACCGTGCGAAACGACAATACGGTGGCGGGTCCTCTATACAAATCCACGTGGGACTATTCGTTTAAATGGAAGCCCGCGCATATGAATACGATTGATTTCCTTGTTACCACGAAGAAGGGCGAAGACAACGAAGACCATGTCAGCAATATATTCAAATCCGGTGTAGATATGTCCCGATGCGTCCAAATTCAACAATACAAAACGTTGACACTGCGTGTCGGGTATGACGAGAGAAAGCATGGACACCTGAATCCGTGTGTATCCGTCATTGAAGGCACGGGTGGCGGTGGCGGTGGCGGTGGCGGCGCAGAGGGTGTCGCAGCCGCCGATACGTATAAGCCCGCGCCATTTTACCCGACATACCCCTATGACAATGACGCACATATTTGCCATATTATGTTGCGACCCGATGAAGCCGGAGTCAGTCAAATGATGACAACCGAAAATGATATTATCCAGGATGAAACGATTGTTGAATTCAGTTATGACCCGACTCAACCAGTGAATTGGCGTTGGTCGCCATTACGTGTTCGTCACGATAAAACCGCTGAATATCGCAGTGGCGGGAAAAACTACGGAAATGCGTATCACGTCGCAAATAACAACTGGCATTCTATCCATAACGCAATTACACCGGAAATGTTGATGACGGGCGATGAAATACCGGGCGAACTCGTGAGTGATGACATTTATTACAACCACGCGGAGTCGGGTGGTGGCGGTGGCGGCGGAATCGATATTGGTCGCGGGACGAAAGTCCGCACACTCACAAAAGGAATGCGCGATTTCCATAATTTGTATGTAAAACGCAAACTGATAATGAGTGTGGCGCGCCCGGGAAATACACTGATAGACCTCGCGGTAGGGAAAGGCGGTGATTTACCGAAATGGATTGCGGCGAAACTCGGGTTTGTATTCGGGATTGATTATTCGAAGGATAATCTCGAGCATAAATTCGACGGTGTTTGTGCGCGGTATCTCGATGTCATGCGCACAAAACGCAATGTTCCCGACGCGGTGTTTATTCACGGGGACAGTAGTAAGGAAATCCGCGCGGGTCAGGCCGCAATCAGTGAGAGATACCGTTTGATAACCCGCGCGATATTCGGCGAAGGTGCCAAGGATGCGAGTATATTAGGTCGCGGGGTTTACCCTCAATACGGCCGAGGTGCCGACGGGTTTGATATCTGTTCCGTCCAATTCGCCATCCACTACTTCTTTGAAAATAGTATGAAACTACATACGTTCCTTCAAAATGCGTCAGAGTGTACGAAACTGGGCGGGTATTTCATCGGGACCTGTTTCGATGGCGCGCGAATCTTCCAGGCATTGGCGCGGATGGAGACGGGAGACGAGATGACTGTATTAAGCGATGGTGGCGGTGGCGGTGGCGGTGGCGGTGGCGGTGGCGGTGGCGGCGGCAGTGACCACCAG
>Ga0222714_10003066_pt1 | contig 17271 bp, 8 predicted proteins | sample C33_3DmetaG_FD_165048 | JGI IMG/M metagenome (GOLD analysis project Ga0222714, IMG submission 165048) | Estuarine water microbial communities from San Francisco Bay, California, United States - C33_3D | ecosystem: Environmental > Aquatic > Marine > Unclassified | place: USA: California...
AAAGTCAAAGTATCCCCTTTCTTGACAGTTTCAATAACTTCTTTAAAGATTACATCTTGATCATCACCACTTCCCTTATAGAAAATAATTTTTACGCTATCTCCTTGTTTCGGTGCCTCACTAAATGTAATTACACTTCCTCCAGTGAAAGAGTATCCTTTCCCAGGTTCTTGGAGAATATCATTTACAAATACAAGAAGAACTTGCTCAACATCAATCTTGGATCCTCTTCTAGATCTTACAGTAATAATATTACCATTTAAAGTCAGATTAAAAGATTTAGTACTTCCATCAAAATTGCCAGAAAAATCATCGAGTGGTTGTAAAGTTCCAACACTCCATGCAGTAAATTCATCTGCCTCGACAGATTGTACTTCTAATTCAAATCTTCTAAACGTTCCTGAAGTTGGAATACCAGTTAAACCTCCAGTCTGCACTGTAAGTATTTCTCCTGGACGATATCCAACTCCAGCATTATTAATATTAAAATCAGTAACACTAGATCCATTACTAACAATAACATCTACAGTTGCGTTGAGTCCAGATCCAGCAGTCCCAACATAAGTAAGAGGAACATTCGAATATGATAATGGATAATCCATTACAACATATGGGGGATTTGTATTTGTATATCCAGATCCTGGATTTGTGATAGTTACTGACGTTGAGATATTTCCAGTACCAGTTAAAACAGTTGCAAATCCAATATGAGTAGTTGTTATAATTCCAGTAGAACTTTCTGCCACGCCAACATTTACTATTCCTACTGGTGGGTCAGAAATTTTAATTCTTGACTTTGTTCCATATGGAAGTTCTACTCTTACCGTATTTCCAGTTCCAATTCTAATGAATGTAGATGCTACAGAAACAATTGTTACTGGATAAATTGCTGTTCCTACTCCAATCTGGCAATTGGATCCAGTATTTGTAAGACTGAGAATCTCAAATAAACTATTTGTATTTTCCAGATAGATTTCGGTAGAACCTGCACTCACTGTAGAAGATATACTTGTTAGAATTTCATAAGAATTTGATGCTCTATATCCAGATCCAGTATTTCCAACACTAATAGAACTTATCGTTCCCAATCCAGAAACTACAGCACTTCCTCCAGCAGAAACTAGAGGTTGATATCCCAATCCTTCAGTTGATCCTACAGATAATAGAACTCCACCGATAGGAATTTTTGCAGTATTAACATCCGTTGTTGTTGATGATGCAGTTCCAGTAAATACTATATTTGTATTTCCAGAACTTTCTTCCAAAGTATAATCAAATGATTCTCCTGGTCCTTGGAAAATATCATTTACGAGAACAATTGCATTTTCGTCATAAATTCCCGTAATACTAGATGATCCAACAGATGTTAGAGTAAATGTCGATCTTGTGCCATCAAATTCTCCAGACAAACTATCATAAAGGTAATTTTTGGAGTAAGTTTCATCTGATCCACCTTCAGTTCCAGAACGCATAAACATTCTTCCTTGGAAACTTGATCCGGTAGAAATTCCAACCCAATCCCTATCATCTGGAGGATTGGTAATACTTCCAAATGGTTGCTGTCCATAAGGTGCCTCAACAAAAGTTATAACATTCTCTCTAATATTGTAATTACCAACAACTTTTGTTAATGTCTGCCCAGTAGTTCCAATTCCAATGCGAGTTCCTAACCAACCTCTACGAACAGCAAATCTATTTGTAGAAGCAATTCCAACTCCAGTGACCTTCATTATTTCATCACCCATTTTGAGAAGGTCTGAACCGTAGATGGATGTTATATTGCTAACATAAATTGCATTATCTCCAGTTGTTATTGCTTCAGATAAGGTAGTCGTAATTGTTGTTGGAACAATTGGTGACTGGATTAAATTATCAAGAGCAATAAGACACTTAGAATTTTGATTGGTTGCAATGAATCTGTGAGAAGTACCAATACCAACACTAGTCAATTCTATTGGTTCTGGTATAGCCTTTAATGCATTTTCTGCACTAGATGCTAATTGAATAATATCATCTCCGATTTTAATAACAAATATATCTTCATTTATAGGAAGATATTCTGTACTTCCAACTCCGGCAAAAGTTGTAGTTCCAATTCCAATTGAAGAAGTTATGCCACCATTTCTATCGTAACGTACTGCTTCCCCAGAAACATACAAGTGGTTTGGAATAGTAATAGTATTGGCATCAATACTAACAATGTCGTTGTTATTTCCCTCAAAATATCTTTCAAATACTGGTAATGATTTATGAGTCAACTCAAAAGATCTCTTAATTGTGTTTTGAGTTCCTTCATATCTTGCATAATGTGCTTGTATAAGTCCATTCTCGAAATCAATTTCATCCTTTGTATCATCAATAAGTCTCAATGCATTCATATAAACCTTTACCTGAACATCGATATTTGGTTCTGGTGTGAAAGTTAACTCCACTCCACCGCTAGGAAGAACTACAGATCCAAATGTTCCTATTCCTGTAATGTATGGGACAACAGATCCAGTCTCAACTATTCCAAATTCTTGAATTACTGAAGTTCCGGTTCCATTTTCATCATAATCATCATCAAGGAGAAGAATCTCTCTCATTTCGTGATTATTATTTGTAGTATCCGAAAGCTGAACTACAAAGTAAGCGGCATCATAAGATGGTAAGTAAGAACCTACAGTATGAACTCCTGGAGAAGCAGAAGATGCAATATCGGTCGATCTGGCTTCCATCCAAACATGTTTCATGGTGGATGTTCCAATTCCGGTAGCAGAATCACTGCTGATACCAATTTGCATAGTATTTGCAGTAACTGCAACACCTACTTCAGGAATAAAATCTACCTTTAATTGAGACCCATCCAGATATGGATAATATGTTCCAAATCCAGTTCCAACGTAAGATCCAAGATTGGTAGTTAATCTACCAAACTCACTACAACTTACTTCAGAATCATCATGAACTATATTAAGTTCATCATATTGGAATTCATTATTTGTAAGATCAGATAAACAAACATACAGTTTCATTGATCTGTATGTATTTGCAATAGAAACTATATTTGTTCTGCCTGCAGTCGCATCTACACTACTTGTATTAATATCAACAATACCACCAAGATTAAATGTTTCTCCCACTCCAATAACATTATCATCCAAATAATATGCAACATTTACAATTTGATAATCATTAAATGCAAACTTGTTTGGATAGAATTGAATAGATCCATTTTCTCCAGAAATAGTAAAATCAAAAGCACCCATTTCTCCATGAGTATTGATGAATGCAAATTGATTCATATATGAATATGAATTATCATGAATTACTGTAACCATGCAGAGTTGTCTTTCTGCAGTATATCTTTCATCTTTTGCATAGACAAAAGATTTTATTGCTCTATTATTGTTTATGTTAAATCCATCAATTAATGCATATCTTGTTGATCTAACATTGTTATCAAATTCGGAACTTATATCATCAAAAGAAACAACTCTGTTTCCAAAGGACTCAAAGTAATCTGTAAGAATTCTTGTTGAGAAAATTATTTCATCAGAATAAGTTCCACCATCCAAAGAGTTTTCTCTTGCCAAATCAAAGTCATAAACACAATTTAAATTAGCAACACCGTAAATATTGTTTAGGACAATAAAAGATGTTAAATCCGTAGAAATTCCAACCGCCAAAGAATTATCTGCAATGTCCGTGAATGATGCTGGAGTTTCTACCTGAAGATTGGAGAATTTTTTAAATCCAACTGGATGATTTGTTGTACTTATAACATCATTCCAAGTCTCGTATGGAACTCTAGACCCTAAAGAATATGAGAAATTTTGATAGTAAAAACTATCTTGAATTCTCTGCATATTTGCATTTAAAAATCCTGAGTTTGTTTGAGAACCTTGTTGAAATATTGCAGAAGAATCTGTGTCAACAATAGCATCATACGTTATTACTTCAGTGGGAACTGCCTGAACTTTTGAAGAGATTCCTTCTATTCTTTCTCCAACTTTAAATGACTTGTTTGTGGAAACTCTTAACTGACCTGTTTTTGCATCCCAACCTTCTACAATACCAGATGTTTTATTTGATACTATAGTTTCTCCTTTAATAAATTGATTGTTCACCAACTTAATATCGAATAATGGGAAATGTTTTTCAGGTATAATTCTTGCACCTCTAGAATTTCTCAAATCAAAGGTTCCAAAAGATTCCCCGTTGTTGAGTAATCCTTCTGTACTATATGCAACAGTTGCTCCGACACCACCAATATTTTTATCAACTGCAACTAAAGTAAATAGTTTATAGTTAAAATCTGATGAATTAAATCCTTTTGATGTAGATGCCACACCCACACTAGTACTTTCGACAAGAACCTTGTCATTGACCTCAAATGGAAAGTCCTCTTCACTACTAAACCCTGCAGATAATGTAATAGTAACCTGATTTGTATTAGGGTTATAATTTAAAGTGCTAATACCAACACCGTTAGTATTTTTAATTGGAATTATCTTTGGTATAACATTGTTAATTCCACTAGTGTTTTTAATAATTTCTACTTTATTGTCACCAAGAGAATATCTAAGGTCTACATCTGTGACTCTTTGATTGGTTTTACCATCAAATAAAAGGAGATCTGGTGCATAAGTGTAACCTTTTCCTGCAGATGTAATTCCAATCTGATCAATGTACTTTAAAGACTCAATTGTCAATATATTTGGAAGAAGCATTGATGGTCTCAAAGTTTTATCCGCTGGGAAATCATACCCAATATCTTTGATCCTTATTTTATTAATCCTGCCAACATTTCTACTAGAAGATTGCAGAATAGCTCCCAATCCATTATTGGAGGTAACAGTTGATATTCCTGGAAGAGACCTATACTCTTTTCCACCATTCTGAATTTCCACTCTAGAAATAGGACCTAAAGCATGAATACAATCAGTTTCATAGTTTATAATCGCTGCAGATCCTAATGAAGAGTAAATAGATTTTTCTGGAGTATCACCAATAGTAAAATCAAAAGAATTTGACCTTGCCACAGAAATTCTATGCTTTCCATTATATCGACTGTTTCTTACAAAAATTTGATTGCTTGATGGTACTTCTACATCAAAATTTATCTCATATTTTTCTAAAGGAATATCATTATCATAAAGAGGGTCTAATTTATAGTATAATTCTTCTGGGGTGTTTTCATTTACTACCAAAACAACCTTTGCATCTGCATCAATTCCAGTTTTTCCGGATCTTCTAACATCTAAATTCTTGCCATCAAAATTTCCAAAGTACTTATTGGTAAAAGTTTTATCTGTGTAGAAATTTAACTCAAATGCAGAATAATTAACAGATTGCTTTTGATATGATAGTGAAGAATCCGATAAATCAAATTCTACCTCAGAATTTTTATATAAAGTTATTTTTGGATTAACTGGGCTTATAAAACCACCCTCAGTAGTACCTGGATTTATTGATATTTGACTTGCAGTTGGAATAGATTGTATAGAGTCATAATAACTATTTGTAAGTTTAAAGTTATCTCTGTCAATAGTAATAACATAGTAAATTCCATTATTAGAAAGTCCAATTAATGGTTCATCGGAAGTATAGATAACTTTTTGACCAGTTGTAAATTCATGGTTGGTAATATTAATAATTGATGTTGATGTTGTTATTCCAGAAACATTGTAAGATCTTGGATTAACAATCAATCTTCTATTATAATCATTATAAGAAATTACAAATGATGATGTGATACCTGGATTTACAGTTAAATATACACTGTGCCCCACTTCCATTCCATGAGTTTCTGCTGTAGAAACTGTTACAGTATTTTTAAATAATTCAGCAGTTAAAACAGAATAATTTGTTTTTAAACTGTGATATACCCCGGTTCCAAGTTGCTCAAAGAAAAGAGTTGTTGAATCTGGATTTTCCAATCCAATAAAAGATCCTGTAGTACCTAATCCAACTTTTACTGTTGATAATCCGATTAGATTTTCACTAACTCTAGCAACAAATAAAGTTTGCCCATCAAACAATGTGGATCCAATACCTACATTATGCTCATCTGAAGCAATTATACCAGTTCCTCCATTAGACGTGTAAGTTACTTGATCTCCTGTTTCTAATTTGTGATCTTTTAAGAAAATAGTTTTTGTTGGTATAAAAATAGAAGTTGCTCCAGATCCTGGATTTGAGAAAAATATTGTTGATCCAATTCCTACACCTTCTGAACTTCCAAGAGCAACACTTTCCGATGGGTTAAAGTAATATTGCTCATTAATTTTATAGTCATATGTGGTGTTTATTCCAACATCAACTGTTAACTTTCTTTGTGATACTGTAAGTGCAGATCCAACTGAGTGTGCAGAAGATTCTGTTCCAGAAACGGATCTTAAAACTCTAATTCTAGAAAGACGTTTGTCAACATTTAATACTTTAACTTTTTCGTTGTTTATCTGAAGAATATCATTTTCTCTGATACTTGTAAAACTCAAATTGCCCGTTAAATTAAAGAAAGTCACTACACCAGTAACTCCATCACTTCCAATACCGGAAGAAGTTGTTCCAACACCAGCTAACTTAAAGGTATCTGTAGAAACTCCAGCAAAGTAGGTTCCTTTAATATTAAATGTTGATGTCGATAATCCCGTTATATTAATGATATCTTTATTTGCAAATTCATGTGGATTATTAGCAAAAAGTAAGTATTGTCCAGAAACATTTCCTGGATAAATTTCAACATTAGAAATAGAACTGGTTGCTAAACTTACGCCACTTACAGATTTTCCTAAAATTCTAGAAACTCTTGCAGAAGCATTACTTCCATTTGTTCCTGTATTGTCAAAGATTATATTATCATTTACTTTATAATTATTTCCGCCGGTAAGTATACCAACTGAATCAATCTTTCCAGATAATGTACTGGTAATTTCTATTTTTTGATTTAATTGATTTGGTAAAGATATATACTTGTATTCTGTTAATTCATCAGGATCAAAGTAATTATATGGATCTGTATTTTTCTTATAGTCCGTAACATTTAAATCAAATAAATCTTGATTTGATGCTGGATCAAAATTAAATTGATCTGGTTTTGCATGATAATTATTTCCTATTAAATATGGAAATACTGGTCTCTTAAATCCAAGGAAAGGATAGAATGAGTCTGGTGAAGAAATATCAACAGTAGCAAAATATGCATAAGTTCCATTAGGATATTCTGGTGTTACACAATATCTTCCGTTATTTTCATCGAGAACTGTTTCGTCAGAAACTTTTTTGTATGTAAAATCTTCTACAAAAAATCCTGCTGGCCAGATAGACAATGATGGACGATTCTGTTTGGATAAAGATTCGTCAATATATCCACTCTTCATTTGAGTAACTGATCCACCAGACTTTGTAGAATATCCATATGGACCATAAATTGGATGTCCATCATAAGACCATCCAATAATTGGAGAATGATTTGTGGATGTAGTTTCTCCAGAAGCATTTTTTCTTAAATCAGATTCTCCATATAATGTATTGCCATCTTGATCTACCGCATATACAACATCTCTTAATTTTCTAGGCACATAAATGTGACAATATTGCAATTCATTTTTATCATTTAAAGATTGCTCAATAAATCCATCATCATCAGTGAATTTATCAAAATGTTTTTGGAAAAGATTAACTCTCCACTGCTGAATATTTGCTCGGAAGTTTGCTCCATTTCCAGGAGAAATAACATCTATTGTAGTATTTTGTTGAGTATATCCTGCTCCTGATTCTAAAACTTTAACAGAGGTAATAGATCCATCAACTAAAATTGGTGTTATTACCGCACCAAATCCACTTCCACTTATCTGCAAATCTGGTGGGGAATTATACTTTTTACCACTACCCAAAACCTGAACTTCTTTAAGTTTTCCGTCATTGATGATTGGGAGAAGTTGAGCTTCTTCACCAGAAACCAAAGAAATTTGAGGTTGCTTGTCTAAATTTAAAACATCAGATGATCCATATCCTACTCCATTACTGGTAAGTGAAACTGATGTTATTTGTCCTCTAAAAATTGGTTGAATTTGTGCCCCAAAAGTTTCCGATCCTATAGAAGAAATTCCAATCTTACCTGCAATAGATACTGAAATTTCGGGATAATTAAAAACGTGCGTACCTACACCAACAGAAGAGAAAGGAATGTATTGATTACTTCTATAATAAAAATCTTTATTGGATGTAGTTAGTCCAACATTTGTCAACTTAAAACTATTGTCATTTACTTTTATTACATAATATTCCGATCCACTAGTAAGACCGCCAATTTCAGTGCCTTCTGCAGTATATTTGATGATTTCTCCACTATTATATCCATGATTATTAATAGTAATATAGTTGTATGAAGTGCTTATTCCTGATGAATTAGTAACTCTCTTTTTATTTTCATATCCAGACCCAGATGATATTATATTAATAGAATCAATAACTGATTTCTTTTTGACTGATCTTAAGAAATGAGTTCCTTCTCCATGTGAAGTTAATACTACAGTATTGATGCCGGATAAAACGTCACTTAATGTTTTGTGGAGTTTAATTGTAAAATTGTCTTGAACGGAAACATAGTAACTAGAATTGGTTGATAATCCACCAACACCACTTAAATCATTTGTTCTATAAATTACTTCCTCACCATTTCTCAATTTATGATATGTACTAAATCCAATAGTAGATACGGTGGATCCAATTCCAACTTTTTGAGACCCAATATCTGAGAAAAATTCTGCTGAATAGTCAACCAGTTTCATTTTTGGAGAAACTATTGCTCCCCTTCCATTTCCACCACTAATTCTAATAGTTGGAGTCTCAATATAATCAAATCCTGGATCGACAATTCGTACTTCTTTTAAACTTCCAGAAACCGAAACACTTCCTGTTGCCCCTGTTCCAACAGGGTCATTAATGAATAACAGTGGTGGGTCAATTACATCATAATTATTTCCAGAAGAAATAATCTCAATGGATTCTATTTTTCCATATCTTACAACATCCCTTGATTTATAATTTAAAATCTCTACACCATTATTAAGAATTCCTGTAAATCCTGGTTGTGTTTCTGTTAACTTTCCAACATGCTCAGGATTTTTTGGAATTTTTCTTAAGATTTTCTGATTTCTAAGAGTTTTATTATTAAACTTAAATGGTTTTATTGTATTATTGGTTACTGTTACTTGAGTTTCTACAGATAAAAATCTACCAAGATACAAATCATTAATAGTTTTACTGAGTTTTATCGTATTATCATTAATTTTTTTAATATAATATACTCCATCGGGAAAATTGGATCCCAAAGATGTTCCATTTATTGTTCTCTGACTAATAGTATCATTATCATCTACATAACTCTGCGTGATTTTTTCTGATTCGTAATAAACAGCATCTCCAGTATAATATCCATGATTACTTAAAGGAGTTATTTCGAATTCTTCCCCTAAAAATGTCCCAGAAAAAGTTACTTTTCTATCGGTTGTGTTTAATGCGACACTAGAATAAGTTGGGATTGATGATGAAGCAACTAAAATATCATTCCCATTATCATAAACACTCTGAACATTGGATGCATATAATTCTGCTGAATCAAAATAATTTGATTTACCAGATAAAATATTTCTATTAATAATATATTTTGCTGTAAGAGATAATGATCCCTGACCTTTTATTCTGATTTTTCTTTCACCTACAACAGAATAAACAAAGGATGGTTTACTTATCCCATTATTATCAGATATCGAGATGATATCATTCACTTTAAAGTAATGTGGATTATTCAGAGTAATTTCATAACTGCTATCGGATGAGTCAATTAAGGTAATATTCTTTACCGAATAAGAAGATGCGACATTATAAAACCAATTTTTAAATCTAAAGTCAGTTCTAGCAATTCCAAGAGTATCAATTCTTGCATTATCTCCTACACCATAATACCTAGTATTAGTTGGATATTCCAGACCACTTAATACAGAATTAATTCTTACTTTTATTGTCTTTGTTGGATCAGTATTTGAGGTTCCATAAGCAAAGGTATTGATCCCAACCTCTGTTGCATCCAATATATTTCCAGAAACATTGGAACAACCATAAAACTGAGTAATAGATTTTGAGGTATAAGAAACTACTCCAGTTGTAGTATCATCATAAGTGACAAATAATTCGCCAAATGTAAAAAATCCAACTGTAGAATCTACATTAAGTACAGATGCTCCAGTAGATACATTTCCTATTAATCTTGTTTTTGGTTGCTTTGCAAATGCACCATAAACAGCACCGTCTACATTTACATCTCTATCATATCCAGCATCTAGACTAATTTTGTAGTAGGACTCATCTGATTTTGATGTGTTAACCTTTTCTACTTTTGTTACAGGCGCATATGCTTTGTTTATTCTTGGATCAAACTTATAATCTCCAGTGAATAAAGTAGAATTTTCTAACTCAAAAGGATCTCCACTGATTTGCTCAACAACAAGATCTCTAGTAACTCTATAGTCTGAATTTGATGGGGTGAATAAAAATTCTCTTGGTTTTATGATACTTACATTTTCATCATATAAAGCTTTAAATAGAATTTCATATGATTTATCAGTTCCTCTAGTGAGATAAAAATCTTTTGATTGCTTTAGGAAAAGATTTTCATTTAATCTTTCATCTAAATCTCTTTCATTAATTAGGGGTAAAATTTGTTTTTTAGTTTTTCTCAGGAATTCTTTTAAAAATAAACAACTCAAGTTTTGAATTGTGGATCCTTTTAAATGACTTTCTGCTTCAGTTTGCTCAAATACTAAATTTTCTGGACTATTATCCTGACGATATGACGATACGCCAACAAATCCTCTCAAACATCCAGTAAACGATGATCTAGTTTTTCCAGTATATGTAATAATTTCATTGCCAATTTTTAAGAGTCCATATGAATCTGGAAATCCTTCTGTTCCAGTTGTCGATAATGCAAGATCAACATTAATTGTAGTCGAAGAAAAAGTAATATCTTCAGATAAAACAACAGAGTCAATTAAATTAGTAGTTTTGTCTAACTTAATATACCTATCAATATTTTGAATTAAGTCAATAGGAGCTCCTTGGAATTCTTGAGCCAAATAATACTGCTTTAAAAATTCGGATATTAAAGGAAAATCCTCCCTTACATGTGAAGGAAGTTGATTCTGGACTACGTTATTAAACTGAACTCTTTTTTCTGTCATTTTATTATTAGTAACCTGAAGTTGATCCTGTAAAACCGTTGTTAATACTGGTTGACGGTATTACCGCGCCACCTGATGCTGTTGATGTTTGTGAAGTAGATTGTCTTGTAGTTGTTCTTTGACCTGTTTCTACTGGTGCGCTACCTCTACCTCCTGGACGAACTAGCGCACCATTTGGATAACTTGAGGTAACAATGTAATTTGATGCCGAAGGATCTAATCCAGAAGAAATTTCATCCACAACAGTCTCAAAATTGCTGTTATTAATATCTAGTTGCAAATACAAATCCTGTAATCCAATTACGTCATTAGACTTAGGTGTTCCAGAAATCTCAATGATCACTTGTCCATCTTTAATTTGTCCAGAAATAATATTAATGGGATTTAAAGTTAATACTCCATTTACATAATCAATTCTTCCGATATTTCTTCTTACAATTGATGGACTTGTAGAATTTATCGAAGGGACACTGAATAAAAAGAGGTTTCCACCCAGTCCATTTGTATCTGGAATATCAGAAATGTAAACATCATTACTAACACCATTAACTCTAAAAGCAGAAGTTTTAATATTATATCCACTCATGCTTTTCACATGGAATGCATTTCCAAATCCAATAGAGTACTCTGCAAAAGCATTAACAGCAACTCTTAGATCACGTCTCATAGAGACAGTTGTTATGTTTGATGTAATCGATTCATGACTTTCATCAATAATTTTTAAAAATTTACTATATTTAAATCTTGCACCATACTTATTTAACTCTGTTGATTCAGAGTATTTTTGTGCATTATTCTGTACTGTAGATGATACAAAAGCAGAATTAGGTGCTAAATTTGTATTATAATATACTTTTGAGTTTATCTCTAAGTAGAGATACTTGAGATCTAAAATTTCAGGAACAATACCTGCTACAGAATATTTCTTTAACTTTTGTCTAATATTTTCTTTAATAAGATTTGGAAGATAGTCTCCAGTTTTTGGTTTTATACTAATGAATACTTTTCCATACTGAGGTGGAGTCAGCTCTTCTCCACCAAAAACAGAGATAGATTCAGTTTCAGGATAAATTCTTGTTGGAATTAATGTCTCATAATCATTTGCAGTTAATGCACGATTTTGAGATGCATATATTCTAGTTGAGTATTTTTTGATAGACTCAACAGATTCTATTGCTTCTCCTCCAGATGATGGTAATCCAGTTGTTAATAAGGATATACCAGACGTTACCGTATAATCAATAGAATTTCTTGTATATGATAATCTACCAGCAAACTTAAATTGATTTACACCATTGCCAGAATCTCCACTTGAGACGATGTAATTTGCTGTTATGAAATTTCCATCTTCCAATGCCTTACCAAAGATTCCATCTCCAAATATTAATTCATATCTTTCGTCTTCTATTTCTTGAATATAATAAACTTTTGAGTCTGATTTTATATCAAACAAACTGTCTTGGAGACTATACTTAACAGATGCAGTAGATGATTGATTACTTCTGACTCGGACTGAAAGCAGAGTTGTATCGATACCTGAGTTTGGTAAGATAAATTTCTGATTTGGATTGGTCGAAGAATATGTGAAATTTGATTCTAGTAAAGTACCTTCATAAATTTCAATATTATCAAATACAGCAAATCCATTAAAAACAGGAACTGTAATATCTTCTAAAATAGAGAACACATAAGACTGTCCTCTAAATTGTCTGTTAGTGGACGCTATAACGCCCTTCTTGAGGGTTATGGACGCAGGTGTTGGTGTAACACCCTGAGTATCAACAAAAAAACTTATTGTTGCTCTTGCTGCTTTCTGCGACCTTGGAACATATCCAATATTTCTTGCAAGAGCAACAACGTTTTCTCTTAAAGTTGCACTATCAATAAAAACCTCATTGGCAATCATGTTTGCATTGTATGAGGTGATATAGGTATTGTATGCCAATACATCAAGAATAGTCGAAAGATTGGATCCCTCAAAATCATAGTCAGTGAAATTTGAGTTAGATCTTAGATATTCTTTAAGCGTTATTTTAACCTGTTCAAAGTCCAGGTTGGAAAAGTTTGCTAATGGCATTTTTACCTAGTTGGTTGCAAAACAAATTCTAATTGCTGAGGGGGTACATCAGCTCCTATAATATCGTACACTATCGATACATTAAAGATGAGATTATCTGGGTCTGGAGAAGCTTTTACATCCCTAAGAGATACTCTTTTTTCATATTGAGTAATCGAGTACTCAATTTCATCTTGTATATCTTTTGCAGATAGATTATCCATATTCTCAAACAAAGATTTTGATATCCTTGATCCAAAATCTGGTGCAAAAAACTTCTCCCCAGGAAGGGTAAATACAATATTTCGTATAGAACGGGCAATCGCATTGGTATTATTTAATGCAATCAAATCATTGGTCAAAGGATTGACCTGAAATGTCATACTAATATCTTTAAACCCTTTACTTACCCTCTCTAAAGGCATCTAATTATAAGATAATACGAATCTATCTTATTTATTAAGTCAAAATTCGTTTAAAGGAATGGGTTCTGTTCCATATTCCCAGTCATCATAGTCTTCATCATTACGAATTCTCTCATGAAGTTCATTTTGATGAATAAAATCATGTTTTTTGGGAGTTAAATCATCATTCGCAATCTCACGAAGCATCTTTTGGTGCTGATGATTTGCTAAATTGTCTAGAAAATCGTTTTTTGCGTCCATTTTTCCTCCTGATTTGTTAAATCAGAACTTTTTACGGGGTTGCTATCCCGTGAATCAATAAAAAACCCTTTTCTTAAGTAGTCTTTATCCTTAATAAAGGTCAAGTCTTCCATTTTTTGTGGTCTATCACCCTTCCAAACGGGTATTGCAATAGAATTTCCATATCTAAAGTCTGGATTTTGTCTAAAATGAACCTCTATGAGTTTATTTCCAATAAATTCACAGTTAATCCACTCATAATTTCCTTTTAACTCATTTAAAATTTCTGGGAATTTAACATCATAGTTAATTCTAGTCCATTTACTCCATTTATAGAGAGGATCATCATCATCTCTTTCACCTAAAACAACCAACTCAGACTTTTTATTATGAAAATCAACACTAAGATGAGAACCTTCGAAGATTTCACACCAAAATTCTGCAGGATGAAAGGTATCAGTTGATTTATAAATCCATTCAATACGAGAAAATCGTCCCATACCAAGTAAATTAATACTTGGTCGGACGATATAGTATCCAGAATGTGGAACAGGGCACCCTACAGGTCCACAGAGATGCCCCAGAGATTGATTTAAGAATAGTTTATTATATACCCACATATCGTGTGGATGAATTGAGTTCCATTCATCGCAGCAATCTAAATGATACATGAGAATATCAGTTTATTCTATTTAACCTCTACCTTGACCCCTATAGCGTTTCTTTCTTCCATTACGAGAAGTCGCTGAGAGAAGTGTATTCTTCCCCTTTCCTTGCCGAGTTTTCTTAGGGCTTCCGGGGACATAAGATCCCCCCTTCATCATTGCCTTTGCCATAATAACCTCCTAGATCAAATAATACGAGTCTTTTCGTGACCAACACGAATCCGTGGATCACACCAGATTTCGAAACCTTCTTCTTTTGCATCAAGGCAGAATGAAACATCCTCACCACACATGTCTTGGACTTTACCACTCTCAAAGACTTGCATCTTAGGAGCAAACCAAGGATACTCAAGATTCTCAAATACACCCTTCTTGATCAGTACCCAACCAAAACCAGTGTAGTCTACAGTGAATGGTTTCTTACGCTTCTGAATTGATTCGACAGTTTCATGATTCATCACTCCACCATTCTTACGGAAATCATCCTCTTCTAGCCAATGTGCGACAGAAGTTGTGTGACCATCTTCAGTTGCATACCATCCAGAAACAATTTCTTTCTCGGTGCCATCTTCGGCAATTGCCATGTCACAAAGTTGCCAGAACTTATTAGTATCAAATACAATATCACTATCAATCCACAACTGATAATCATATTCCAAACGACCATCCCAAGGAATTTGCTTTGGTCCTCTCAGTACATTTGCACCTAATACCTTACAACGTGCAAAGTTAACCATCGAAGAATAATCTTGAGAGATCTGAATACTCATACCATTCTGTACCATATCAAAGCACAGTTGTACAAAGTTCTTCAGAAAAATAAAAGAACATCCTCTACCAGGTAAACAGAATACAATTGTCTTGCCTCGCATCCTTTCTTTAATTGCGGCAATGTCCCACTCTGCTTCCTTTTGTTTTGGTGGGTTTGCCTTTACAGTAAATCCTTTTGCCATAAGTCTTAAAAAACTTCAGTTCAATTTTAACAGTCTATCTATGCAATGTCAATATGAAGGTCCACCCGCAGGTCCATTTCTTTCCTGTAAAGAAAATACTTCTTCATACGACAAATCCTCAATAACATAGTCAGTTCTCATTAAACCAACCATATTATTGAGAGTATTCCATGTATTTCTAAATTCTTCTTCTCTTAACGAATGATATAAACACTCATTCTTTGCATAGATGTGATAAACCTTTTCCATATGAAAAATATCTCCGGAATTTTTTGTAGCAAATTCTAATTCACTAACGCATTATATATCAGTGCAATCAAAAATCCAAGAGGTAGTAGTATTACTCTACTCATTGTCTTTGGATATCTGATAAACCAGCCTGCGAGAACTACTCTCCAAAAATTCCAGTATGGTCCTCTGTGGGGGTTTCTGTGTGCTTTCATACTTCCGGAAAAATTTTTTGAGATTGATATATGTCTCGCGTTTTGTCACCTCTGTAGGTTAGGGTAGTTAGGGGTTTTTATATACGCAACGCCGCCGCGACGATATAAACAAACCGCGCATATAACTGCTCTTCACGGTATATCAAATTTTAACACATAAGGGGGCAGAGTGTCAACTCCCCCCCCCACGGTTAGTATCGCTTACGCTCTGTCTACGACATCAGAACTCGATGCTATCTGCAGTCGGTTCAGCATAAGCAATCGACTGCTGATTGTCCTCGATAAGAGTATCAAGGATCGACAGAATCTCGCTGCCAGTGTTACCTTGTGCCAGCAGAGAAAGCATCACGGACTTAGACATGTTAAGAAGAAAAGTGTTGTGAACTGTGTGTTGAGTAAGTGTCTTTATAGGGCGCATCTTATTCCCTTGAGTGTTACTTAAGGAGTTCGGGGTGAGTACACTTAATCTCCTCAATCAGTTGTTCGTCGCTGATACGATCAAAATCAGATTCCATCATCGCGTATAGAATCTCTTGCATATCTTCCAGGGTCATATTATCAATCAGTGTGTTGCAATAAGACTCAAGAAGTGCAGGACGATTGGTGATTTTCATAGTCACTTAGTAAGGAACGAGTGAGTGTTACTTAAGACTAGATATCGAACACGTCAGAGTTAATCTGAATCACGTTCACTTTCGGGTCGCTGAATGATACTCCATCAGGGGTCTCATTCATAACACCTGCCAACGAATAAACGAAGGTTTCATAATCACCACACTCCATAGCAATGTCATACAAACCCTGATCATTGTTGATCCAGAGAGCAACATTCCAGGTCTCATAATTCTCCCAACCGTTATAACTGGTGTCGAGAACATTTGCTTGGAAAGTGGTGGTCACTGTGTCGGTTGCGTTCTTACACTACTGAGACACTTTAGGAGCTTCAGTTTCTCACACCGACCACTGACTGATCATCACCACCGTTCGATAAGTACACGGTCCTTATCTTCACCAACGACTGGGATTTGATAGGTCTTCGATATATGCTTCACACTTCTCATTGCCCTGCAAATCGAATAACTCTTCCCAGTTAATCTGATGAGGATTAAAGTCTGCCAGTGCATCGATTTCCAAAGTGATGCGATACTTACTCTTCTGTGCCTGGTGATAAGCAGTCGCCATTTGTGAAACTCCCTGAGTGATACCTTCCTAGTATAGAATAACGGAGGGAAGATGTCAAGATACTTCAGAGTATTTATGAGAAGTGCTTATATTTTTTTGA
>Ga0222714_10003068_pt1 | contig 17267 bp, 22 predicted proteins | sample C33_3DmetaG_FD_165048 | JGI IMG/M metagenome (GOLD analysis project Ga0222714, IMG submission 165048) | Estuarine water microbial communities from San Francisco Bay, California, United States - C33_3D | ecosystem: Environmental > Aquatic > Marine > Unclassified | place: USA: California...
TGGATACATTAAGATTGATAATGAAATCATGGCATACTCTGCAATTTCTCAGGATGGTACATCACTAACTATCCCTCAGGGTGGTCGTGCACAAGGTGGAACTACAAGGGTTGCTCACACAGACCTAAATCAACCAGTTCTGTGCTACAACCTAGACGGTATTCCACTCACCGAAATCAACAAGACTCATACATCGATGCTTGATACAACTCTAGATACCTACGAGTTGGAAACATCTTCTATTGCAAGCAACGGTATTCTCAATGGTGGAGATAAAGCATACGCAACTCAAAACATTCAGTATGAGTTGATTATGCCAACAATTCACAACATTGTTCTCGGTGATACCACAATCACTCCCCGTTTGTCAGGTGTTACATCAACATCAATCGGTAGCAGCATCTCCGATCAACCATCGTTCCTTGCTGATGGTTCGTATAGAGAAGTTGTTCTGAATGACAACAACTATCTGACGAAACCATACATGATTATGTCCAAGGTGAATGAGGACGCAAAGATTAGTGGTTCAAAATCACTAAGAATGGAATTGACCCTAACTACACAGAATGAAAATATTTCACCTGTTGTAGATACACAAAGATGTAGTGTTATCACCTCCACCAATAGAATTAATAATCTATTGATTGCAAATAGTTCAGAAACTTCTATTGATGATGATAGCAATGATGCTGTCTGGGTATCCAAACTTCAAACTTTGGCACAACCTGCCAACGGTCTGAAAGTTCTGATCTCTGCTCAGAGACTAGTTGGCAGTGATTTCAGAGTTCTATATAAAGCAGTTCCTCCTGGTGCTGATCCTAACCTATTTGGTTGGGTTCATTTCAACGGAACTGGTGCTCCTGATGTTGATCCTGGATACTCAACTCCAATTGTTACTGATGGAGATATTCTTGAGAAAGATTTCAAAGAATATGAATACAACGTTGATGATTTGAACTTCCTACAGTATGCAATCAAAATCGTCATGGTTTCACCAAACCAAGCACAAGTTCCAATCTTTACTGATCTAAGAGTTATTGCTGTTACATAATGTCTGAAGAATATCAATTTAAAAATACGCCAGACAAACTGAAGGTAAAAAACTCACAGAGTCTATACCGAGATAGTAAGTCTAATGGCATCATAAATACTGACGAACAAGCCTATAAGAATTACCTTAAATCTAAACAGATTAATAGGAGTAAGGACGATAGGGTGAAATCACTAGAAGATGACGTGAATTCGTTGAAAGGTGATTTGAATGATATTAAATTATTGCTACAGGAGCTTGTAAAAAATGGTACAAACTAATGGTGAAATGATTGCTGCGTTTCGTGAGAGACTGCAAGCACTGACTGATGAAAATACTAAACTCACTCAAAAGATTCGTGAGAATGAAGTAGTTGGTCTCAAACTACAAGGTGCTATTGAGGCACTTGAATATATCGAATCTCAAACTTCAGAATCTGAAGAACCTGCGGAAGAAACCCCCGAATAAGAATAAAAATCGATGGCTAATAGAATTCAACTACGAAGAGGTAACACCTCTGAATGGACTAATGCTAATCCTATTCTGGCACAAGGTGAAGTCGGTATTGACCTTGACCAGAACAGGGTCAAGATCGGGGATGGTTCGACTCCCTGGAATAGTTTGGCATATGAACGTCCTGATGATCAGTCATCGAATATTCCAAACACTCTAGTCAAAAGGGACCAGAGTGGTAACTTCTCTGCTAACGCAATTACTGCGGCACTGGTTGGTAACGCAAGTACCGCATCTCAGTTAGCAAACGCACGACAGGTTTCATTGACTGGTGACGTTAACGGATCTAACTCATTCGATGGTTCTCAAAACGTCACCATCACAACAACTCTGGCAACTCAGGCAAATGTTTCTGCTGGTACATACACCAAACTCACTGTTAATGAGAGAGGTCTAGTTACTGCAGTACAAAACCCAACAACTCTTGCTGGATACAATATCACAGATGGTCAGTTAGAGAACAACTTCCTGACTGCACTATCTGGACTACATGCATCGAGTCTAAACGGTTATGTCGTCAAAACGAATAACACCACAGGTGGTTCTGTTGTTCGTGAAATTATCGGTACTGCTGGTAGGATTCAGCAAATTGGTGACTCAACTGGTATCACAGGCAACACAATCTTTGACCTGATTCCCACAGGTGTTGCTGCAGCATATGGAACCACATCTACACTATATTTTGATGCAGGTCTAACACAGCAGTCTAAGATTTTTAATGCTCCTGATCAGGAGTCAAATACCACAACCAACACTGGTCTAAGAATGACCGTTGATGTTTGGGGTAGAATTACAGAAATTACAGAGTTCCCTATCGTCACTGCATATCAGGGAACTATTGCTGCAGCATTCAATAATGCTACAACATATCTAAGATATGCCAAGGTAACCTCTGGCGGTCGTTTATACGAAGCAGGTTACGGTGGTGTTGCATCTGGGGGTGGAGCACCCTCTCACACGGACGGAACTAATACAGGGGGATGGTGGGACCTAGGAGTTGCCGAAACCCCCGTCAAGGGTCTTGCATCGTTCTCTCAGGAGGACTTTGATGTTGATAGCAATGGACATGTTAGCATTGCACTCAAAGGAGTTGACAATACCCAACTACAGAATCCAATTTTCTCGTTTGCTGATGGCAATACTAAAGAAGATTTCCAACTAGATGCTGAGCAAACTGCGGGCACAGGTTACAGAGGTTTCAACTATCTGAACTATGTGAAGGTCAATGACACTTCAGGCAATCCTCTAGTTGTTGCTGATAATGCAGCAAACGGTGGTACTGGTGGTCTAGACATCAATGTTCAGACTGACATTAGTGATAGCATTTTCTTAGACGGTGTTGGATCACAATTCATCTCCAGAACTCAAGATACGTTGGTTGTTGAGGTCAACACCAATGATGCAAATCCAGCAGTTCTACAAATCAATTCACTGAATGCAGGTGCTGGTGCAGCATATCTCGGAATTGAAGCAGGTGATAATATCACTCTAGGTGTTCAGGCAGCAGGTACTGCAGGTGGTTCAACAGATGGTAAAGTTGTCATTGAAGGGTTTAGAGCATATGACAACTACCTAGCAACTCTGGACGGTACATTAAACATCGATCCTGGTGATAGTGGTGATAATACTGGTCTAGTTAGAATCTGGGGTAATCTTCAGGTTGATGGTGTTACAACCACAGTGAATTCAACAGTTATGACTGTTGATGATCCAATCATTACTCTTGGTGGTGATACAGCACCTATTTTAGACGATAATAAAGATCGTGGTGTTGAATTCCGTTATTATAGTGGCAGTGCTAAAGTTGGTTTCTTCGGTTGGGATGATTCTGCTCAGAAGTATCGTTTCCTGAATGATGCAACCAACATCTCGGAAGTTTTCACAGGTACAGACTCTGGCATTCTTGCGGGTAATCTAACACTAAGTAGCAACATCCCCTCCTCATCTTCTACCACTGGTTCACTGGTTGTTACTGGTGGTGTTGGTGTTTCTGAGGATATTTACGTTGCTCAAAACCTCAACGTCACTGGCACTGGTCAGTTTGGTGGGCAGGTTGATGTGTTTGACACCCTGAACGTCAGAGGAACTAACGAAGCATTCCAAGTTCAGACTGGTGCTGGTGCAAACATCTTTACTGTTGATACAGACAATGGTAACACAGTTATTGAAGGTACTCTTACTGTCAACAGTGCAACCACATTTACTGATGATGTAACAGTCAACATTGCTAACAAACTGTTTAGAATTCAGAATGGCAGTGGTGTTACACAGTTCCAAGTTGACACAGATAACGGCAATACAAGCATTCAGGGTTTCATCGACGTTGAAGGTAATATCTTCCAACAGGCAGCACCTGGAACAGGTAGCAACTCCATCTTCTCAGACACATCATTCTATTCAGATGTTATTCTGGTAAACAACGGTGGCACTCACTCCTTCCAGATTAAGGATGGTGCTAACAATAATAAGTTTAGTGTTATCGGTGCATCAGGTAACACAGACATTCAAGGCACTCTAGATGTAAATGGTGCAACGACAATCACCAATACCCTGAGTGTTAGCAATAACTTCATCGTCAACACCAATAAGTTTACTGTTGTATCAGTCTCTGGTGATACTGCAATCGCAGGTACACTGGCAGTTACAGGAAATACAACTCTGACTGGTGACCTGACTGGTAATGCTGCTCTACTGATTCAAGGCAATGCAAACTTGAACGGTTCATCTACAACAATTGGTAACTCTAACACTGACACTCTGACAGTCCCTGGTCAGGTCAGATTCACAAGCACTGATGGGCAGTTTCTAGGTAACACATATTCTGCTAATGGTGCAGTTAGAATTACTGGTGGTGTTGCAATCGATGAGAACCTAGCAGTTCAGAATGATCTGTATGTTTATGGTGACTTAAACATCACTGGTGATCAGGTTATCAATGGTACTACCACGTACAATGCACGTATTGATATTACCAACACTGCTCAAGCAGATTCTCTTGGTGATAGCAACGTTGCATTCCAAGTTGATGGTGGTGGTATCGTCAGAAGAAAATTCTGGGTTGGTGATGACTTCTATGTCTATGATGACAACAATAATAGAAACGCATTCTACGTTGACAACAGCAGCGGCAATACAGATATCTATGGCAACCTAAATATCCGTTCAGGTAACTTTACTGTTGCTGCAGCATCAGGTAATGTGATCACTGCTGGCACCTTGACGGTTGCTGGTGAAACCACAATCAATGATTCACTATTCATCGATGCAGCAAATGAAGTCTTCAGAATCCGTAACGGTTCTGACAGCACTGACAGATTCTCAGTTGATACTGACAATGGTAACACTCATGTTGATGGCACCCTGAATGTTGATGGTGCAGTCACCATGGGTAACACCCTGTCATTGTCCAACAACTTTGTTATCAACTCTAACAGATTTACTGTTGCAGCAGCAACTGGTGCTACATCAATTCTGGGTACACTGAATGTCAGCAACAATACTGACATTACAGGAACTCTTGAAGTTGATGGTGCTACAACAATCAACAATACTCTAACTTTGGTTGGTGGTTCATCCAACTTGACAGTTGGTGGTAACGCAGTCATCAGTGGTAATCTGACAGTCAATGGTACGACCACGACTATTTCGTCTACGGTCATCAGCGTTGATGACAAGAACATTGAACTCGGATCTGTTGCTTCTCCCACAGATGTGACGGCCGATGGTGGTGGTTTGACATTGAAGGGATCGACTGACAAGACCTTCAATTGGGTCAATTCCACAGATTCCTGGACATCATCTGAGCACATTGATATTGATGTTTCCAAGTCACTGAAGCATGGAACTTCAGTTATTCTATCACCAACAAAACAACTCACAAATATTACAGACGTTACAGCAACTGGTGATATCAACTTTGGTGGTGGCAAATTTACAGTTGCTGGTGGCACTGGCAACACAGTTATTGCTGGTACACTGAATGTTACTGGATCACTAACTCTAACTGGATTGTCTGCAACCACTGGTACATTTAGTGGTGCGGTTTCTTCTGGTGGTAACTTCTCGGTTGGTGGAACTAACTGCGTCATCCAATCGGCAAGTGGCAATATTACAACCCTAGGTTCACTGACTGTTCAGGGTGCAGGTACTTTTAATAGCAGTATTGCAATCACTGGCAATATTACTGCATCTGGTGATGTTGCAGTCAACGGTGCAGACATTACAACCACAACAACTGGTGCATTCAATCTAATTAATGGTAATGCTACCACAATCAATATGGGTGGTGCAGCATCAGTGATTAATCTGGGTGCTGCAAACTCCACGGTCAAGTGTACAGATGACCTGACAGTTCAGAGCAATCTACAGGTTCTTGGCACATCAGACTTCAGTGATATCACTTCAGTTGGAACTGTTCTTTCAGTCAATCCTGGCGTTTCAAGATCTGTTCAGATTGGTACTGCTGGATCGAGTGCAACCCTCACTCTCTATGGCAATGCAACCTTCGGCACCAACTCAGCAAGCACTCTAACAACACTGGGTACTATTCAGGTTGGTGCAGATCTGACAGTCGGAACAACAATCAACGCAACTGGGATCATCACTGGACCTAGATTTGTATCTACGGTTACTACTGGAACTGCACCACTAACAGTTGCATCAACAACTGTAGTTACCAATCTGAACGCAGATCTACTAGATGGTCAGCAAGGTTCCTTCTACCAAAATGCAGGTAACCTAAATGCGGGCACAATTCCAGATGCAAGATTGTCCAACACTGGTGTTTCTGCTGCAACTCATGGTTCGGCAACTCAAGTTGCTCAGTTCACAGTTGATACTAAGGGTCGCATCACATCTGCTGCAAACGTTGCTATTGCAATTCCACAATCTGCAGTCACTAATCTTACTACAGATCTTGCTTCCAAGCAAGCAACTCTAGTATCTTCATCATATTCAAGTGCAACCATCAATTTCAACCCAGTTCAAACAGACGCAACTATTGCTGCAAATCATTCAGTGAACTCGGTGTTGGTGTTTGTTGATGGTGTACTGCAAATTCCAACAACTGATTACACAATTAGTGGAACAACTCTAACCTTCACTACTGCTCCTGGAGCATCAACAGTTCATGTCCGTTACCTACCAGTAAGCTGATAAATGGCACAACCTAATTCAAAACAAACTCTCATCGATTTCTGTAAGAGAAGACTTGGTGCACCAGTGTTGGAAATCAACGTGGCAGCTGAGCAATTGGATGACGCTATTGATTACACTCTAGAGAAGTTCAGAACCTTCAATTATGATGGCATCGAGAAATGCTATCTGAAGCACAAGTGGACTGCTGCTGATGTTACCAGATTTAAGGGTGATGAAGCATCAACCACAGAAACTCAAGGTTCGGTGACAAGTGAATGGACACAACAAACAAACTATCTCGTTGTTCCTGAAGAGGTTCTCTCAGTCTCAAATGTCTGGTCAACTACAGACAAGGGAACGGGAAATATTTTTGATATTCGTTACCAAATCAGATTAAATGATCTGTACGATTTCACATCCACCCAATTCTTCCATTACTTCATTATCCAACAACATCTTGCAAACATTGATTTCTTACTGGAGCACTTCAAACCAATCAGATATTCACATGTTTCAGATCGTCTATACATTGATCTGAGTGCAACTGAAGATGTGATTGAAGATGAATGGACAATTATTGAGTGCTACAGATATCTAGATCCAGCAACTTACACAAGGATCTATAATAACATGTGGGTCAAAGATTATGCAACTGCTTTGATTAAAAAATACTGGGGTCAGAATCTAACTAAGTTTAGTGGGGTTCAACTTCCTGGTGGAGTAACCCTCAATGGTGAAAAAATTTATGATGATGCAGTTACTGAACTAGAGAGACTAGAAGAAGTTCTGCGTGACACCTACGAAATACCACCTCTAGACGCAGTGGGATGATATGGCAACTAATAGTTACTTCACACAGGGAACAACAGGAGAGCAAGATCTTGTTCAAGATTTGATCGATGAGCAGATCAAAATTTTTGGCAAAGACGTTAAGTATATGCCAAGAACTTTGGTGAATAAAGATGAGTTATTCAAAGAAGATACAATGTCATCATTCGACAGTGCTCACACTATTGAAGCATATGTTGCTAATGTTGAAGGTTTTACTGGTGATGGTGACATGTTCACCAAATTTGGTGTCAGAATTTCAGATCAGGCGACCTTTATTGTTTCTAGAAGAAGATTTACTCAGGCAGTAGATGACAACACAACATTAATTGTTGAGGGTCGTCCCAATGAAGGTGATTTGATTTATTTTCCTTTGGCAGGAAAAGTTTTTGAAATCAAATATGTTGAGCACGAGAGTCCATTCTATCAACTAAACAAACAATATGTCTGGGAACTTCGTTGCGAAATGTTTGAATACAGTGATGAAGATTTCAACACTGGTGATACCGACATTGATGTTATTGAGACGAATTTTGCTAACTCAATTGCACTCACTCTTGCTGCTGGCGGTTCTGGTGATTTTACTGTTGGAGAATCGGTATTTACTCAACTCTATTACCCAACAGCAGGCAGCACTCTTTCAGGAATTTCAGTCAATTCAGTTACAGTTACAGATGGTGGTTACGGATATACCAGTGCTCCAACAGTGACATTCTCTGCTCCAAGCACAGTTACTGGTGTTGCGGCAAGTGAAACATTGTGTAATCAATTTGGGTCGAATGTTGGCACTATTGGAACTGGATATACAAACAATAATGTTGTTACTACAACAGCAATTACTGGAACTGGTTCTGGTTTGCAAGTGCGTATTTACACATTTACTGGTGGGGTAGTCTACAGTGCGTTTATACAATCCAATAGTCCTGGATATGGATATAATATTAATGATATCTTGAGACTTAATGGTGGAAATAATGATGCATATATAAAAATTACATCCATTACTACATCTGCAGGTATTCAGGCAACAGGAACTGCAATTATTTCCAATAGTGGAATTGTGACTGGTGTAAATATCACCAATGCTGGACTTGGGTATTACACAGCACCCACTGTCACCTTTGGCAGAAGTCCTAAGGAAAAAGTTGCTGAGGTTAAGTCGTGGGATAATTCTACCAGAAAACTCACGATAATCAATCGCAGTGGAGACTTCACTGGAACCATTGACGGTGAAACTTCTCAGGCAGAGTGGACCGTGGAGCAATACTCCACCATTGATGATACAAACAGTCAGTATGATCAGAATAAATATATTGAAACAACTGCTGATGGATTCTTAGATTTCACTGAGGTCAATCCATTCGGTGAGATCGGAAACCAGGGGAGTAGTCTGTAATGCTTGGAACATATTCATATCACGAAATTCTAAGAAAAACTGTTGTTGGGTTTGGAACTTTGTTCAACAACATTGAGATCCGTCGCACTTCTGGTGGTAGAACCGAAGTCATGAAAGTGCCTCTGGCATACGGACCACAACAAAAGTTTCTGGCGCGTCTAGATCAAGTTGGTGATTTGACATCGAAGGATGCTGCACAAATTACCCTCCCTCGCATGTCGTTTGAGATCAATACCATTTCATACGATAATTCAAGAAAGGTTGCACCAACGCAAGCAATTCGTGTAGCAGGTTCTACTAGAGGATCTGTGAAAAAAGTGTTCATGCCCGTTCCATATAACGTGGGATTTGAACTGGCAATCATTGCCAAGAATCAGGATGATAGTCTACAAATTATTGAACAGATTCTACCATTCTTCCAACCACAGTTTAACATTACAATCAATCTAGTCTCATCCATTGGTGAGAAAAGAGATGTTCCCGTAATCTTGAATAGCATCAGTTATAGTGATGATTACGAAGGAAACTTTGAAAGTAGAAGAGCATTGATCTACACTCTAAGTTTCACTGCAAAAACTTATCTATTCGGTCCTGTTCAGGAAACTGGTGCTGGAACCAAACTTATCACTGCTGTTACTACTGACATGTATGATAGGGTTGATACCGTCACCGCACCTAGAAAGGTTCGTTATCAGGTTACACCAGAATCTCTAGTTGACAGAGATGGTGCAGTCGTCACTACTTTGAGTGCATCCATCGATGACAATGATGGAATCTTTGAAGTTGCTGATGCCACAGGTATTGCCATCTACGACGAGATTCAAATTGGAAACGAGGTGATGCATGTTTCCAAGAAGAGTGGCAACAAACTCACTGTTGTTCGTGGATTCAATCAAACCACACCGACAGCACACCTAGGCAGTGCAAATGTTCTAAAACTAGATGCTGCTGATCATGTCCTAGTACAGTCTGATGACGACTTTGGATTTGGTGAATTGTTTAGTGAATTTTCGGACATGAAGAAGTACGATCCCGATACTGGTCAAGATGTTGATCTATGAAACCACTAATTCTAATTTCATGTTTTTTGCCCCTAGTAGTAATCTACATAGTAATGAAATTATCTGTATGGATTGCTGCAGTAAATTCTGAGAAGGAGTATGTCAAATCTGAATCAATCAAACCCCATGGACCCTATTTGGACAACCCGTATGGAGATGTTGATGAAGAGGACGAGGAATATGGAAGTAAAACAGACTATCGATGAAGCATTGTGGGAGTATTACTTCAACAAGGGAATGGAAGTTCCCAAGTGGAGAATGCAAAAAGATCCGCAATGGTGGATTGATTATTTGAAAGAACTTGGAATTGATCAGTAATGGAACACTTGTTAGGAAAAGCACTTCTTATAGTTGCAATACCGTTTGTCATCACTACAATCTACTTCGGATCTAAAAAAGGTACTTACTATGAATCCGAACATTATAAGGGAAATGGATGCGCCCACTAAGAGAAGATTTCATTTTGCATCATCATCATTTTCACGAGTGTATGGTGTGGACAAAGTTACGAGAGAGATGATTGATTTCTGCCATCGATGGGCGATGCTCACAGAAACTGCTCCACTAGATAGTTTAAATAGTGTAGATAGATATTTTAAGGATCTCTGGAATCATGAAAAACTTTGATGGGTTGGAAGATGTTTTTGAAGTGGAGAAGGATATGGACACCTTAGCCAAATTTGTTGATGAGGCATCTACCGAAGTCATCGAACCAAAAAAGCAAGATGAACGATCTGCAACAAAAGAACAGATCAGACAAGATTATGAAATGTCTCGTGCTCAGCTGCACAGTCTAGTAATGAAAGGTCAAGAAGCAATTGACGGCATTCTAGAACTTGCACATGAATCAGAACAACCACGTGCATACGAAGTTGCTGGTCAACTTATCAAGCATGTTGGTGATGTGACAGATAAGTTAATGGATCTGCAAAAGAAGTTGTTGGAGGTCGAAGAACCTAAAAGCAAGGGTCCATCGAATGTTACCAATGCATTGTTTGTTGGAAGCACTGCTGATCTACAGAAATTGCTCAAACAACAAACCAAGATAAATAAAGAGGAAACAAAGTAATAGAGAAATGGCATTAAACGTTCTTGACACAACATCAATTACTGCTGCAGGATCTGCATACATCGTCGTCAAGACGGGGATCATCAGAGTGACTGCTGCTTCTGCTACTACGTTACAAATTGATGGTGGTCCTGCAATTCAGATTCCTAGCATTTCTGCTGGTGCGACAGAACTTTACATCGGTCACCCTAAAAAAGCAAGACTCACCAATGCAACTGATTCAGCTACTATGGTAGTGACTGTTGCTCATGGTGGTACTCCTGCTCATACTTTCTCAGTTGATGACTACGTTGCAACTGTTAATGGTGGTGATACTAATTTTGCTGCTGCTTTTGTAAGTGCTGCTGCCACTGGTAAAAAAGTTACAGCAGTTTCAAACACTACAATTACTACTGATATTGATTCTTCTGCCGCAGCTGCAGATTATGCAATTACCAATAATGACTATGCTGCTGGCAACGTTCCCGAAATTCAACGTTGTGTAAAACTCACCGCAGGTTCGGCTGCAGATGTTATCGTTGAGCAAGTTCAAGTATTTGCTTAAGTAAGGCTCTAATAATCTTTGAACCCTCTACAAAGGTTATTGTACACAGATTTGATCTTCATGTCAAGTTAGGTCACAAATTACACACATAAAGAAATGAAAGATATCTCCGAAAGAAAACTCTCATCCAGTGAAATGGATGAAAAAGAAAAGAATGTGAAGGGTATGAAAAAATCCTTTGCCTCTTTCCGTAAGAGGTATGGTGATCGTGCTAAGGAAGTGATGTATGCCACTGCTACTAAGATGGCAAAGGAAGAGGTTGAACTTGAAGAGGGGATGACTCTTAAAGATTTCAAAGCAAATCGTAGGAAGATCAAGCGTAAAGAAGCTTCTACTGATGCTAAGAAGAGAGGTCATGTAGGTAAAGAATGGTACAATAGTGGCCAAACATATTCTCCTGATGAAGCAAAGAGGGGTCGTGCAAATATGCAGGATCACGAAAGAAGCACAAGACACCGTAGTGCGGTAGACCCTGAGGCTGAGGATGATAATTACTCAGCAGATAAGACTAAAAATCCTAAGAAACTTCGTAAGCAAAAGGCAATGGGTGAGCAAACTCTACATGAAGATGAGTATCGTAAAATGATGGCTCAGGAACGTAGAGCAGAGAAGAAGCATGAGCGAGAATGGAGAAAATCTGGTAAAGTAGGTGAGAAGAAAACAGGACCAAAGTTGAGCACAACTAAGCATTCAGAAAAGAAGGGTTCGGATTATGCAGAAAAAGAAATGCATAGTGTTCGTGCTCATGATAGAGTGACCAAGAAAGCAAAACATACAGTAGGTAACCCATTCCCAGAATCATATGCACTTAAACCATTTAAGAGCTTCCTCGACGAGGGTGCTGCATGGACTCGCAAAGAGGGTCAAAACTCTGCTGGGGGTCTCAACGAAAAGGGACGCAAATCTTACGAGAGAGAAAATCCTGGATCTGACCTTAAAGCACCAAGCAAGAAGGTTGGAAATTCCCGTAGGGCATCCTTCTGCGCTAGAATGAAGGGTATGCGTAAGAGGCAGAAAGCTGAGAACAATACAGGCAATGATCGTCTCTCAAAATCACTCAAAGCATGGAATTGCTGATATGAAATCTTATAAACAGTTTCTGTCCGAGTCTATCAACATCTCGGGAGACTTCAACGGTAATATATACATGGGTCAGGAACCCGAGGCAGTGGAAGAAAAGTACACTGCTGATATGGAGTGGAATGGTGAACTCTATCGTATCGAAATGGCATACGATGGTTCTATCCCAGAGAGAAATCAACTGACTGAAATGATTCAGTTTGAGTATCCTGGTGCTATCATTCAAAACGTTTATCCCCCTTCTGGTCCAAGAAAAGTTTTGGGTGCAAAAAAGGTTCCCCACAACAGTGAATGGACATAAATTATGGCAATCTGGAATAAGAAAGAGCAAGATTTTCTCAATCAGGAAAGATCCCTGTTTGAGACGATCAATATTGCTGACCATTGGGGTGAGCAAACTGATTGGAGACCACAGTTTACTGGTAAGAATAGATTTAAGGTATCTCCATATCAGACAGTATTCTTTAACACATTCCAGTATGGTTTAGAGACTGATGTTTGGTCAACTGGCATCACTGGCACTGCTTCTGCTGTCCATAATCCAAATGCTTCCAATGTCACGATGTCTGTTGGCAGCACTGCTGGTGACAAAGTAATCAGACAGACCAGGGCTGTGATGAGATACATTCCTGGCAGAGCATCACTGATATCTTTTGCTATTCGTTTGGAGACTCCAGTAGCAGGAGTTCGCAGAAGATTTGGTATATTTGACGAGAACAATGGTGCTTACTTTGAGGATGATGGTGACACCTATTCTTGTGTTATTCGCAGTAAAGCATCTGGTAGTGTAGTAGAAACAAGAGTTACCAGAGATAACTGGAATGGTGATAAGTTAGATGGTAATGGTCCTAGTCAGATTACTGCTAGTCCCACTGCCATTCAGATGATTAACATTGAGTATGAATGGTATGGTGCTGGACAAGTAGTTTTCAGTTATACTATTGACGGTGAAACTCACGTCATTCATAAGTTTAATATTGCAAACCACCAAGATGGTGTTTGGTGCTCCACTCCATTCCTTCCAATCAGATGCGAGTTAGAGAATGTAACTGGTGCTGCTGGAACTCATTACATCTATCAAGGTTCTAACTCTCTCACCCAAGAAGGTGAACCAGAGAAACTCGGTACACTGGTTAGTTATTCCAACCCCATCACTGGCACTACACTGACAGCAGCAAATACATTCTACCCTGTTTTGAGTTTGCGTCTCAAACCAACTGCTCTGGCAGGTATCGTGTTGCCAAGGTCTCTACAGGTAGCAACAAACGACAACACGAATGTATTCTGGAGACTGGTTGAGAATCCGACTCTTACTGGTGGAACTTGGATAGACCATCCAAACCCAGATGCGATTACTCAGGTGAATACTACTGCGACTGATGCTACTGGTGGTGTAACTATTCTCTCAGGTTTTACTGTTGGTGGTGGTGCTAGTCTGATTAATCTCGATGAGAAAGCATCATTGCAGATTGGTAGAAGTGGACTTGGAACTGTGAGTGATATCTACACTCTAGAGTGTGCCTCTCCCAACACTAACAAAGCAGCACTGGCAGTTCTTAACTGGTTGGAGCAAAGATAAACTTCATATATCTACAAACCGTAACATACGGTAACTTGATTTTTGGGTAAATAGTATTATAATTGCTGTATCAACGTGATACTCGTATGGTCTCATTCTATTTGACTCTTGCTATTCTAGTTTTGATGATTGCATATGCAGGCGTCGATAATACGATGAAACTGTTTGCATACATGGACTTGGAGTTGCGTTGGCAATGGATTTTGTTCAGAGCATTCTTTATTAGAAGAAAACTTGAGAAAGAACTGAACATACCAAGAACAAGTATTATCAAGCACTATCAAACCTATGGCAAACGATAAAGAAATGTCCGACCTAACTGTCACTAGGGCGGAATGTCCAAAGTGTGGTGCGGTTTGGATAAACGGTCAGCATTACTGGTCTGGAACTGGAAAAAAAGGTAATGAATTGGACCTTGCAGGTCTAGTTTGTAATAGACTAGGTAATCACCAGTGCATCAATCCCAAAAACGGAATGGATGGGGGTGATACCTGGGCAAAACGCTTAGAAGACCTCGACTCTACAACTATCGATGAATCAGAAATTTGATTTTAAAAAATGGGGACAAGATATAGAACCCCCAGAAAGACTTACTGAAGAAAAAGTACAGGAGATGATTGATGATGCCATACGAAAGCATAATCGTAATGCTGCGATTATCAGTATGTGTGTTGGTTGGGTTGTTTTGTCTCTTTTTGCTGAAGGTCTCCTTCGACTCATTGGAGTAATACCACCACTATTACCATGGCTCAACATTACCCTGAAATAATAGGTATAGTGTTGCTGCTGATATTTGCAGCAACCATGTTTTATCACGGTACCATGATAATGCGACAGCATCATGGGTATTCTCAACGCTATATAAAGCGGGACATAGAAAACATGCGCCGTAGAGTTGAGGAATTACTCAAGAATGATGAAGATTAAAATCTTATGAGAAAATATATCGTTACAGTAAACGGTATTAGACATGTGGTCTATTCCACAGCATCTGAATGGTTTGTATTAACATCCGTCATCTCACACATAGAAGACAAAAAAACATGGAGCATTTATTGGGACGGGCGCTAATAATTATAGCGGTGCCCTTTGTTTTAACTACACTTTACTTTGGATCTAGAAAGGGTGGATACTATGACTCCGATATGTACAAGGGAAATGGAACCGCCCACTAAGAGGCGGTATGATTTTGCTATGTCATCCTTTTCTAGAATATATGGAGTCCCTCATGTCACTCAAGACATGGTGGACTTTTCTTTTGAGTGGGCACTTGGGGAAGAGATTGCTCCTTTGGATTGTTTAAACCACGTTGATCGTTACTTTAGAAACTTATGGGACACATTGCATACTGGGCGCTAAATAATCCATATACCCTCGGTCTCATGTGCTTTCTTTTAGTCATGGTGCCGATTTTTGGGATTGCATATGTGCATAGAAAATGAAACTATGGATGCTCGGTAATCGCCTCACAACTGAGGTGTATGAACGTGAAAGATTTATTGAAGAAGCAGATAAATATGGTATCGATTTTAATTTAGTCTTCGCAGACGAAATCGATTTATTGGTTTCCCGAGATGACCGCAAATCTATTCGATATCGTAATGATATTGTTTCTCTCCCAGACTGCTTACTTGCTAGGACTGGGAGCGGTACTGGTTACTTTAACCTATCTGTTCTCAGACAGTTTGAAAGACTGAATGTTTTGACTTTGCCAAACAGTCAGGCAATTGAGCAGTCGAAAGACAAAATGTATGCTAACCAAATTCTGGCTCAGGCAGGACTTCCCATACCCAAAACTATGCTGACTCGGTTTCCATGTAAGTCAGAATTGGTTGAAAAGGTAGTTGGGTTTCCTTGTGTCTTGAAAGTTGTGACAGGATCTCATGGTAAAGGTGTTTACCTCTGTCATACACCAAAGGAATTTGAAGATCTATCGGAATTGGTATCATCACTTGACAGTAAAATGTCGATGATTATTCAAGAATATATCGAGCATTCAAAAGGTAGAGACCTCAGAGTGATAGTGATTGGTGGTCGTGTAGTTGGTGCAATGCAACGTACTGCCACCGATGATTCTTTCAAAGCAAACATTTCTCGCGGAGGAGCAGGGAAACCATACGATGTTGACGACGAAATGGAGATGCTCGCAATTCAAGTGGCGAAGGTACTTGACCTTGATATTGCTGGTGTTGACTTACTATTTCATCCTGACGGATATAGAATTTGCGAAGCAAACTCGTCCCCTGGATTCAAAGGGTTTGAAGCATCGTTAGGAATCAACATTCCACAAAAAGTATTTGACTATGCAAAAATGAGGTCTTGCTGCTGATGCCAGAATTTGTGCCAGGAGTTTTTATCATTTTGGGGTGTGGATTAATCTTCACCCTGTATTGTGTCATATATATTCTACGCCTAGCATATCAGGAGATGCAAGATGTCCAAGAGTCCAAACAAGGGCAAGAAGGGATCTGCCAACAACAAGAAGCAGAATCAGGGCAACGCAACAGCGAAGAAAGCTAAAAACGGAGGAAAGAAAAAGTAATGGGAGCAATGACACCACCCAGCAGAAAGTCTTGCTACAACTTTCGTGTAGTAGAGATTAATAGAGTGCTTGATGGAGATACCATTGATGTCACTATTGATCTTGGATTTGATCTCTACAAAAAAGAAAGAGTTAGAGTTGCTGGAGTAGATACACCAGAAAAACGCACTAAAGACGATGAAGAAAAAGCACTCGGATACGATGCAACGCACTGGCTCGAAGAAAAGTTACAGGGTGCAATCGATGGTGAAGACGATCTTATTATCCGCACTGAGCTCGTTGGGGGTGTGGGTAAGTATGGACGTTTACTCGGGTGGCTCTATATCGGAGACGCAGAATTGTCCCTTAACGAGCAAATGATTACGGAGGGATATGCTTGGGCGTATGATGGTGGCACTAAGCAAAAAGACTTTGAAGAGCTTAAAGAAATTCGTAGACAGCACGGCACATTAGTATGATAAGTACATTATTTGTTTTTGGTTTTACATT